>Ga0315534_1002263_pt1 | contig 13070 bp, 13 predicted proteins | sample SalMarSW160240MG_FD_203094 | JGI IMG/M metagenome (GOLD analysis project Ga0315534, IMG submission 203094) | Salt marsh sediment microbial communities from the Plum Island Ecosystem LTER, Massachusetts, United States - Salt Marsh Sediment SW1602-40 ... | reverse complement strand
GCAGGCGCCCGAGGCCGAGGCGCGTGAGCCACGGCCAGAGCAGTCCGATCACCACGATCGTCAAACCGACAATGATGAGAAAGCGTCCCATCGTTTCGTTCCCTGCTTGACCAGATGGGGAACGAGCGCCGCCGTTACCAGTAAGCGGCGTCGGCCGGGCTGTTGGGCCGCCAGCACATCATCAGGATGGGCGATTGCGAGCTCGGGTTCACGTCCTCGCCGCCGACGAAAAATCCGTGCTTCTCGTAGAACCGGATCGCCCGCACATTGTCCTTGTTGACGTGCAGGTCGATGCCGTGCGGCGCGATCATCTTTGCCTCGTCGAGCAACGCCGCTGCGACCGTCGAGCCCCAGACTTCCGGCGCAACGACGATCTGATCGAGATAGCCGGTCTCCTCGATGGTGACGAAGCCGATCAGCTTGCCGTCGGTCTCGGCGACCGTGATCGCCGACATGGGAACCAGTTCGCGCCGCCAGCGCTCGCGCCACCAGGCGACGCGCGCGGAAAAATCGAAAGCGGGATAAGCGACCTGCCACGTGCGCCGCCATAGATCAATCGCGGCGTCCTCGTCATCTTTTTGGTAATACCGGACGGTGAAGTGTTTGAGCATGCGGACCCCCAGCGCAGGATCACCGCTCTCCATCGGCGCGGCAAGACCCCCACCGCGTTTCATCTTATCCTGGCTCGAGCGCCCGCCCGCGCGAACCGTATATTACCGTTCGGTCAGCTTCAGTTCGAGGCGACGGTTGCGCTGAAATGCCTCTTCGGTTCGATCGGGATCGAGCGGCTGATATTCGCCGAAGCCGGCGGCGACCAGGTGCTGAGGCGACACGCCCTTGCTGATGAGATATTGCACGACCGAAATGGCCCGCGCGGCGGACAGCGCCCAGTTGGAGGGAAATTGCGGATTGGAGATCGGCCGGATGTCGGTATGGCCGTCTACGCGCAGCACCCAGGGTATGTCCGACGGAATCCGTTTTTCTAGATCGATCAGCGCCGCGGCGAGCTTGTCGAGTTCCTGAAGGCCTTCCGGACGCAGTTGCGCTTGCGCGGAGTCGAATAGGATCTCGGACTGGAAGACGAAGCGATCGCCGACGATGCGGATCTCTGGACGGTTGCCGAGGATCGCGCGCAAGCGGCCGAAGAAGTCCGAGCGATAGCGCGCCAGTTCCTGCACCCGCTGCGCCAGCGCGACATTGAGCCGCTGGCCGAGATCGGCAATCCGCGTCTGGGACTCCTTGTCTTTGCTCTCCGCGGCCTCCAACGCCGTTTCCAGCGCGGTGAGTTGGCGCCGTAGCGCCGCGATCTGCTGGTTGAGCAATTCGACCTGAGCGAGCGCGCGGGCGGTCGCCCGTTTCTCCAGGTCGAGCACGCCGGACAGTTTGCTGACCTTGCCTTGGGCGGCGCCGAGCTGATCCTGCAAGCCGCCGGGCCCGGCCCCGGCCTTGAGCTTGTCGCGTTCACTTTCGGCGCCGGCAAGACTCGCCTGCAAGCGCGCAAGCTCCTCTTCGAGGTTGGCCTTGCCGACTTTTTCCAAGGACAACATATCGGTGAGCTGGGCGATCTGCGCGGTGAGCCGCGCCAGCGCGGTGTCCTTGCCCGCAACTTCCTGCGACAGGAAGAACTGCACCACGACGAAGACCGTGAGCAGGAAGATGATACCAAGCACGAGCGTAGACAGCGCGTCGACAAAGCCGGGCCAGTAATCGACTCCGCGGTCGCGGCGGGAGCGAGCCAGCGCCATTTCACGTCCTCGCCCGTTCGCGCGCGAGGACTTCGAGCAGCCGGCGCACCTCCTGCTGCTGCTCCGCCTGGCCCTCGACCCAGTCGCGCAGCATCTGTTGCTCGTTGCGCATGTGGTGCACCAGTCCCTGGATCGCTTCCGCAAGATTGGCCATGGCGTTGGTGGCGGCCTTGTTGGAACCGACTTCTCCGATCGCCTCACGCAGCCGATCGAGCGCGACGCGCACCTCGCTGCCCATCGCCGTTACAGGCTGGCCGGGCCTGATCTCCACGCCGCGGTCGCGCACCGTGGTCGCGAGCCAGTCCTCAAGCTCGGTATAGAAGCGGTTCTGCGCCTGGCTCGTCTGTAGATCGAGAAAGCCGAGGATAAGCGAACCGGCCAGGCCGAACAGCGAGGAGGAGAAGGATATACCCATGCCGCCAAGCGGCGCGGCGAGACCATCCCTGAGGGAGTCGAACATCGCCGCGGCGTCGCCGCCGACCTTTAAACCCTCGATGACTTTGCCGACCGACCCGACCGTTTCAATCAGGCCCCAGAAGGTGCCGAGCAGGCCGAGAAAGACCAAGAGGCCAGTCATATAGCGCGAGGTGTCGCGCGCTTCGTCGAGCCGGCTGGCGATCGAATCGAGGATGCCGCGCATTGCCGGCGTCGACAACGCCATCCCGCCGCCCCTGCGGTCGCCGAGAATGACCGCCATAGGCGCGAGCAAAGAGGGCGAGCGCTCAACCGCAAGGCCCGGATCGGCGAGCCGAAACCCATTCACCCACGCGACCTCGGGAAACAATCGGAGAACCTGGCGGAACGACAGGAGGATGCCGATCACAAGCACGCCGATGATCAACCCGTTCAAGCCGGGATTGGCGAGGAACGCCACCCAGATCTGGCGGTGCAAAATGATCACCAAGAGGGCGCCGAGGGTCAGGAAAGTCAGCATCCGAACCAAGTAGATACGGGGCGAGGAGACTTGGAACGGGTCGATGTCGCGTTCGGGCTGCATGGATCGCGCTTCCGACGAATCGATGGCGACGAGGATGACTCAGCAATGAATATGCCACAAGCAAACCACAGAATTGGAGCGTTTTCATTGCAGTTTGCGGCTATCCGGACGTCATTGTGTCGCTGCTTCGGCTGCCGCCACCTGCGGGCGGTTCGCTGGCCGCAATCTCGCTGCAATTTTCGGCCGAAACACAAGGGCCGAAACGCAAGGTTGGCCATTTGGCTATGCCGCCTCTTTGAAGCCGGAGCGTGATCGCATGACCGTCGGCTCGGCTGAATCGAAACTTTCCATCGCCTCGGCTGATTGGTCGAGCGAATCAAACCGCGCGCCCGCCCTTCGGGCCGCCATCATCGTTGCCGCGGGCTCAGCCGCCACGCTCATTGGCGCGTATATCTTCCAGTATGTACTGAAGATTCCGCCTTGCCCGCTTTGCCTCGAACAACGCATTCCGCATTACATCGCCGTGCCGCTCGCGCTCATTGTCGCGGTGGCGGCGGCGAAGGGTGCGCCCCGGCCGCTGGTGGCGGTCGGGCTGGCGGCGCTCGTTTTGGCGCTGCTGACCACCGCGGGCATCGGTCTCTACCATTCCGGCGTCGAGTGGAAATGGTGGCCGGGCCCTGCCGATTGCACGGGCGAGATCACTAGCTTCGGCGCCGCGGGCGGTAGTCTGCTCAAGCAAATGCAGACGGCGGTGGTGGTGCGCTGCGATGAAGTGCTGTTTCGCTTCGCCGGCCTGTCGCTCGCCGGCTACAACACCTTGATCTCGTCCGCTCTCGCCTTGGTCGCCGGCTGGGGCCTCGTGCGCACGATCAAGCGGCCGCGATGATCTGGGGCCCCTGGCGCACTTCGTCGCCGCGTTCGACTGACCTGCGGGGACCGCAAGGTGCGGTCGGTCCGCCAGTTCGTATCGTTCTAGACAGGCGATTCGGCCGGGCGGCCCGGCTCGGCGGTGAGACGCTTGTGGACATGCACCATGAAGGCGGTCGCAAACAATGGCGTCGCGAGATTGACGATCGGGATCAGCACGACGGCGGCGATCAGCAGCCCGGCGGAAAAAATCTCCCATCGGCGCGCTCGCCACAGCGCCTTGGCGGCAGGAATCGGGTGCAGCCGCAGCGCCGCAATGAGGAAATATTCGCGGCCGAGCAGGTAGGCGGTGGCGAGAAAGAAAACGATGGCGCCCAGCCCGGCGACCAACAGGAAGGGCAGGCAGCAGAGATAGATCGCAATGGCGAGCAGCGCCGTTTTGATCGCCTCGACCAGCGCATAGCCGAGCGGAACGGGGACGCCCGGCGGGTCATCGGGGTAGTGCGTGCGCTCGACCTCAGCGGCGATGTCGTCGGCGAAAAAGCCCGCCACCAGCGAGGTGACCGCGGGCATGAGGAAGATCGCGCCGACGGCAAGGCCGAGCCCCACAACAATCGCGGTGATCAACCTGAGCACCGCAATCGGGCCGTGGGCCGCCGGGCCGATCGCTCCCTCCATCCAGGTCAAACCTTCGCCGCCGAGCCAGCCCAGCAGCCAATACAGGCCGATCGCGATCAGCGCTACGAGCAGGAGCGCAAGCCCCGCCGATTTGAACAGCACCGTCCTGAACGACGGCGACAGCATCTGCGACAACGCACTGTATGCAGCTTGGAGCATCGGAACCTCGCGCGTCTTGCGGCGTATGAGTTAAGGGGCCGCGGCGGTCGCGGCAAGCATGGGAGTGCAATCGGGCAGGGCGCTCGTCGCCTCCTCGGCCCGCGCGACGTCTGCGCAATTTGCGGATGCGGCGTCGTTGGGGCAAGTTGCCGCTGTCAAGGAGGATCGTGTTTGCCATGCCCCCATTGAGCCGCCGATCCTTTCTCGCCGGCGCTGCTGCGATCGCGTCCGCGCCCACTTGGGCGGCGACGCGAGATTCGGACGATGTCGATATCATCGTCATCGGAGCGGGGGCGGCCGGCATTGCCGCCGCGCGTCGCGTGCTTGCAGCTAAGCGCCGTGTCGTTGTGATCGAGGCCTCCAATCGGATCGGCGGACGTTGCGTCACCGACCGGCGGCTGTTCGGCGTGCCCCTCGATCTCGGCGCCCATTGGATTCACGCGGTAGACATCAATCCGCTGATCAAGCTGGCCAAGGGAACCGGTCTCGATGTTTATCCGGCGCCGCCCGGCCAGAAGATACGCATCGGCCGCCGCTATGCGCGCGAGAGCGAAGTCGAGGATTTTCTCTCCGTGCTGGTGCGGGCAAACCGCGCGATCAACGAAGCCGCGCGCGGGAAGACCGACCTGTCCTGCGCGCAGGCGTTGCCGAAAGATCTCGGAGCATGGCGGGACACCGTGGAATTCGTGCTCGGCCCGTTTAGTTGCGCCAAGGATTTAAGCGAGGTGTCGGCGGTCGACTTCTCGAAGTCGCTGAGGCGCGACAAGGACGCGTTCTGCCGCCAAGGTTTTGGCACGCTGCTCGCCACTCTCGCGGAAGGCGTGCCGGTCCGGCTCTCGACCCCGGTGAAACGGATTGAGACCTGGCGGCGCGGCCGGGTCACGGTCGAGACCGCGCGCGGAACGATTGTGGGTCGGGCCGCGATCGTCACCGCCTCGACCAATGTTCTCGCCGCCAACAAAATCGATTTCGATCCGAACCTGCCGAAGCGTTACGTCGATGCGATCAATCAGCTGCGGCTGGGCAGCTACGACCATGTGATTCTCGAGGTAAACGGCGCTCCGTTCGGCCCGCAAGCCGACGACCTCATCTATGAGAAGTCGGATGATGCGCGCACGGCGGCGATGCTCGCCAATGTGTCGGGCACGCGGCTCTGCATGGTCGAAGTCGCCGGCAAGTTCGGTCGCGAACTTTCGGGTCAGGGCGAACAGGCGATGGTCGCGTTTGCCTTGGATTGGGTCGGCAGTTTGTACGGCGCGAAGATCAAACGCTCCGTGAGCAAGGTCTATGCGACGCGCTGGAACGAGCAGCCGTTCGTGCTCGGCGCGTTCTCTGCCGCTTCGCCGGGCGGGGAATACGCCCGCGCTGCGCTGATGGACCCGATTCGCGGTCGCGTCTGGTTCGCCGGCGAGGCGGTGCACGAAACCCTGTGGGGTACGGTCGGCGGCGCGTGGCAGTCGGGCGAGCGCGCGGCGGAATCGGCGATGCGGAGGCTGGGCTTCATTACCACGCCGCGCGAGCCGGTGGCGGAGCGCCCATCGCGTTCGCGTTCGTCAGGGTCGCGTTCGTCAGGGTCGCGGTCGCGGCGGCGTCGTCGGCAAACTTATCCGCAATATCAGATCATAAGGCCCGAGCGATACTGACCCAGACAGATCATGGCATGAGGGTGTCGCCGGGCGCGGGGAGGCGTGCTCAACCCGACCGACGATTAGGTCCCGACGCGCAGCGGGGCGTGGAGCTTCGCGAGCGCGGCGAGCACCGACAATGCCGTGATGCGGCCGGTGCGCGGGTTTTCCGAGGGGATGTTCTCGATGGTCATCGAGAAGCGCGCCGAATCGGAATCGACCTCGATCGAATGGCAATTGCGGGTCGCCGCCGGGTCGGCCCAGATTTCGATCATGGTCCGATCGGGACCGATGCCGGCGAATGAGAGGGCGGCGACCACGTTGACATTGGCGGGGAAGCCTGCAGCGGCCACGCGCGCCGTGCCCGAAAACACGCGGGTCGCCTCGGTCAGTCCCTCGACCGAGATACTATTCTCGACGAGATGAGGCGCTCCAACGAGCCCGGCGGGCGGCTTGCGCGTGACCATGCGCACGGAATGGATGGCCCCTTGCGCCGCCGCCGTCACCGCGTCGAGACCGATGAGCGCGCCGGTCGGTATGATGATCTGCCCGCCTTTGTGCTCGGCGAGCTCGATCAGATCGGGATAGGACAGAAGCGCGCCGGCGCTCAACACCATCACGGGCTTGCGCGCCGACAGCATCGGTAGGCAAATATCCTGCAACGCGGACGCCGGCGCGCATTCGACGAGGAGGTCGGCGTGCGAGGGCATCGCCTCGAACTTGACGATGGGACAGGCGATCCCCTCCTGATCGAGCCAAGCCCGCGCCTTGACATGATCGCGCGCGGCCACACAGGCGAGTTCGAGGCCGCGCATGCCCTGCGCGAGCGCACGCGCCACCGTTCGGCCGATGGCGCCGAGTCCCGCAATCCCAACCCGTGTCGGCGTCATGCCCGCTGCCCCGCAGTCCAAGTCCTGGCGCTCGTACGCGCGGCCCGCGCGAATCTTGACCAAATTTCGTTCATAACCCAACCCTGCAGGCACACAAGAAGAAAACAATGGCCAAGTTTTTTCCTGCGAACGGCTTTTTACAGGCAGAAGCGCCCCTCTCGCTCGTCCCTACAAGCAGGACCCAGGCGTCACCTTCCTACTTCGGCGGGAATGAACGATAGCGCTGGAGCATTTTCCGGCGAAGTGGGAACCGGTTCGCCGCAGAAAATGCGACCACTCAAGAACAACCAGAGCGAATTCCGATTCGATTGGAACGGAATTCGCTCTAGAACGGCGTCCGGCTGCGGATTGCGGCTGCGAGCGTGCCTTCGTCGAGATAGTCGAGTTCGCCGCCGACCGGGACGCCGTGGGAGAGGCCAGTCGCCTTCACGTCGGCGCCGGCGAGAAGGTCGGTGATGTAATGGGCGGTGGTCTGCCCGTCGACGGTCGCATTGAGCGCGAGAATGACCTCCTTGACCTCGGGCGCATGGGCGCGGGTGATAAGCGCCTCGATCGACAGGTCCTCGGGCCCGACGCCGTCGAGCGGGGACAGCGTGCCGCCGAGCACATGATAGCGCGCATCGACGGCATGCGCGCGTTCGAGCGCCCACAGATCGGCCACGTCGGCGACAACGACGATGATCGAAGGATCGCGCCTGGGGTCGCTGCACACCGCGCAGGGATTCTGCGTGTCGAGATTGCCGCAGACGCGACAAATGGCGATGTTCTCCATCGCGCTTTGCAGCGCGGCCGCGAGCGGAGCCATCAGCAGATCGCGCTTCTTGATCAGATGCAGCGCCGCCCGCCGCGCCGAGCGCGGCCCGAGGCCGGGCAGGCGAGCGAGTAGCTGGATCAGCCGTTCGATCTCGGGGCCGGCAACGGCAGTGGGCACGCTAATGCTTTCTCGCAGCGCAGCCGCCGCGACACGCTTCAGGCAAACGAACCGGAGGGAACCAGGTCATCACGCCGACCACCCGCTTGGCCGAGCGCGCGGGGCTCAGAACAGCTTCATCCCGGGCGGTAGGGGAAGGCCGCCGGTCAGCGCCTGCATCTTCTCCTGCATCAGCGTTTCGGCCTTGCGGCGCGCCTCCGCATGGGCGGCGACAACCAAATCTTCGACGATCTCCTTCTCGTCCGGCTTCATCAATGAGGGGTCGATCGACACCGCCTTCAGCTCGCCTTTGGCGTTGATTTTCACCGTCACGAGATTGCCGCCGGATGACCCCTCGACCTCGATCTGGTCGAGCTCGGCCTGCATCGCCTCCATCTTGGTCTTGAGCTCGGCCGCCTGTTTCATCAGGCCTAGAAAATTAGCCATAGCAATCCCCTTCGGTATGCGCGGGCGTCGGCGCCGTCGCCACGCCGTGTTGGAATTCCTGAGAGCGCCTGCTCAAATCGACTCATCGATATCGTCCGACCGGCCATGCGCTCCGAAGGCGGATGTATCGTCTTCGTTCGGAAGCTCCGGCATGGCGTCTTCCGCATCCACAATCGGCGGAAGCCCTGTCTCATCACCAGTGCGCGGGTGGACCGCCACGATTTCCGCCCCCGGAAAGCGCGCAAGCACGCTTTGCACCAGGGGATCAGCCTGAACGCCGCGTTCGAGCTCGGCTTGGCGGGCCTGCATCTGCTCCTTCACCGGCGGCTCGCCCTGTTCGGTCGAGAGCGCCACCATCCAGCGCCGGTTGGTCAGTTCGCCGAGCTTGCGCGCGAGATCGCCGATCAACGCTTTGGAGGCGCTCGACTCGAGCGCGACTTCGAGCTTGCCGTCCTCGAAACGCACGAGCCGCACGTCGCGTTCGAGCGCGGTCTTGAGCGCGAGGTCGCGACGCTCGGCGGCGAGCGCAATCAGATCGGTGAAGCTTGCGATCGGACACGGTGCGGTCGCGGCCGCTTCTTCGCTGGTAACGGTCCGTGGTTCGCGCGTGGGCGCCACGACGCGCGCCGCAGCAGAGGCGCGCGCCGTTCCGCGTTCGGGCGCGGCAAGCTCGGCCCGCGAGGCCTGCGAGACGCCGCCAGGGGCGCGACCGCGATCGCGCGGCGGAGAAACCTCGCCGCCTCCGCCCGCCGTCTCCTTTGATAGCGCGCGGATCACCTCGTCCGGCGTCGGCAGGTCGGCGGCGTAAGCGATGCGCACCAGCACCATCTCGGCGGCGGCAATCGGTTTTGCCGCCTCGCCGACCTCGGCGAGCCCCTTGAACAGCATCTGCCAGGTCCGCGACAACGTGCGCATCGACAGGGCGGCGGCAAGCGCGCGGCCGCGCACGCGCTCGGCTTCGGGAAGCGACCGATCCTCGGCGACCGCGGGCACGGCTTTAACCCGCGTGACGAAATGGGTGAATTCCGCAAGATCGTTGAGCACGATCAGCGGATCGGCGCCACTGTCATACTGGTCGCGCAGCTCGTTTAGCGCGCCGGCGATATCGCCCTGCATCAGGCGCTCGAACAGGTCGATCACGCGGGCCTTGTCGGCGAGGCCGAGCATCTTCTGCACGTCCTCCGCGCGCACGGGACCCGCGGCATGCGCGATCGCCTGGTCGAACAGGGAGAGGGCGTCGCGCACCGAGCCATCCGCCGCGCGCGCGATCAGCGCGAGCGCGTCGGGCTCGGCGGTGACCTGCTCGCGCGCGGCGATCGTTTCGAGATGCGCCATCAGGCGGTCGGCGTCGAGCCGGCGCAGATCGAAGCGCTGGCAGCGCGACAGAATGGTGATCGGCACCTTGCGGATTTCGGTGGTGGCGAAGATGAACTTCGCGTGCGGCGGCGGCTCCTCCAGCGTCTTGAGCAAGGCGTTGAACGCCGCTCCCGACAGCATATGCACCTCGTCGAGAATATAGACCTTGTAGCGGGCGCTCACCGGCGCGTAGCGGATCGCGTCGTTGATCTGGCGGATATCATCGACGCTGTTGTGGGAAGCCGCGTCCATCTCGATCACGTCGAAATGCCGGCTTTCCATGATCGCGGCGCAATGCAAGCCGAGCGCGGGCATGTTGACCGTGGGTCCGGTCGCCGAACCGTCCGGCAGGGCGTAATTGAGCGCGCGAGCGAGTATGCGGGCGGTCGTGGTCTTGCCGACGCCGCGCACGCCGGTGAGAATCCAGGCCTGCGGGATGCGGCCGGTTGCGAACGCGTTGGTGATGGTGCGTACCATCGCGTCCTGGCCGATGAGGTCGTCGAAAGTCGCGGGGCGGTACTTGCGGGCGAGCACGCGGTAGCCGCTAGGCGTGGTTGCGGGCGCGGACGCCGCGCCGAGCAGATCGGGCTCGGTTGAAAGGCCGGATCGATCGGCGTCGTTCATATGTCCGGCCGGTCTCGCAGGCTGTTGCTGGAAGTGGGAGGCTGACGAGCGACCCGAACCGGAGCTCGTTAGGGCTGCTTCCTTCCGGACCTGACCCGGTTGGCGAGTGGCTCGTCCACCGCCAACCTCCCGGCTCTATATCGGCGGAATGAAACGCCAATGCAAGCGCAGCCGCGTGGCCGGCCCCGCCTTTGTGTGCCGGACTGGCGCAGCCCGGCGCAAAAGCAAGCGAATCCACTGAACTAGGAAATAGAAACAGCGAGCTGCGCCCCCTGCCAGCCCGCCGTTTGCCCCAGTCGCCCTGCTATCCGGTCGAAGCGAAACGATGCGAAAAAAGCCCTAAGCGACGCGGCGCGATCGCGTTATGCGGCGGACGGGCTTGCGCATCCGGATCACCGCATGGAAAGAGTTGTCGTTCGAGGGCCGCGCGGGCATGCCGCCTTGCCGATGCCAGTCGCATTCCAGCATCGGCGAAGAGGTCCGCTCGGCAACGATGATCTCGCTGCAGAAATGGCACCGCGCGAAATTGCCTGTCTCGATGGTCTCGCGCCACATATTCTTCCTCAACCTCTGGCGCGTTGCGATCAGCGCGCCAACATCCCAACGATTCTTGTCATCAACACAAGCATCCCCGTACAAAGGCTGCAAACCCGGATTAACCCGCATCGTATTCCGCCGTATCTTTCACCGACGAGGCCTTGCCTTTCCGGGCGACTACCTTGCGCCATTCACCCGGCGCGAACAAGGGCGATTTCTTTGACCTGCGCGTCGCCGATCCATTGTCGAGGTTTGATAGCGACGATTATTCCACCTGGAATCAGGCCATGACCACGCCCGCTTGGTCGCTGCATCCGCAGCTCGAGAAGGATACGATCAGCGTCGGCGATCTGCCGCTGTCGCGCGTCTTCGTCATCAAGGACGCCAATTACCCCTGGCTGTTGCTGGTTCCGCGTCGCGTCGGCGCAACCGAGATTCTCGATCTCGATGAGGTCGAGCAGGCGCAGCTGATGACGGAAATTGCCCGCGTCAGCCGCGCGCTTAAAGCTGTCACCCGTTGCGACAAGCTCAACATCGCCGCGCTCGGCAATGTCGTGCCGCAATTGCATGTGCACATCATCGCCCGTCGCACGACCGACGCCGCCTGGCCGAAACCGGTGTGGGGGCAGGTCGAGGCGATTACCCATGATCCGCTCGAGGTTGAGGCGTTCATCCGCGAGCTGCGGCGCAGGATTTGGGTTGCGTCCGAGTAGGCGTCCTGATGATTGCGTGGTATGGCAGGCGATCATTCGCGGCCGCTTTACCATCATCGTCGCGCGTCGCCCCGAACGAGCGGACTTGCGCGCGGGAGTGATCAATGTCGCGCTATCCCGACTTCGCGGGCAAGCTGCAAATCGCTTTCACCGGCGGTCGGATTGAACGCGAGCCCGGCCGGCGGCGCGACGCCGGCTGGTGCGCCGCGCTATTGGCGGACGCGGCGAGCCGCGCCTATGCGCTGATCGGCGATCAGGTCGTCTTGCGGAGAATTGAGGCGCACGCCGAGCCGTTGTTCACACTGGCGGAAGCTGCGACCTTCGGCGCTGCACATGAGCAGGTGTTGCTCGGGACTGACGAGGGCGCGGGGCGGTTCGCGATCGGCCTGGACCGCGCCGTTGCCGATGAGTTGAAACGACGCGGGCTCCTGGTTATCGATCTACGGTCGATCGCGATCCAAGGACTCGTTCCGGCGAGCCATTTGCCCGGGCTTGCGGCGGCCAAGGCGCTGCTGGTTTGGCATGCGCGTCATCGCTTCTGCTCGGTCTGTGGCGCGCCGACGCGCTTGGCGGAAAGCGGCTGGCGGCGCGATTGCACGGCCTGCGAGGCGCAGCATTTTCCGCGCACCGATCCGGTCGTCATCATGCTTGCCACCGACGGCGACCGTTGCGTGCTTGCCCGGCAGGCGCATTTCTCGCCAGGCATGTGGTCCTGCCTGGCCGGCTTTATCGAGCCGGGCGAAAGCATCGAGGAAGCAGCGCGACGCGAAACACAAGAGGAGGTGGGTATTGCGTGCGGCCGGGTCCGCTATTTCGCCTCGCAGCCATGGCCGTTTCCCATGTCGCTCATGATCGGCTGTCACGTGGAGGCGCTCTCGACTGCGCTCACCGTCGATCGCTCTGAGCTCGAGGGCGCCCGGTGGTTCGCGCGCGACGAGGTCGCTGCAATGATTAACCTACACCATCCGGAGGGGTTGACCGCGCCGCCTCCATGGGCGATCGCGCATCACATTATTCGCGCCTGGGTGGAGGATGCCGGTGCGAGCGGATGAACCGAAGCGAGCGCTGTGCCGCCCGCACATTCTCTGCAGCGGGATCGCTGTTCTCGATCAGATCTTTCGCGTCGCCGCCTTCCCGGAGCGCGACGCCAAGATCAGGGCGCTCGATTTCGTCGCCGTCGTCGGCGGCGGGGCCGCCAATGCGGCGATCGCCATCGCGAGGCTCGGCGGCGCCGCCCGCTTTACGGGACCGCTCGGGGACGGCAATGGAAACGATCCGATCGGCGATCGCATCGTGGCGGGCCTTCAGGCCGAGGGCGTCTCCTGCTCCTGCGTGCGGGTAAACGGAAGGGTTTCTCCCGTGTCCGCCATTCTGGTGGATTCGCACGGCGGCCGAACCATCACGCACTACCGTGACGAGGCATTGCACGACGCATGCATTGCCGATCCCGACCGGCTGATCGCCGACGTCGATGGCGTGCTTGCGGACGACCACTATCCCGAGTTCACAGCGCCGATCTGCGCCGCGGCCCGCCGCCGCGGGCTTCCCGTGGTGCTCGACGTCGAAAAGCGCACCACTGCAA
>Ga0315534_1002262_pt1 | contig 13071 bp, 12 predicted proteins | sample SalMarSW160240MG_FD_203094 | JGI IMG/M metagenome (GOLD analysis project Ga0315534, IMG submission 203094) | Salt marsh sediment microbial communities from the Plum Island Ecosystem LTER, Massachusetts, United States - Salt Marsh Sediment SW1602-40 ... | reverse complement strand
GCACGAATCCATTGGCCGCTTGGTCGTGGGTAAGGCCGACATCCTGATTACGGTCGGACCGCGGGCAAAGTTCATCGCTGAATCAGCCAAGAAAACCGGAATGGATAAACATAAAGTTTTAAGTTTTGATACTGCCGCGGAAGCCGGAATGACGGTTCAGGATTTAATGAAAAAAGGGGATTTGGTTTTGGTAAAGGCGTCAAGAGCCGTCGGCTTGGATAAAATCGTGGAAGAAATAAGAAAAATGTAAAATTTAAAAATCAAAATGGAAAATTGCAATGTAAAATTAAAAAATTGGCGAATGTTAAAATTTGTTTTTAAGATTAAATCATTTTAAAATTTTAATCTGTCATTTTAATCTTTAATTTTTGAATTTTAAATTTTGATATCGCCCCTATCGTCTAGTGGCCCAGGACGTCAGCTTCTCAAGCTGAAAACCGGAGTTCAATTCTCCGTGGGGGCACAAAATGTTATTTTCCCATATCATTAAGGACAAATATCTGCGGATTGTTGGAGGAATGAGTTTGCTCATTCTGCTTTTGGCCATAATGATTTTTTACGCAACTCTCGGTTCAATAACCACGCCTTTAATTATCCATTTTGATTCTTACAGGGGCATTGATATAGTCGGCGGCAGAGCCGAAGTATATGGCATTTTAATCCTGGGATTGATACTTATCTTGATAAATTTATTTTTAGCCGAGTTCATTTATAAAAGAGAGCGTTTTCTTTCTTATATTTTTGCCTTTGCCAGCCTGTTAATATCAACCTTGATTTTAATGGCAATTTCAGTTATTATTTCCGTTAATTAAAGGGCTTGACCCCCGCTAAGCGAGGGCAGTCAAACCTTTACCGAGCACATAGTATTGTCTAACAAAAATTCTCTTAAATTGTTTATCTTACTTGTAAATTACCACTAAAGCTGTAAAACAATACTATGTGCTCGGTACTCATATTTGTAGCTAAATTTTTTCGCTATGTATGAGCCGCGCTTAAAATTTAAACAACTATGGCATTCGCAATAATAGAGACCGGAGGCAAGCAGTATAAAGTGAGCCAGGGACAAAAAATTAAAGTGGAGAAATTAGACGCCGCAGAGGGCGGAAATTTTATTTTTGACAAAGTTCTTTTAGTGGCCGACGATAAAGAGATAAAAATCGGCACGCCTTATATTGAGGGTGCGAAAATTGAAGCCAAATTATTGAAACAGGGAAGAGACAAGAAAAAAATCGTTTTTAGATATCATTCAAAAACAAGGTACAGAAAGAAAAAGGGGCACAGACAGCATTTTACAGAAGTGGAAACTGTTTCTATAAAATAGTTTAATTCCTTCTTTCTAATGCCTGTCCGAGCGTTTCTTCATCAGCAAATTCTATTTCTCCGCCGGTTGGGATACCTCTTCCCAGCCGGCTGATTTTTTTCGCCAAACCAGAAAGCTCTTTGGCAATCATTGAGGCATTGAGGTCGCCGAAAGTTGTCGGGTTAATGGCGATAATTATTTCTTCCGCCTGCCCTGAGCCTGTCGAAGGGCTGCCAAATTTCTGTTTAATCCATGTTTTTAAATTGTTCAAGCGGAGTTTTTGAACGCTTTCCAATGTGCCGGTTTTGGAAAGTTCTCCCAAAATTAAATATCTTCCCTTAAATTTTTTGGTTCGCTCCAGAGAAATTAAATCAGTTTCTTTTTCCACGATGGCAATGACGTCTTGCCGGCGATTAGGGTCGCTGCAAATATCGCAAAGATTATTTTTGTTTTGGTGAACAAAAAAACACTGGGAACAGATTTTCAGAAATTTTAAATCAGAAACCGATTTAGCCGTTTCTTCTATTTTCGCCCGGCCGCTGTCTATCAACTTGAAGGCCAAACGGGTGGCTTGGCGCGTACCGATTGAAGGTAGAGTAGAGAAAATTTCAATAAATTTTTTTATGGACTCTGGCAACATGCCATAATTTTAATTCAATTTTTAAGATAAAACAATTATTATTATTGACTTGCTAAATAATTAAATTATGCTATAATTTACTTAGAATCTTACAAAAGAAAGGAGTAAATATGTCCAGACTTAAAATGTCGGTGCCGCACGAACTCTCACAAGACGAGGCATTGCGGCGGATCAAAAATCTCTTGGAAGAGGTTAAGACACAATTTTCAGATAAGATCAGCAATCTGTACGAACAATGGGATGGTTATGAGGGGAACTTCGGTTTTTCGGCGATGGGTTTCTCGGTTTCCGGAACTTTGACAGTGGAAGACGACGAAGTAGAGATTTCCGGTAACCTCCCTCTTGCCGCGATGTTTTTTAAGGGGAAAATAGAGTCAACTATTCGGGAAAGAGCGGAAGCTCTTCTGGTCCCCTGACCTTCTCTGTTTGGAACATTAAATTTAATAAAAGGACTAGCATTCTAATGTTAGTCCTTTTTAATTTCTTAAAAAATCATGGTAGAATCTAAAAACATGAATATTCGCAATTTTACCATCATCAGCCACGTTGACCACGGAAAAAGCACTCTGGCTGACCGTTTTTTGGAATTGACCGGCACGGTAAACAGCCGCCAGATGAAACCGCAATACCTTGACCGACTGGAGCTTGAAAGAGAACGGGGAATTACCATAAAAATGGCCCCTGTTCGCATGATTTATCATGCGAACCGCAGAAATACGCAGAATGAAACGCAGAATAACGCGGAAGAATTTTTATACAGTGAGCTTACCTATAAGATTAGAGGCGCTATCTTTTCTGTTAGGAAAAAGCTTGGGCTGGGACATAAAGAGCAGGTTTATCATAGTGCCTTGGAAATAGAATTTAAAAATACTGCATTACAATTTGAAAGTAAGAGAAATATCTCAATAATTTATGATGGACAAAGAATAGGCGCATATCAGCCGGATTTTATCATTGAAGATAAAATTTTAATTGAGTTAAAGGCACTACCAGAAATTGGAAACCCGCAAATTGAACAGCTATGGTCATATTTAAAAGGTTGTAAATATAAGCTTGCTTTGTTGGTTAATTTTGGGAGTGGTGATTTAGAAATTAAACGTGTTGTATACGACACAGCCCGTTTTCAGCGTAATTATACATCTACGGTTCTTTCTGAGCCATTGCGGAAAAATACAGATGGAACGCAGGTAAAAGCAGAAATTCTGCGTAATTCAGCGTCAGGTCTGCGACCTTCTGCGCAAATTGAGAATGGCTATATTCTCAATTTGATTGATACTCCCGGCCATTCTGATTTTTCTTATGAGGTTTCGCGGGCTTTGGCAGCGGTTGAGGGAGCGATTTTGCTGGTTGATGCCACGCAAGGCGTTCAGGCGCAAACTCTGGCCAATTTGGAAGCGGCAAAAAAAGTCCTTCAGCCCGGTTCAGGACAAGTCCTTCAGCCCGGTTCAGGACAAGCCCTTCAGCCCGGTTCAGGACAAGCCCTTCAGCCTGGTTCAGGACAAGCCCTTCAACCTGGTTCAGGACAAGTCCTTCAGCCCGGTTCAGGACAAGCCGGTTTAAAAATTATCGGAGCAATAAACAAAATAGACATTGCTTCGCCGGAACAAATAGAAAATTCCTCAACGGAATTAGCTCATATTTTGGGCGTAAAAGCCAGTGAGGTTTTAAGGGTATCCGGAAAAACAGGCGAGGGAGCTCCCTCTTTATTGCAGGCAGTCGTGGATAAAGTGCCGCCCCCAAGGGAATTTGAATCACGGGCGGCTTTAATTTTCAGTTCCACGTATGACGACCATAAAGGGGTGATTGCTTTTGTCCGCGTCTTCGGCGGCGAATTCAAGGCAGGCGATAACGTTAAGCTTTTAGGCACGAATAAAAGTTTCAAAATTAAAGAGGTGGGCTCTTTTCGGCCGGAATTGCGTCAGGAAAAAAACTTGAATGTCGGGGAGATAGGCTACATTGCCACCGGCATCAAAGACCCGGACGCGATTAAGGTTGGAGACACTATTGGCGAGAAAATTCTGCCGGGATTCAAAGAGCCCCAGCCGGTAGTTTTCGTCTCTCTTTATCCGGAAAACAGCGATGATTACGAGGATTTAAAAACCTCCCTTTATAAGTTGCGGCTTAATGATTCTTCTTTTTCCATTACGCCGGTCACCAGCGAGGCGCTGGGCCGCGGATTTCAAGCCGGATTTTTGGGAAGATTGCATTTTGAAATAGTGGTTCAGAGACTGGAAAGGGAATTTGGATTAAAAATAATAAACAGTTTTCCATCCGTTTCTTATAAAGTGAAACCGGTTAACGGCGACTGGCTGACGATTGAAAACCCCAAGGATTTTCCCGCTGAGTACGACAAAGTACTGGAGCCGATAGCCAACGTTACTATTATTTCTCCGCTTAAAAATCTGGGAGACATTTTAAAGCTCAAGAAATCATTCAGGTTCAGTGATTTGAAGACCGAGGTCAAGGCGGACAAAGTAATTATTTCGTCGCTTCTTCCCTTGTCGGACATTATTTCCGATTTTGACGACCGCTTGAAATCAGCTTCTTCCGGCTTCGCTTCGTTTAGTTATGAGATTATTGATTATAAAGAGGCTCGCGTTAAAAAATTAGAAATTAAAATCGCCGGCAACCTTGTTCATGGTTTAAGCCGGATTGTGCCGCAAAACAACGTTGAAAGAATTGCCAGGCAAATGGCGGAAAAATTAAAAGAAATTTTACCCAAAAAGCAGTTTGCCCAGGCGATTCAGGCGGTTTCCGACGGCAGAATTATTGCTCGCGAAACCATTCCCGCCCTGCGAAAAGACGTCACGGGCTATTTATACGGCGGCGACCGCAGCAGGAAGATGAAGCTTTGGCAAAAACAGAAAAAAGGCAAGAAAAAACTGCTTAAAATGGGCGGTGAAATAAAATTACCCGTCCAGATATTCAAAGATTTATTGAAATAAACCAATTGCTTTATCCGGCGCAAAAGAGGTAAAATATAAAAATGAGGGTTTTTGTCATCACGGTTTTGTGTATAATCTTGGCGGCGCTATCGGTCCAGATGTACCTCATTTTTAAGGAGCGTAACCGTTTAAAAACCGATTTAGACGACCTGGATAACCGTCTTCAGGCCCTCGTCAAAGAGAATGCCGACTTACAATCCGAAATTGAATATTTTTCTCACCCGGAAAACCTGGAAAAGGAATTAAGGGAAAAATTTAACTACAAAAGGTCGGATGAAAAAATGATAATCGTGGTACCATAATTTATGTCTAAAAAAATCATCTTTATATTAATAGCGGGGCTGGCAGTTTGCGGTATTCTTTATTTGGTGCTGATTCAATCTTACCCGGTTGCTTCGGTTAATTGGCATCTTATTACACTTAAATCATTTGAGAAAGATTATACGGCGGCGACTTCCTATTATCGCAATTTACTGGAAACTTATGATAAAAACCAAGCTCCCGTCCTTGACTCCCCGGAAATACAACGGGAAATAAGCCGGGCCGTCTTGGAAAGGTCAGTTGAAAACGTTCTCATTGACCAGGAATTAAAGAAGCAATTAAAAACCGACGAACTCGAAAAGATGCTTAACAAGAGAATCCAGGAGGTCTTAAAAGGCAAAGATATTGAGAAAGAAGTTAAAACTCTTTACGGCCTTTCAATGAAAGATTTTGAAGAAAGAATTTTAGAGCCGGAAGCAGAGAGGGAAATTATTACAGGCAGATTTTTTCTGGAAAATAAAAATTTTGAGGACTGGATGAAAGATGCGAAAAAACAGGCTCAAGTTGCGATTTTGCTGTCAAATTTGAAATGGGACGGCAGCGGAGTGGTAATAGTTGAATAAAGTGGTATCGTATATACCCGCATAAAAGCAAAGCTTTATAATGCGGGGCAGGTTGGTAATGATGCGGGTGTAATACAGTGGCAGTATATTAGCTTCCCAAGCTAAAGACACGGGTTCGATTCCCGTTACCCGCTCATAAAAACTTAGCAGGAATGCGAGGTATTTCTTTTGGGGGTTCTAGTCTTTCATTAAATGAAATATTTATCTTCATTAAAAAATAAAAATTTCTCAAACAAAATCTGTCTCTTGCGGGTTGATTTGAATCTTACGAATGATGATTTAAAGAAGCAAAAAAATCATTTACGCATAGAGGCAATTCTGCCGACGATTAAATTTTTAATCGCCAGGGGAGCGAAAGTGGTAATTTTAAGCCATCGGGGAAGACCGAAAATAAAATCAAAAATCAAAAATCAAAAATCAAAATTACAATTCAAAATTCAAAATGATTTAACTTTAAAGCCGTTTGCGAAGATTTTAACGAAATTATTGAAGAAACCGGTTCGTTTTATAGATTTTAAAGGGGGATTCAATAGAGGACTTAATACGTCCAAAATCAGGAATACTATCACGCGTGATAGTATTATCCTCTTGGAAAATTTGAGATTTTTCCCGGGGGAGAGAAAAAATGACAAAAAATTCGCCGGACAACTGGCTTCTCTGGGTGATTTCTACGTTAATGACGCCTTCAGCGTCAGTCACCGGAAAAATGCATCGGTAGTTGCCATTACAAAATTTATCCCTTCCTACGCCGGCTTGCTTTTAGAACAAGAAATTAAAAGTCTTAGAGGGGTAAAAAGCTCCCCAAAGCCGTTGGTGGTTATTTTGGGAGGCGCCAAGATTTCCGATAAAATGGGGGTAATCGTAAATTTTTTGAAACGGGCTGACATGTTTTTAACCGGCGGCGGAGTAGCCAACACTTTTTTTGCCAGCCAAAAAATACCGGTCGGAAAGTCGCTTTACGAAAAGAAAATGGTTTCTTTGGCGCGGCGTTTGTTTAATTCAAATGAATCAAAAATTGTTCTGCCGATTGATTCAATAATTAAAAACGGGGCACTTTTGGATATCGGTCCCTATACCAGCCAAAAATACGCCGAGATTATTAAAAGGTCTAAAACTATTGTTTGGAGCGGCCCGATGGGTTATATTGAAAATCAAAAATTTACCAGGGGGTCGCAAATAATTGCCAAAGCAATAATCAAGAGTCGCGCTTTTGCCGTAATCGGCGGCGGCGAAACAATCGCTGTTTTCCAGACGGCACAGCGTAAAGTCGGCGTAAATCCGCGTATATTTCTATCCACTGGCGGGGGAGCAATGCTTGAATATCTGGCCGGTAAAAAATTACCGGGCATAGAAGCGTTAAATTAACATCAATGATTATTAAAAAACCAATTAAAGATTTTGACTTGTCTTTCATTGATACCGAATTTACCGGCGTCGGCTTGGAGCACGAACTTATTGAAATCGCCGTTATACGGGTGAATAGTTTTAACTTCTCCGTTTTAGACGAGTGGGAAGCCAAAATCAAACCCCAACACATAGAGCTGGCGCAAGAAGAGGCTTTAAAAATAAACGGCTATAACGAAAAAGACTGGGAAAACGCCATGGAGCCGAAAGAGGCGCTTGAGAAATTCCTTGAAAAAGTGGATGGTTCAATGCTGGTGGGTCACAATTTGTCAAATGACTGGTTTTATATATGCAAAGCGCTTTTGGAAAACAATTTGGCGCCAACCTTCTTTTATAAAAACATAGACACTTTTTCTCTGGCTTGGCAGAAATTGAGAAATGATAAAAATATTAAAACTTTAAGCTTGGGTGAATTAACGAGATATTTCGGCATCACCCGCGAAAAACCCCATTCGGCACTTGATGACGCCCGCACCGCTTACAAAGTATTTTTGAAACTCATTGATGTCAATGGTCAATAATCAAAAGTCAAAAGTCGTTATTTATACTGACGGTGGAAGCCGGAATAATCCCGGGCCAGCGGCGCTTGGCGTTTATTTACCGGAATTGAACAAAGAATATTCCAAATATTTGGGAACAGCCACCAATAACGAAGCTGAATATCAGGCCGTAACTTTCGCTCTCAAAAAAGTCAAACAATTAATCGGCAAAGAGAAAGCGCGGAATTCCGAGATTGAAATTCGCTCCGACAGCGAACTTTTAATTAATCAGCTTAACGGTCAATTTAAAATCAAAGAAAAAAATCTGGTGCCGTTTTTCATTGAAATCTGGAACTTAAAACAGGATTTCGGAGAAGTAAAATTCACCCAGATTCCCAGAGAAAAAAACAAAGAAGCTGATGCATTGGTAAACAGGGAATTAGACAGCCAAAACAGCACTTTATTTTGATTTTTTAAGCTCAAAACCTGACACGGCTTTTTAATCTTTTATTATTTTTAGTCATATATGATGCGATCGCATCATATATGACTAAATTGTATCAGGTGTATTAGGCTAAAAGGCGATAATAAGTAAACAAAAAACCGGCAAGTCATAAGCCGGATTCTGTTCCGCCGATTGGCGGATGGCGATAATTTATCTGGGCCCCGAGCACATAATAAATTATATGCTCGGCCGAGCACTAAAATGATTTTTAGTGCTTTGGCTTGATTGCTCGCGGACTCTGGCGGCACTCTCCGACTTTGGGTCGGAGTACGACCTTGCACCCGGTAAGGATTTAGCCGTTTCATCTCTGCTTTTTTATCCCTATGGCAGAGAAAGACCGACTAGCTTGGGATTGGGTCTTCCTTCAGCTTTCGCTTCGGGACGTTTCTGTTCGCACCTCTAAGGTTGCCCTCGACGGCTGTTAGCCGCTACCTGTTTTTATGGGTGTCCGGACTTTCCTCACGAATTTCGTTAAAATTTCCCGAAGGAAATTTTACTACGAAATTCAGTGCCCCGCCTACGGCGGGGCGACTCAGCTTTACAGCCAATCGTTTTCACTCTTGGGTAAAACTGGCGCTATCGCCTGACTTGCCGATTTTGTTAAATTTTAGCAAAATATATATCTCTTGTCAATAATTGCTATAATTAAAAGACCTTATGAAAACCGGGATTTTAGATTTTGGCTTTGGAGAATTTGCGATAAAGCAGTTTTCTTATTTCTTCCACTGCAATTATGGAAACGGCGATTAAAACAATGAGAAGCCACTCAAAAAGGGAGAGGGAAGTGGTGTGTAAAAGTTTTTGCATCACCGGATTGTAAACCGCAAAAACTTGAAGAACGACTACGATTATCGTTGAAACAGCCAGAAATTTATTGGAAAACGGGTTCATTTTGAAAATTGAAATGCTCTCGTGCCGACAGTTCCAGGCGTTGAACCATTGGAAGGCGGCTAAAAGAGTAAGCGTCATGGTCCAGGCCTTAACGAGGTCAATTACCAGATACTCCTTGAAAACAAGCAGGGCGCCAAGCGCCATCGGAATGGCCATCAAAAACATCCGTTGGGCCATTAACTTATCAACAACATATTTTTTTGAACGTTTAAATCTTTGGCGGAGTAAATCTCCTTCTTGCGGCTCCATGGCAAGCGAAACGTCAAGAAAGCCGTCCGTGACGAAATTCAGCCAGATGATTTGCGCCGGCAGAATGGGCAGGGGATAGCCGAGGAATAGGGCGCCGGCAATGGTAAGCAATTCTCCCAGGCTCGTGGAAAAAAGATAAAGAACGACTTTCTTGATTGTCTTGTAAATACTTCTTCCTTCCTCAACCGCTGAAACAATACTGCCGAAATTGTCGTCTAAAAGCACGATATCAGCCGCTTCTTTAGCCACTTCAGTGCCGATTTTGCCCATGGCCACGCCCAAATCAGCTGCCACCAGCGAAGGAGCATCATTGACGCCGTCGCCGGTCATGGCAATGATTTCACCCCGTTGCTTATAGGCCTCAATGATTTTCAGTTTATGTTCAGGGGTGACTCTGGCGAAAACCGATACCCCCGGCAATTTTTCCAGAAGTTCCTGCTCCGAAAGCAGGTCTATTTCCTGGCCGGTCAGGATTTCGTCTCCTTCATGATAGATGCCCGCTTCCTGGGCAATTACCTTAGCCGTGACTTTATGGTCTCCGGTAACCATTATCACTCGCATGCCGGCGGAAGTCGCTTTTTGCATCGCTTCCGAAACTTCCGGCCGCAAAGTATCCTTCATTCCGAAAAACCCGACAAAACTGAGCTCTTTGAGATTTTCCGGGTTTAATTTTTTCGGCACATCATAAGTTATGGCCAGGGCCACTACCCGCAATCCTTCTCCCGACATATTGAAAAAGATTGATTCAATTTCATCTCTCTCTTTCTTAAGCAGGGGAAGGTTTTTCCCGCCATGCCATATTTTTTTAGTGACGGCCAAAATGTTTTCCGGCGCGCCGGCCGCCACCAGTATCTGCTTATTGTCCTCAATTTTATGGACCGTAGTGTGATATTTGATTTTATAATCAAAGGGGATTTCGCCGCTTAAAGGAGATTCTTTTTCCAAATCGTCTTTGTGGAAACCGATTTTTTCGGCGAAAACGAGCAGGGCCGCCTCGGTCGGGTCGCCGCTAATCCGCCATTGCTTGTCTTCATCTGAAAATCTTAAGCGGGCTTTGGCGCAAAAAGCGGCTGTTTTGCCCATAAAAAGAAGTTCGGGGTGGTTCAACGGATCAATGACACTGCCTTCAAATTTCATTTCTCCTTTCGGCTCATAGCCGATACCGCCGACTTCAAAAAAATTCTTATCAGCATAAACACTCTGGATGACCATTTCGTTTTTCGTAATCGTTCCGGTTTTATCAACGGCAATAATTCGCGCCTGGCCCAGGGCCTCCACGGCCTGAAGTTTTTTCACCAAAGCGCTGCGTTTTGACATTCTCCAGACGCCGGTCGCCAAAACCAGGGTCATAACAATCGGCAGGCCCTCGGGAATAATGGAAACAGATAGGGAAACCACGGTAGCAAACATTTCTTTGGCGGATTTTTCGGTAAATAATCCCAAAAAAAACAAGGCGACGCCGATGGAGGCGACCGTGATAATAATCAAGCGGGAAAGATAGCGGATGTTCTTTTTAAGGGGTATTTCGGTGTCAATGGCCGCCACTTGCTTGGAAACCCTTCCAATGGCTGTTTCCAAGCCGGTGGCGACGGCCACGGCTTTACCATCACCCGCCACAATAGTCGTGCCTTTGAAAACCATGTTTTTTTGTTCGGCTATCGGCGGGTTTTTTATATGTAAAGTTTCCGGCGTTTTATGAATGGGCTCTGATTCGCCGGTGAGCGCCGCCTCGTCAACCTTAAGGTTATTGACGCTGATAATCCGGCTGTCGGCCGGCACTTTTTCTCCTTCCTGAAGGATGATGACGTCGCCCGGTATGACTTCGCCGTCAGGAATCACCATCTCTTTCTGGTCGCGCAAGACCGTGGCGTTGGTTTCCACGAATTTTTTAAGGGCGAGAAGCGTATTTTGGGCCTTGCCTTCCTGAATTGAACCGACAATGGCGTTAAAAATAAGCACGGCAAAAATGATTGCCCCGTCAACCGCTTCTCCGAGCCAGAGGACTGCCAGAGCGGCGGCGAAAAGAATGTAAATCAGCGGGCTCTGAAATTGCCGCAAAAAAATCAAGGCGAAATTATCGGTTTTGGCTTCCGGCAGTTTATTCGGCCCGTATTCCTTCAAACGGGATTCTGCTTCTTCTTTGCTTAAACCGTGTTCGCCGGAATGCAAACTCTCAAGAATTTCCGAAACCTCTCTATTGCTCCATTGTTGAAGTATCATAATTAACCTTTTTTACATTCTAACAAAAAACCGCCTGCTCGGCGATAGTTTCATAGACAAAAAGCGGATTTCCTTGTAAAATTATATTGTTTTATTGCGGGATCGTCTAATGGTAGGACACATGCCTCTGAAGCATGGTATCTTGGTTCGAATCCAAGTCCCGCAGCCCTTCGACGCACCCTCGCTTCGCTCGGGCTTGCTCAGGGCAAGCCCGCATGCGGAGAAGGGTGGTGAGCCACGCCGAACCACAAGAGAACAATGTATTACGTTTATATAATCAAATGTGAAGATGATAGTTTATACACTGGAATAACCAATGATATTGAAAGAAGATTTTCCGAACACAAGAGTAAAATCGGGGGTCGCTACACGGCATCACATAAAGTTGAAAAAGTTATCTATGCAGAAAAATTCGAGACAAAAAGTGAGGCACTAAAACGAGAAACGCAAATAAAAGGCTGGCGCAAAGAGAAAAAGTTAGCCTTAATTAATAAATAATTAGTCAACGCGGTATCGAGGCAGACCGAAGAGCGTTATTTCCTATATTTTTTTAAAGTCAGTTCTAAAACCAAAACCCGTAGCATGTATCAAATAAAAGTTTTTATTGGAAAATCTAATATTGAAGGAAGAGGGGTGTTTACCTCTGAAGATATAAAAAAGGGTTCTATCACCTGGAAATTTGACCCAAAACACGATAAATTTATTACTCCTGAAGAATTTAAATCTCTGGATGACAACACTCGCGAATTACTGCTACGCGTTGCTTATCTCTCTCCGACAACAAACCGGTGGGTTTATCCGCCAGAGAATGATCCAGCCTTATTTACAAACCATAGTAAAACTAATAACCAATCCACTGTTTTTGATCAATCAATATCTGAAGAACCGTTCTTCAAAGCAAATAGAGATATTAAAGCCGGGGAGGAACTTACAGTAGATTACGAGGAATTTGACTCACGACCAGCAAACCTAATGGAAAAGTGGATTAACAACTGAAAGGTTTGGGTACCAGACCGAAGTACACAACAAGAGTCAACGCAGTATCGAGGCAGACCCTAGAGCGTTATTTACTATATTTTTTGAAGGTCGGTTCGAATCCGAAACCCATCACCCATCTAGGAATCAAACTACTAATATTTTAAGAACTCCAATGAAACATAAAAAAATAATTCCTATTTGTTCAAGTGCTTCATTTTTTAAAAATGCTCTCGATGTTGAGAGGCAATTAAGGGCGCTTGGTTTTGCCGTGAAGCTTCCTTATACTGCATATAAAATGAAGCAAAGTGGTGATTTTAGGGTTGAAACACATAAAATATGGCTTAAAGATGAAAAAAACTATTATAGAAAAACTTGGTTAGTGAAGAATCATATTAGAAAAATCATAAATAGTGATGCAGTTTTAATTCTGAATTATGAAAAGAATGGTGTTCCTGGCTATATTGGTGGAAATACGTTAATCGAAGCAGCAATCGCATTTCATTACAAAAAACCGATATATATTTTAAATCCCATTTCGGATGGCTTAAATTTTAAGGAGGAAATCTTTGCTATGCA
>Ga0315534_1002258_pt1 | contig 13085 bp, 13 predicted proteins | sample SalMarSW160240MG_FD_203094 | JGI IMG/M metagenome (GOLD analysis project Ga0315534, IMG submission 203094) | Salt marsh sediment microbial communities from the Plum Island Ecosystem LTER, Massachusetts, United States - Salt Marsh Sediment SW1602-40 ... | reverse complement strand
TCTTCCGGGTTCATTTCCCATACCGGAGCATATCGTCCGCCAGGACCCTCAAGGTTGGGCGGCACCGGAGCACATCGTCGGCAATGGACCATTCCTTTTAGAAAGCCTGCAGCCAGGCAATGCACTTATCCTGCAGCGAACCCCGGAATACTACGGGGACGTTTTGGGCAATGTAGAACGGATCGAGGTCAAGCTGGATCTGGATGTTACCGCTCCAGGAAAATCGATCGAGCGCTACGAGAAGAACGAAACCGATGTCCTTTACCTTCCTCCCATCGTCATGAGTGAAGCGAAAGCGAAGTGCAGGACATTTTCAGAGGACCTGATCTCCGTCCCGGACCTGACGACTGCCTACATTGGTTTCAACGTGCGGTGCCCGCCCTTCGATGACCGGCGAGTCCGTCTGGCTTTTGCAATGGCACTCGACAAGAGCTTCATTGCCAATGTATTGATGGATGGGGTGGGCTTTCCAGCGACTGGAGGTTTCATACCACTCGGCTTGCCGGGACATTCCGACGATATCAGTGCTCCCTTCTCCCCTGATCGTGCACGCGAGTTGTTTAAAGAGGCTGGTTACCTCTCTGGAGGTGATTTTCCGCCCGTGGAAGCCTTAGCTGGCTCAGCAGCGGCAAGAAGGATGACCGAATATACCCAGGCGCAGTGGCAGGATATCCTGGGGGTGAATATTCGCTGGAGCGAACCGAACTGGCCGCAGTTTCTGGAAAGGATGCACAGTTCACCCCCCAATGTTTATGGGATGAGCTGGATGGCGGACTATCCCGACCCGGACAACTTTCTCAGGACGGGCTCGTGGCTTACCGAGACCGGCTGGCGAAACAAGGAGTTTGAAGAGCTTGTGATGGAAGCCCGGCGCGTGCCTGACCCTGCGAAACGCGTCAGCATGTATCGGCAGGCCGAGAAGATCCTGATGGGCGATATGCCAATCATCCCGTTGCTATATGGCCGCACCCATTACCTATTCAAGCCATGGGTGAGGGCGACTCCATTTTTCTCCTCGGGAGCAACCCCGAACTTTGAGGATTTCATCATCCATCCCCACTGAGGCCCGCGAGATAGGCGAAAGAGATTACGAGCATTAAAATCGGTCATAATTAGTGAAGACGATGTCAGCCGCCGGTACCATCAGGATGTTATTGAGGGAAGGCTTTGCATGACTAGGATACGGATAATGGACGGGCGCCAGATCCTGCTCGGCGTGACCGGCTCGATCGCTGCTTATAAGGCGGTTGAACTGGCCTCGATGCTCACCCAGGCCGGCGCGCAGGTGGACGTCGTCCTGAGCGCGGCGGCGCGCCAGTTCGTCACCCCGCTCACCTTTCAATCGGTGACCGGACGACGGGCCTATGGCGAGGCCGATCTATGGGGGGACGAAGCGCATGTGCTGCATGTTGGCCTGGGGGAGGCGGCGGATCTATACGTCATCGCGCCGGCGACGGCCAATACGATCGCCAAGCTCGCCACCGGGCAGGCCGACTCGCTGCTCACGCTGACCGCGCTGGCTGCCCGCGGCCCAATTCTGATCGCGCCGGCGATGGATGTCGGCATGTATGAACATCAAGCAACTCAAGATAACGTAAGGACCCTCCGCGAGAGGGGGGTTATTTTCGCCGGACCGGCGGAAGGCCGCATGGCCTCCGGATTGATCGGAATGGGGCGCCTGCTCGAGCCCGAAGAATTGTTCGGGCACATCCGGCTGGCGCTCGGCCGGGATGGTCCGCTGGCCAGCCGGGTGGTCGTCGTCACGGCCGGCGGCACGCAGGAAGCGTTCGACCCGGTGCGGGTGCTGGCGAACCGTTCCTCCGGAAAGCAAGGCTATGCCCTGGCGCAGGCTGCGCTTGATCACGGGGCGCAGGTGACGCTCATCTCGGGACGGACGTACCTGCCCACACCGGTTGGCGCTGAAAGGGTTGATGTTATCAGCGCTGCCGAGATGCGTTCTGCGGTGGTGGATGCCATGAGTGGGGCTGATGTGCTCTTGATGGCGGCTGCTGTTGCCGATTTCCGGCCGGCTGGCCCGAGCCCGGTGAAGATCAAACGCAGCGAGGGTACTCCCCCGGTGACGCTGGAAGCAACGGAGGACATCTTGGCCGAGGTTGTTAAAAACCGGCGGACAAGCGGACGGCCAGAAGTGATTGTGGGATTTGCGGCCGAGAGCCAGGACCTGCTGAAGAACGCACGCTCCAAGCTAGAGGAGAAAGGTGTCGATCTGATCGTGGCAAATGACATCAGCTCGCCCGAGGCGGGCTTCGAGGTGGACACCAACCGAGTCACGCTCCTTGATTCGAACGGCGCTCAGGAACTGCCGCTCACCTCCAAAGCAAATGTGGCTGAGGCCGTACTTGAGCGCGTGATTGGCATGCTGGCCGCGAAGTCGCCTACCAGCTGAGGGTCATGGCGGAGACACAGGGGCGGCTATACCTGGGCACACAGGGGTTTTCATTCGACGATTGGGTCGGCCCATTCTACCCGGCAGGCACACCACGCCGGGCTTATCTGGAAGCGTACGCCAAGCGCTTCAAGGCGGTCGAGATCGATTCGACCTTCTATGGCGCGCCACGTGCGACCGCCGTCGCTGGCTGGCGCCAGCGCACTCCGCCAGATTTCCGCTTCGCCGCCAAGTTTCCCCGGCTGATCACCCACGATAAAAAGCTTGAGGACGCAGGTGGCGACGCCGAAGCGTTCGTAGGGACGATGCAGGCGCTTGAGGAAAAGTTGGCGGTGCTGACGCTGCAGTTTGCCTATGATTTCACACCCGACCTGCGCTACCGCTTGGAAGATTTCCTGGCCAACCTGCCCGAAGGACCGCGCTACGCGGTCGAGGTGCGCAACCGCGCTTGGCTGACGCCGGATTTCGGCGAAATGCTTTCCGAGCACAACGTGGCCATCGTGCTGCAAGACCTGCATTACATGCCGCGCCTGGATTGGATTACAGCCGATTTCACCGTCATTCGCTGGCTGGGACGACGTAAGGATATCGAACAGTTCGATCGAATTCAGATCGATCGCTCCAAGGAGCTGGCTGCGTGGGCCAAGCGGGTGCGCGTATTTCTCGCCGCTGGAGTCGACGTTTATGGCTTTTTCAACAACCATTTCGCCGGCCACAGTCCGGAAAGCGTGCGCCAGTTCGCTTCGCTGCTCGGTGTACAGGCTGATTTTGGAGGGGGTCCGGCAGTCCCCGGTGAGCAGATTTCCATGGAGCTGGACGATGATTGATCCAGGAACAATTGAGTTCACTGCATCTGAGAACGGGGACCCGGAACAGGTTCTGCTCCAGTTGGACCAGGCGCTGAGCGCTCTCGCAGGAGATGAAGAATACAAGTTGGGCATGCATACAATCGTCCCGGGTGCGGGCGATGTTATCGGCGTACGGGTCCCGGATCTCAGGACACTGGCCTCCCGCCTTGCATTGGTCTTCAAGGGCCGACCGGCTTCCTTAGTCGCGCTTGCCCGGGCGTGCTGGGGACGAGGCAGCCGTGAACACCGCATGATCGCACTGTTCACGCTGGCGGGTATGAAAAAGCTGCCGTCGCAGGAACGCTGGTCCCTGGCGGAGGCGTTCTTACCCGATGTGCAGGATTGGGAGACCTGCGACCAGCTTTGCGCTGCTCTGTCAGGTCAAGCGCTGGCTGAGAATGCCGAATATATGGATCAGCTTGAAGATTGGGCCGGGAATGATAATTTCTGGGTCAGGAGGGTTGCGATCGTCTCCACCGTTCTCCTGCGCCGAGGGAAATTCGATCGTGCATTAGCCCGCTCCCTCAACGAGCGGACACTGAGGTTGTGTGAGCGTTTGCTCGACGATGAGGAGAAATACATCCGCAAGGCTGTTGATTGGGCGATACGCGAGCTGATCAAGCGTGACTACGAACTCGGGCGCGAATTCCTGCTGGAAAGGGCTTCCCGGCAGCCCGGACATCCAGAACGGGCGACGCTCAAGCTGGCTGCCAAAAAATTGCATCCCGCAGATCAAGCCCGCTTCCTTGATATGCTCGCAGTGGGCAACTCTCGCTGATCGGGCACTAATTCAATCCGAAAGAGCCCACACCTTCATCGGGACCGCTGGCGAGAAGCGCCGGCAGGAGGGCCAGTTCGCGCATCAGTTTCCTCTGCAGGACTTGCAGCAGGATCCCCAGGTCGTCCAATTCAAGCAAAGCCTGCTTCTCGTCCAGCGGCAGCTGCAGCAAGGAACATACACGGTAAGCCAGCCCCTGCCAGTCGTCGGGCAGCTCGAGGACTGCATCCTGCCCGAGGTACTTCAGGGAACGCGCATAGCGCAGTAGTCGGTCTGCAACGCCGGCCGCAGACAAACGCAGGTCGCTCGCCGGGCCTTCATGCATGGTCCGGTACTCAACCCGGGCGACAAGGTAAGGCTGGTCCTGTTCGATTGAGGTGATGTTAAAACGCTCCTGCCCGATTGCGACCAGGCTGGTGCGCCCATCGGCCAGCGGTTGGACCTGATGGATCAGCGCACGGCAGCCCGTCCGGTAGGGCTCAGGAGTGGGGCCGTAGGCCTCCACGCCACGCTTGATCAGGACCACGCCGAAAGTGTGATCACCCGCCAGGCTACGCTGCAGCATGTCCTTGTACCTGGATTCGAAGATTTGCAGCTGCAGCGGCATGCCGGGGAAAAGCACGCTGTAAAGTGGGAAGAGTGGCAGGAGATCGGTCATAGGACCCTGGCGCGAATGCACAAGGTGTGGGACGTGATTCTAACACCTCCCTACCTGGACCAGGCTGTGAAGCCAGGATGGTGACCGAAAAAATCATCTTCGGGGTGGCTGTCTGTGCTACCATTGACGTTATCTTGACCCCTTAACCACGGACGGCGGAGGATGCAATGGACCTGTTCACTGTCACGATTGAGAAGCCCGAATCGGTCAATCTGATCTTCGGGCAGTCGCACTTCATTAAAACAGTTGAGGACCTGCACGAAGCGCTCGTCGGCGCGGTTCCGGGGATCGAATTCGGTTTGGCCTTCTGCGAGGCTTCAGGACCAGCGCTGGTGCGGACAAGCGGGACCTCACCCGATATGATCCAGTTGGCAAAAACGAGCGCGCTCTCCATCGCGGCCGGACACAGTTTTCTGATTTTTTTGAAGAACGCGTTCCCGATAAATGTGTTGAACGCCGTGAAAGCCGTTCCCGAGGTATGTCGAATCTTCTGCGCAACAGCCAACCAGGTCGAGGTGGTCCTCGTCGAGAGCGGTGAAGGGCGGGCCGTGCTGGGCGTGATCGATGGTTGTTCGCCGAAAGGCGTGGAAAACGAGACGGAGGTTGCTGAACGTAAAGCTATGCTGCGCAAGTTCGGGTACAAACTGGGATAGCGCTCTGTCTGAGGTGGTTCAGTATGACTGAGAGTACAGGCTCAATTACGGACGTGCCGGGCATTCTAGTCGGGCATGCCGATGACCCGCAGGCGCTGACCGGCTGTACGGTCATCCTGTGCATGGATGGCGCGGTCGGGGGCGTCGATCAGCGGGGCGGATCACCCGGGACGCGCGAGACGGATCTGCTGCGGCCACTGCATCGGGTCGAACGGGTGCATGCCGTCCTGCTCGCCGGTGGATCAGCATATGGACTAGACGCAGCTGGAGGTGTGATGCGCTTCCTGGAGCAGGCCGGCGTCGGCTTCGACGTTCGGGTGGCCAAAGTTCCCATTGTGCCAGCGGCGATTCTGTTTGACCTCGACCTCGGATCGGCGGATGTGCGCCCGGATGCGGCGATGGGGTATGCCGCCTGCCAGGCAGCGACGAACCAGCCGCCGGCAGAAGGCAATGTAGGCGCCGGTATGGGCGCCAGCGTCGGCAAAATACTTGGGCCGGGCGCGGCGACGAAGGCCGGGCTGGGAACAGCATGTATCGATCTTGGCCGGGGCGTCCGGGTAGGTGCGATCGTAGCCGTCAACGCTCTGGGCGATGTCATTGACCCGTCCGACGGGTCCATCCTGGCCGGGACCCGTTCTACCCGCATCGGTCCCTTGAAAGTCGGCCGGGGAGGGCAGTTTGCCAATACGTTGGAGTTGATGAAACAGGCACCAGGCAGGCTCGCCCTTCGCCTCGCTGGGCGTGGAAACACGGTGATCGGCGTGGTTGCAACCAATGCCAGCCTGGACAAGAACGAGGCCAATTACGTGGCACAGATGGCGCAGGATGGGATTGCCCGGACAATCCGCCCGGCGCATACCGCCTACGATGGCGATACGATCTTTGCCCTCTCGACCGGCTCGAAAAAGATGGATGCCAGCACGGTCGGCGCCTATGCCGCCGAGGTGCTGGCGCAAGCGATTGTTCGGGCTGTGAATCAGGCAGATGCGGCCGGTGGCCTGCCGTGCGCCGCTGATCTGGCTCAAGGACAATCCCTGACCCGGGCTATGGATTGACACTCCGGGGTTCAGGCTTTATGCTCCGGATCTCGCCAGGAGGAGACAATGTTTCGCAGGGCAGATGATCGACCACGCCAGCAGGAATCACAACCCGAACGGGTCGACTCCGTGCTTGGATCGGGTCTGACGCTTCAAGGTGGACTGTCTGGAACTGGCGGCGTACGCATCGATGGCGCCTTCGACGGGGAAATTGCGCTGCGTGGGATTGTCGTCATCGGCGAGAGCGGACGAGTGACCTGCGAGCTGCTGCGGGTCTCGACCCTGATTATTTCCGGTTCATTGAAAGGCGATGTAATCGCCCATCGGGTAGAGATAACGAGCAGCGGCCGGGTGTGGGGGGACGTCACGACCAGCGCTTTCTCGACCCAGGAGGGGGCATTCCTGCGGGGCAAGATCACCATGGAAGAAGAAGTCGACCTCGGGTTGGGCCCGGAGGAAGAGGATCAGGACAAGGGCGAAACCGAGCATGATGAGAATGGCGAGTGACGGAACAAAAGCTCAACCGGTTTATCCGGCGCCCGGCCTGCGAACCGGGCGTTTTCATTTTTAAAGCATACGTATCGATCAGGGTAATGACGGCTGCTGGAAGGTTAGCAGCCACGAGCCTGAATAGGTCTCCCCGGAATCGTCCACACATTCTGGCGCACTCAAGTCGGACACCGGCCGATCACCATCGCGCAGCTGCAGCGTGTAGGTCACGCCCGGGCGCATCGTGAAATCCGCATAACCGAGGCCTAATTCCGGCTTGAGGCCAGTGAAGAATCGGTCCTGGCCGGTATCCCAGATGGCGAGCAGCTCGACGCCGGCGACGCCTTCCCCGGAGGCATCGAGCGCCAGCACCTGGATTTGTGCTTCATCCAGGCGGGTATCACAGAGCTGCTCTTGTTCGATTAAGGAGAAGGGGGCACCCGGGGTTGCCGTCGGCAAGGGCGTTGGTGTGCGGGTGACGGTTGGGGAGGCGGTCGGGCTAGCGGTGAGGACCGCCGGGGTGGGCGTGTCCTGCGCTGCCTCGGTGGCCACTCCTGGAACCGGGCGCTGGCCAAGCACCGCCGCTAACTGGGCCAGTGCCAGTGCCTCGGCTTCGGGCCGGCCAGCGGCCAGCCGGCTCTGGGCCAGGCGGCTGAGTGCGCTGGCTGGGTCGTCAAGCTGGAGCGAGGCCAGGCGGGCGCGGGTACGCTGCAGGTCACCGGTATGGGTATAGGCCGAGGCAATCAAGGCCAGGTAATCATCTTTGAAGTTCTGGCGCAGTGAAGCAGGGGAGGCATCGATGTATTCCACCGGGTTGACCACCCAACTGTAGTACAGGCCAGCCGCCAGGCCGATCATCACCCCGAGAGCGAGAGCAAGACCAGAGCGTGTCCTCATGGTGTGTCGATCTCCGCCGAAGGCGGCATGGCACGCAGGTCGACCACCAACCGGTTGAGCGTCTCCAGGTCGAGTTGAGAATAGCCATGTTCGAGGCCGTAATCGATGGCTGAGATGACGATATTGACTGGCGGGCGTGGGCCGAGGGCAGCCAGGCGCACACGCGCAAGCTCCAGGTCCACGTCGGCGCTGTAGGCTTCTGAGACCATCAGGACATATTCACTGTAATAATCGGCGCGCAGGCTATCCGGTGCTGTGTCAACGTATTCTACCGGGCGGATGAGCCAGCCGTAGAGCACCCCGAGCAGGAGGCCGATGAACAAGCCGACGAATAAACGTGAGCTGAAGCGCATGAATACCCTTATCACAAGTGGGTGGCATTGTGCCATAGAGCGGGGGCGCGAGCAACAGTCAGCAAAGCCCCGGCATGCATGCAGATTGCCGGGGCCGCTATGCTATAATCTTCGATGCCGAAGGTGGGAGTCGAACCCACACTCCCGAAGGAACGCGATTTTGAGTCGCGCGCGTCTGCCAGTTCCGCCACTCCGGCGTTAGGCAAGTATAGTCAAACGGAAGTTAACGGTCAAGAAATCGAGGCGCGCCCACCGGGCGCGCAACCATGCCGCCTATGCGTTTAGGAATCATTGGCTTCGAAGCCAGTGGGAAAACAACGATTTTCAACGCCCTCACGCGGGGTAAACTGCCCACCGGAGCTCTGGAGGGCAGCGGCCGCATGGAGGTGCACAGCGCGGCCGTCGATGTCCCCGAGCCACGCTTGACGCCGCTGGCCGAACTCTACCAGCCCAAGAAAACAACCTATGCCAAGGTAACCTTCGCCGATATTGGCGGCCTGGCGGTCGGAGCCGGACAGGAAGGTCTGCCGGGAGCTCTGCTGAACACGCTCAGCCAGGTGGACGGTCTTTTGTTCGTGGTGCGCGCCTTCGAATCGGAGGCTGTGCCGCACCCGCTGGGAGCTGTTGACCCGCAGCAAGACCTGAAAGCGCTGAGCGAGGAATTTGTGCTGCACGATATGATTACCGTCGAGCGGCGCCTGGAGCGGCTGCAGGAAGAGCGGGAGCGTGGAGGTCGTGATCGGGGGACGGTCGAGCGCGAGATTGACCTCTTTCAGCGCGCCCTGGGTGTTCTCGAGGCAGAGCAGCCTTTACGTTCCATCGAGTTCTCGGGTGCCGAGTGCAGCGCATTGAAGGGTTTTGGATTACTGACCCTGACGCCCGCGCTGGTGCTGGTCAACCTGGGTGAGAGGCAAGAAATGCCGCCGATGGCTGCGGCATCAGAGGACCTCCCGCTGATGGGACTGCAGGGTGAATTGGAAATGGAAATCGCGCAGCTCGAGCCCGAAGAGGAAGGTGCGTTTCTACAGGAATACGGCATTGCGGAACCGGGCCGGGAGCGCGTCATTCGAGCCTGCTATGAACATCTGGGCTTGATTTCGTTTTTCACTGTCGGTGAGGATGAAGTTCGGGCCTGGACTCTGCCCGCTGGGTCGACCTGTCTTGACGCGGCCGGCACGATTCACACTGACCTGGCACGCGGCTTCATCCGGGCAGAAGTGATTCCCTGGGACGTCCTGCTCGACCTGGGCGGGTTCAGCGAAGCCCGCAAGCAGGGCAAGCTGCGTTTGGAAGGGAAAGAAGGACCCGTGGCGGACGGAGACATTGTTCATGTCCGCTTTAATATTTAGCATTCTGACAGCGTTCCATCGCACCAGTTAGGAGTCTTTGACAATGGCCGAGAAGATCGAATACAAACAAGAACGTTGGAGTCTGGAGGATCTATTTCCGGCGATCGAATCGGAGCAGGTGGAGATCGCGGTCGAGGGTCTAGAGAGCGCAATTGCGGACTTCGAGCATTTCCGCCCACGGCTTAACGCCGGGCTGGATGGCGAGGAGTTCTACGAAGTCCTGGAAGCCTATGAGGATATCGATCGTCGTCTAAGCCGCCTGGGCGGATTTGCCGGGTTGCTGTTTTCGGGAGACACCCAGGATCAAGCAGCCCAATCATTCCAGGCGCGCATCCAGCAGAAAGCAGCCGAGGCCGATAACCGCAGCATGTTCTTTAAACTGTGGTGGAAAAGTCTCGATGACGGGATGGCGGAGAAGTTGATCCGCTTTGCAGGCGATTACCGTTACTGGCTCGAGAAACTTCGTCTGCAGAAGCCTTTCACGCTCTCCGAACCGGAAGAGAAGATCATCAACCTGAAGGATGTCAACGGAGTCAGCGCACTGGTCAGCCTATTTACGACCATCACCAACCGCTACACCTTCAAGCTCGAGGTAGATGGTGAGCAGAAACTGCTCAACCGCGAACAACTGGGCGCCTACTATTACAGTCCCGATCCAGCGCTGCGAGCGGCAGCCTACCAGGAGCTTTACCGGGTATATGAGAGTGATGCCCCAATCCTGGGGCAGATCTACCAGTACATTGTTCGTGACTGGCGCAGCGAGGGTGTCGACCTGCGCGGCTATGCTTCCCCGATCGCAATGCGCAATCTAGCGAACGACATCCCGGATCAGGTAGTTGAGACGCTGCTCGAGGTTTGCAAACGCAACGCGCCGCTCTTCCACCGCTATTTCAAGCTGAAGGCCCGCTGGCTGGGGGTGGATAAGATCCGTCGCTATGACCTGTACGCGCCGGTCGCCCAGGCCGAGAAAACCTACAATTATTCGGACGCGGTGGGGATGGTGCTTAACAGTTTTCGCTCGTTTAAGCCGCGCTTCGCCGAACTGGCACAGCAGGTGTTCGACAAGCGGCACATCGACTCGGAGGTGCGAAACGGCAAGCGAGGCGGTGCGTTCTGTTCGACGGTTACACCGGATCTGACGCCATGGGTGCTGCAATCCTTTGTCGGCCAGCCGCGCGATATCGCCACCATGGCGCATGAACTGGGTCATGCGATTCACTCCATGCTGGCTTCTGACCACACTTCCCTCACACAAAGCGCCTCGCTCCCGCTGGCCGAGACAGCCTCGACCTTCGGCGAGATGATGATGGTGGACGAGATCCTGGCCACCGAAGCGAATGAAACTGTCAAACGCGATCTGCTCTTCAAGCGCATGGATGACGCCTATGCCACGATCATGCGCCAGGCGTTCTTTGCATTATTTGAGCGCGAAGCCCATGACCGCATCGCCGCCGGAGCCCAGGTTGATGAACTGCACCAGGTCTATCTCGACAACCTGAAGGAGCAGTTCGGCGATGCGCTTGACCTGAGCGAGGATTTTCAATACGAGTGGGTCGCCATACCGCACATCTATTTTGCTCCCTTTTATGTCTACGCCTACGCCTTCGGGCAACTGCTTGTGCTTTCGCTCTACCAGCAGTACCGCGAGCAGGGTGAGAGTTTCAAGCCTCGCTACGTGGAGATTCTCAGTGCCGGCGGTTCGGCCTCCCCCCAGGAAATTCTGACCCAGGCGGGAATCGATATGTCCTCCGAAGCATTCTGGCAGGGTGGATTTGACGTACTGGAACGTGATCTGGAGCGGTTGGAGGGGCTGGCGATCGAATCCTGACCGGCGTCCTGCAGACGGGCCATCGATCCGAGCTATCCATTTCACCCGAATCTCAGCGATTTGAATATCGCGTAGGGGCGGGGTTACCCCGCCCCTACGACGTATTCGGGCAGGCTGTCGGCTGGAGGGACTGGCAACCGAATCCTGAACGCCATCTGATAGCCACGAGCTATCGTCTTATCAGGAGTGCACGGCCTTACACCCCTGAGGTCAAAGGGTAGGTGATACGTAGGGGCACGGTGTCGCCGTGCCCCTACCGAGTTCCCAGTCCGGACAAACCCCTCGTAGAATAAATGGAAACAAGTTGACAAAGGAAACTAATTGTTATAGAATTCGGGCAGCTCAGGTGAATGGAGGCTGACATGCAGGAGTATGTGGATCTTGACGGTTTGACCCGTCGAACACGGCGGCTTGAATTTGAAGATGGCCTGAATGATCTGCAGAATGCCCTGGTCTTCTTACTTGCAGGCCTCATGGCGGCCTTGTTCATGTCGCCGTTTGGTATCCGCCTCTACGTCCGGGCGCTGCAAGAGAACAAGGAGCTGACGGTAATCGGGTTGGTCGGTTTGTTCGCGTTGTTCGTGGTGATCACCTTTGGCGTCCGCAGGTTGATCATGCGCTATCGCCGGGAAGCGCTCTGGAAGGATCTCGGTCAGATTGAACCACTGCGCTGGCAGGTCGACCGCAGGATCTCGGTCCTGGCAGTGGCGGTCTGGCTGATCATGTTCATCGCGGGGATGTTCTTCCTCAGTCGTGACCCGATGGACCTGGATGCCGGCATGCGGCTGGTCATTGCTTCCGCTGGTGTGGCGACAGGCTTGATATATTTCATGCTCGGACAAGCGCTTGAGCTGAACCGCTACCGCTGGTTGGGTCTCGCGGCTGGCCTGGCTTCGGGGTTGATTGTCATTGCGCCTGTGTCTGCGGCAGCTGGATGGATGGGCTTCAGCGTGATCTGGGCGCTCGGGCTTACAATTTCCGGTATCAGCGCCTTGCGCAAAATCCAGTCCAAGGGGAAGCAAAACCTGAGATGACGGATTACTCGCTCCCGACAAAGTTCGACCGGATGATCCACAATCCTTCCCGGCTGGCGATCATGGCCGTCCTGGCCGGTTGCGAAAGCGCTGATTTCACGTTCCTCGAGCAGGAGACCGAGCTGAACAAAGGCACGCTTTCCAAAGGCCTGACCGCGCTGGAGGAGGCGGGCTACATCGAGATTAAGAAGCGTTTCAAGGGGAAGTTCCCGAACACGTCCGCCAGTTTGACGGCCGCCGGCCGAAAGGCGTTCAAATCCTACCGCCGCCAGTACCAGGCGTTCTTAAAGTCGGTGGGAGGAAGCTGAAATATTCGAAGCTACAGAGAGGATTCAGGGCTGCGGTTTCATCGTAGGGGCATGGCGCCACCATGCCCCTACGTGTAAATCAGGAGAATTCTGTGTCGATGGTGGTGAGGATGAAATCCGTAAAAAGTTATTTCCTGGCGTCGTAGGGACAACCGGCCGATCGCCCCTACGTCGATTCAAAGGCGCTTCGTATTCCTCGCTAGGTGACATTTTTATAGGGGCGGGGTTACCCCGCCCTTACGATTCATATCTTCGAGGGTTCATTTCGGGGGGATTGGTAGCAAATCGCCCTGCGTAAACGGGGCGATTCAAAGGGTCCATCAGGCGGAGAGGGTGGGATTCGAACCCACGGTAGCCCAAAGGACTACAACGGTTTTCGAGACCGCCCCGTTCAACCACTCCGGCACCTCTCCGGGGCTGGCCCATTATAACCGCGAGTTTTTCAC
>Ga0315534_1002257_pt1 | contig 13085 bp, 6 predicted proteins | sample SalMarSW160240MG_FD_203094 | JGI IMG/M metagenome (GOLD analysis project Ga0315534, IMG submission 203094) | Salt marsh sediment microbial communities from the Plum Island Ecosystem LTER, Massachusetts, United States - Salt Marsh Sediment SW1602-40 ... | reverse complement strand
TGGCGCCTGCCTGGAAGCCGGGTCCGGTAGCCTTATAGGTTCCGGAAGCACTGCCCAGATCATGTGGGCCGAACTGTTCAATGGAATAGGGGAAAGAGAGATTTACACCTCCAATCACTCCCAGGGAAAATGAAGGGACTGTTTTGTAGGATTTCTTCAGGTAGACAAATTCTGCCGGATCTGCAGGAGTAATTTCATATTCAGGATATCTTTTCAGGAAATCAACCATAGCAGAGTCTGCTTTCTGCATGTTGTCCTCTGACAGAAAGGTTAAAATGATTAACTTATAAGCCTGCAAACGCTCCTCCTTGTTAAATCCTTCTGCAATACAGGATTCGAGCATTTGTGGGATGTTTTCAACCTGTCCCACGGAATACAATCGTTCGGCTTCCTGAAGCTTGAATACACATTCCTCTGATTGACTGTTTACCTTAAAGGTAACTAAAGTACAGAGAATGATTGAAAGGATAAGTATCTTTTTTGCCATACCAATAAACTTATTGATTATTAACACTTTGGCTTGCTGCCGCAACATTACAGGTTTCAACATAGTCGATATCTTCACCGACATAATTATTCCATTCCTGTAGAGAAAAATTCCGATCGATCAGGATACACATATTGGCTGCCATATCTGCTGACCGTGTGGGTCTGGCAACCAGTTTATCCCTTCCATTGGAACCGGCAATAAACGATTTTCCATCGGGGCTGAAAGCTACCGAGAAGACCCATCCTTCACTATCCTTGATCACGATGGGTTGATCGAACAGGTTACCTGTTTCCCATATCTGGATTGTTCCATCCCGGCCAACACTAACCAGTTGACGGTCATCAGGGCTATATTGAACCTCTTCAATCTGTGCAGTGTGTCCCCGTAATGTCTGTATCAACTTTTTTTGTGCAATATCATAGATTTTAACATTTCCTTTTTTATCACCGGAAACAAGTACTGATCCATCGTGACTTAAGCATACTGAAGAGACCGGGTTCCGGACTTCTTCAAAAACAATTTCCGGATCGCCAAAACTTCGATTAACAGGATTCCAGAGCAGGAGTTTACCCTCCTTGGTTGCTGCTGCTACCCGGTCTCCTCTGGGTGAAACGGCAATGTCCTGGATAATGGTTTGCTGATTTGATACAGTTGAATTGGTTCCACTGGCAATATTCCAGAGCAACAATTTCTTGTCTATTCCTGATGTGAGTAAGGTTCTGCTATCGGGTAAAAAGGTAACTGTTAGTACATTTCCGGAATGTCCTTCAAGAGTTTTCACAGGAGTTCGACCCGAGGAAAGGTCATACATTCGGATTCCTGACCAGGTGGCACAGGCAAGCCATCGGCCATCGGGACTAATGGAGATCTCTTCGATAACGGTCCCGCTGTCACTTATTGTCATATAATTTCTTTCGGGGTTATTCAGGTTAAAATGCAACAATTTACCCTCGCTGTCTGCAGAATAGAATTCTGAGCTTCCCGGAACAAACTGAATGGAATTCACCTGGTCTTCATGTCCCCTGAATACCTTATAGGATTGTTGATTGGTAACCTTCAGTGCGTTATAGAGTCCCAGGTAAACGTCAGCATTATGGGGGATTCCCTGATATTCCTGATTGAAAAGGTATGCCTGGTAAGCCAACAGCCTTTTCAGATCAAGGTCCTGGTCAACCTGAAGTGACTTGACAGACATGGCTTGTGCTATAGAGAGCAGCCTGTTTTGATAGGCCAGTTGTTCTTGTCGCCTGGCTTCGGACTCCTGTCTTCTGGCTTCCTCTGCATTTAAAGTAGCCCGTTTTTCGCCTTCAACTGCTCTTGCCTCATTGCTTGTAGCAAGTTCTTTTTGTCTGAGTGCTTCCTGCTCATTTGCAAACGCAATCTGGGCATTGCTATCTGCCGTTGCCTTGTTCCTGTTGGCGATCATCTGTTGTTTCTGTGCCTCGGTCATGTTATCCAGTGCTTCCTGTGTTTTTTCATCTGCTCTGTCTCGTTGTTCATCGGCTTCGATCCTTCTATCTTCGGCTATCTGTCTCTGTTTTTCCGCTTCGCGCTGCTGTATCACTGCAAAGAGCATGAATCCAAGTGAAATGATAGCAGCAGTTCCGAGGATGACGGCGGTAATTCTTGTTCTCTTCAGGGCTCTTTTCTGCATTCTTATTTTATTCTCTTCCTCTGCGACAAACTCTTTCTCACTGGTTTCCAGGTAAACCATTGCCCGTTCAAACGCAGGGTTATATCTCTCTGCCCAGGTGAGGGTTGGTTGCTGTTTCTTTTTCCAGTTCAAAGCAAGCTGCAAATCGGGGGGTCTCCAGAGTCCGGTCTTTCCCTCCTGATACATCTTGGATGCTTCTGCCAATCTGGTATACATTTGAATTGCGTGTGATTCCTCCTCCACCCACACTTTCAGTTTGTTCCAGATCCTCATCAGGCTTTCGTGGGACAGGTCTATTACAGAATCTTTATTTAGGGGCACCTGGGGTGCAGGTGCCAGAAAAGATCTGCCCGTTGCCCGATACTTTTCCACTACATCTATTACTTCCTCAACGGAAGATTTGGATATTGTGGCAAGCACTTCAACCCGGGTGGGATGGCGGATACCTCGGTTATCTGTCCCTTTTTCGGTCAGTGTTTTAAACATGCTTTCACACACTCTTTTCCCACTGGCATTGAGTTCATCGAATGCTTCATTCGCATGTTCAGAAAGTGCCTTTTCCATTTTACCAATGGCTTCATAGTCACTTAAACTAATCGGTTTGTCTGGATCATTGAGTTGTTTCCAATATTCCCAGGTCCGCATTAATGAGTGTTGGAGGATGGGCAGCTGGTCGGGATCATCACCTACTTCATTCAGAAGTTGCTGAACCAGGGCTTTCTCAATGGTAGCACCGCCCACAGCAACCGGCCCTTCAATGGCAGCCTTGAAATCTTCGCGTGTCATTTGCGGGACAAGGTAGTTGCTGTTGTTAATCTCCTCTGTAAGCTCCTGGAACTGGGAACATTCTCCGATGAAATCGGACCTCATTGTAAGGACTACATAAATTGGTACTTCTCTTTGTTCAATGGCTTCAACCAATAATTTCACAAAGGCTTCAGATTCATTAAATGTCAAAGGATCCTCTCTGCTGGCTTTAAACCGGAACAACTCTTCAAACTGGTCAATCAAAATCAGGATGTTTTCATCCTGGGATAATTTCAACTGTTTCACACATTCCACCAGCCCAAAAGAGCTTCTGTACAGGATCGCCTTGGTCATTGAGACCTGCACTCCCGGATCTTCAATATCTTCCGATTGTTTGTTGACGAACGATTCAGCCAGATTGTGGATTGGGTCATTCCCGGGTCTTGAAGTAATGATGTTCCACCGGGATCCTGCCTGGGTGATAAATCCACCATACAAAACAGGAACTAATCCGCAATAGATCAACGAGGATTTTCCACTTCCTGAAGCACCGATGACAGCGACGAACCTGTTATCTGCCAGTTTCTTCAGGACTTCCTCGCTCTGACCTTCTCTGCCAAAAAAGAGATGGCTCTCATCAATACTGAAAGGACGCAGACCAGGAAAAGGATTTCCTATCGGTTGCTGCTTTTTTCCCTTTTGTGTTTGATTGCTTGCTTCACTCATGTTTATTGATTGATTTTTTCCAGGAAATTATCAAAATTTACTGCTTTTGTCCCTTTGGGTATCGAAATAACATCAAGACCAGAGATGGGGGGGGCAAATTTATCCCCATTCTGAACCATTACAGCCATTGCTTTAATGGGATGTTTTCTTCCAAAACCAGGGGCTTTAAGTAAATCTTTCAATTTACTGCTTATCCAGGGGACATTATCTCCTGAATAATGGATCAGAACTCCTGAACAATTTGCCAGATAATGCCGGTGCAATTGCACTACGTTTTCTGCTGAGGTCACCATTCCTGTCCATATTATGTCAATTTTTTGTTTTCTGAACCAGGATAATACCGGTTCTATCTCTTTTTCATATTTCTTTTCATGTATAAGATAGACAAAAGGTTTTTGGGGGAGTGAAACCTTACCCATCTTTTCTGATTCTTCATCCTTTTTTGATATTCTTCTTCGAACAATTGACTTAAGCAATTCAAGGGGTGTTTGTACAATCTCTGCAATCTGCATGGTCTCTTCCTGCCTGATCAGGTTTTCAATAAATAGTTGCTGTTTTACATCGGATGGTTTCAGATCTGGGGGGAACCATATGATCCGTTGAAAATTTCCTTTTTGTACCGATGAATCTTCAACAGCTGATGAAAGCCGGAGCTGCAGTTCAACGAGTGAGTATTTTGAGTCAGGGAGAGGGTCACCGTATTCATTCCCAACAATATGAATAGCAAATGAGGCTTCATGCAGCAGATCATGGATGCTTTTTTCAATCGTTGCTGCATCGCCTGAAAGAGGTTTATATGGAACTACATGATAACCGAACTGAATCAATTCACGCCTGAGAGCATCTCTGTTTTCTTTCTGCCCCGGATTTGTTTCGGCAAGGTAGATGATGGGCCCTCTATGACCTTTCTGTTTACCCAGTTTTATATCCATCATATTCATTACAGAACCAGAGATATCGTAAGCAAGGTCAACCAGGACTGACCATATTGTGCTCTTCATACCGGTAGCAAAAGAGATATCTTCAATTTTCATACCCGCTGGGCAAACCTGATAATCGATATAATCCCTCAAGAATTCCGGCTGTTGCTCTGCTGCTAAAGGCAGGATACAAACTTTAAAGATCCTGGGTATCCTTATTCCCGATGCTGCCATTCGTTTATTATCCTGATCCGAAATTTTCTGAATTTCTTTGATAAGATCGTTCTTAGCAATAAAATCGGGTGAAAGGAGCAAAACAGCCATTTTGTTATCATCGATTTTTAATAACTCTTTCTCAATAGAGATACGGGTTTGATCAGGGAGAATCCGATCTAACAAGATACCGAGGTAACCAGCAAAATTATAGATCCAATGTTGCAGATTTTCGGGTAATTGGTCCAGTCGTTCTGGAATCAGAATAGATATTTCTGTTTTCTTTTCCATTCATATTCATTTTTTCGAAGACAGGATACGATGATCAAACACCGGTGATTGAGTACTAAAATTATGAAAAAAGAAGAATTTCTACAATTTAAGCCCCATTACGAGGATATCATCGACCTGGTCATTATCCCCCATCCAATCGTTAAGTGTTTGGTCCAGTATCTGTTTCTGTTCCTTCATTGGTTTCTCATGTATCTCAAAGAGTAATTCCCTGAAGCGTTTAGACATAAATTTCTTTCCCTCCGGTCCGCCAAACTGATCCGGAAAGCCATCGGAGAACATATAAAAGCAATCCCCATAAACTATATCGATCTCATGATTGGCAAACTTTGGCATGATGTCTCCTTCCACGGAACCAATAGGGATCTTATCTCCTTTGTACTGGATAAGCTCCCTATTACGGATCAGGATCAGCGGGTTATATGCTCCGGCAAAGTGCAGTTTCTTTCTTTTCGGGTCAATGACACAGAGTGCCATATCCATACCATCTTTGACTGAACCGGGCCCCCCTTTTTCTCTCAGGGTGTCTGTAACTCCCTGGTTTAATTCCTCCAGCATCCTGCCTGCAGTGCGGGCATTTTTAACATTCAAGGCATAATTGAGCTGATTGCTGCCAACGATGGACATGAATGCCCCTGGGACACCATGTCCGGTACAATCCACGGCAGCCACAAAAATCAGCCCATCTTCTTTAGCCAGCCAGTAAAAATCACCACTGACAATATCTTTTGGCTTATAAAGAATAAAAATGTTATCAAACAACGATTGTACAAAATCATCTGGAGGCAATATGGCTATCTGTATCCGTTTTGCATAGTGAATACTATCCAATATCAAATCATTCTGTGTCTCGATCTTCATTTTCTGTTCCTGGATGGAATCCCGCTGGGCTTCAATCTCCTCTTTCTGCTGTTGTATCTCGGCTGTCCGTTCCTTCACTTTCTGCTCCAGTTCATTTGTATAACTCTCCAGCTGTGCAATCATTTTATTGAACTCAATGGAGAGGCTGGTAATTTCATTATTGCCGATTACCTCAGCCCGTTCATTCAGGTGGCCATGAGTGATCCTGACAACATTTTCCGCCAGTTTCTTTACGGGGAATACGACGACTTTGGTCTTCCGGTAGATCAACAGAAGAACAACAATGATTGTAATTCCAAAAATAACCAGGAATTTAATTGCCTCCCGTCTGAGCAAGGCTATTTCACCCGAGTGGTCGGAGATGATCCGTATGACCGATCCCTGGTAAAGGTTTGAATTTTCCCGTTCCAGATAGAGGTAGCGATAACTCAGCTTGTTCTCTCCTTCCCGGACTACCCAATTATCGACATCCCTGTTACGAAACAATTCCAGCAGTAGTTCAGGGTAGTATTGTTCAGCATTTACATTCAGTGAAAACAGAACGTCTGCCATATAAAAGAGTTCCACATCCACAATGCTTTCCTGTTTTGTAATGATCTCTGATTTTGCCTCCTCGATTAATGTGATGATTTCATCGGCTTGTTCTGAATAGAATCCGATCTGGATGATGTATTTTCCGTCAAGCGTCGGCTGGTAGGTATACTTCTTCGGTCGTTTGGTTTGGTCTTCAATGGCAAATCGCTCATTCACAAATCTTCCTCCTTCCATCACGTTGATCAGGAACTGTTTATGCTCCTCACCAAATTCGAACAGATTAAGCCCTCTGTCTTTTTCGAATGTTGTATTTATGATGGTACCTTCCTGGTTAATGATATAAATATCAGCATAATCAGGATCCATTCCCAGCTCCCTGCGAACCTGATCCAGGTCGGCATCTTCAATGTTTTCAGTGCTACGAAAAGTTTCATTTACCAGGATTGAACTGTATTCTTCCATAATGGGTGCCAGGTGGACTTCCATCAGTTCGAAGGCGTTATCCTGAAATTCCAATACTTTTTGTATGCCATCAGAAATGATGTTGTTCTTGCTGGTATTTGATTCATCGAGAATTTTCAGGGTATGGTAATAGTTGAAGGCGCCCAGTACCATTAAGGCAGCAATGACGGGGATAACAACATTAAGGATGAGTTGTCTAAATATCGTGGTTCTTTTCTTGGGCATGGTGCTGGTACTTGTTTAAAAAGATTCAACAAACGAATAAATTACCTTTTCATCTCACATAGAGTTAAACCGGTATGGTTGTTAGTTCCAGAAAAACCTGTGCAATATCCGGGTAATCAAACAGTAAAAGTCCAAGTTTTGCTCCTTCCAGTCGATAGCTGATGGTTTCTTCCAGGGTCTTTATAGTGCAGTTTGACAGATTAAAATCGTCATCGTTGAAGTTGCATAATACATCGTTTGGGCCGAGTTTGTGCAGGGTTCCATCATCCAGTTTTATTTCAATTGCTCCTGTAACGATCCAGAGATAAAGATCTTTTGAGATGACTTCATCACTCGATATTTTCGTATCAGCAGTATATGAAATCATATCAAACTTCCTTGCCAGGTAGTACAGTTCAAGGCCTGGTATCTGTTTGAAATGGGGTGAGTTCCTGAAATACTGGATTTTGGAAAAGAGCAGGTGGTGTTCATCGCTCTCTCGTTCAATAATCTTGTTAAGATCATCCCGGGTCTCTTCCGGAAGTCTTGAGAGGACATCTTCATATTTGACCGGATCTGTTTTGTGAATCAACCTGGCTGCAATTCCCCGAAGTAACAGGTCGGGATTAAACAATTGTGCGATCAGATCATCCTTTATCTCTAACAGGTTAAGGTTCCAGAAGGCTTTAATGGCGCAAGCCTTGGTCCAGTTGTTCATTTTATTGTAGTCCCGGTTTATGATGGCATAGAGTAGATCCCGCGATTCCATTTTCTGCAGGGGAAAGAAGTTTTGCAACAATTTTATTTTCTCATCCTGTGAAATATCATCCAGCAGTGGGAATAACCGTGGTTTCAATTCTTCTGCCACAACCAGGTCCAGTAGCTCGAGGGCAAAATTGACTCCTTCGGATGTTCCGCTTTCCAGGTTTTCCCGGATCTGGAAAATGGATTGGGATTCGTAGGACAAGCTTAACAATTCGAAAATCAGATCAAAATTTGATTTTAGTTCTTCCTGAATAGCTTCTTTGAGGTCGGTTCCAACCTCCCCTTCCACGATGCTGGCTGATGCAGTGATGTTCCATGCGGTAATTTCTATCACATTTTCTAACACCTGGTTTAAACGTATAAGGTCCGCTTCTGCTGACCGGTAATCACATAATCTGAGGGAGCGAACGGTTTCAAGAACGACTTCTCTTTTGTGATAACCCAATTTAGTCAGCAAACATTGAATCGCTTTTTCTCCGCCAATTTTTCCAAATACGCGAACAATCCGAACCAATGTTTGAACTTCAATTCCTGTTTTATAGAAGTAAAGATCCAAAGCATCCAGGGCTTCGTCACCGAGGCTGATCAGGGCATGGTAGGTATGGTTCACATAGAGATCGGATGAGAGGAGATCCACCAGGGCAGGTGCCATCTCGACTTTTTTAAACTCTTCCACGAGTTTGATCGCTTCGATTTTCACGCGTGGTTCAAAATCCCTCAACAGGGCAACCAGTATCGTTGTATCGGGGCCATCCGGAATTGTTCTAAGGTACTTTGCCCCTTTGATTCGCTCTTCCGGAATGGTTGAATGCAAAAGCTGGTCGATTCGCTTCATTGAATCAACATCCTTAAAAAAATCCCTGGCGTTTGCTGAAATCTCTTTCTGATGTTCCTTGTCCAGATTCAGGTCATATTCTGTAACAATTTCATCTGCTTTCAACCACATGGTTCCATCATTGGCTTCTCTCAGCCATTGAACGATATAATTACGACCCTTCTCGGATTTGTGATGCAATGCCTGGGGCAACAATTCATCATAGAGGTATGGATTAATCTCCTTAATGACTTTCATTCCCTGGATCATAGCACCGGGTTTTTTCTGTTCAAAGGTCGATTCAAGGTAATTCGAGTAATCAACCCCGGTTTTGATGGACCCTGTTCTCTGGGTTTTGAATGATGCCAATGCTTTTTGGAGAGATCCCCTGTATTCTTTATAGAGTCGCAAGGCAACAAATATCCAGATGATAAGGATTCCCACCAGGACATAAGAAAAATGGATCAGTTTGAAGAAGCTAAGGGCACCCAATCCCGCCAGTATCAGACCGGACGTCAGGGCTGCGAATTCGTTTATGGTACCGTCAACCCTCGCCTGCACATCGTATCGGATCTGTTCGTCAAGAGATTGGTATAAAATTTTAAAGGATGGTGCCTCTATAGAATCCTTCAGTGCTTTCGAAAAGAGCCGGCTTAAAGCAATGATCATAAAAAATAGCATAAAGCCCTCAGATGCTGAATTATAACCAAAGAATGTCCCAACCAGTGACGCAATGATTGTAAACAGGGTCATCAGGAAAGCGGATATCACCAGGGCAATCTTCAATCCATATGTCTTCATCAGCCAACTGAAAACAAAGGCTTTCAGGATCAGGGTGAAGATCATCAGTGTCCCCATGAAAAGCCCCAGGAATGATGCCATCTCCCGGGAATCGGGATATTGTTCACGGGTAGCTGCAAGGAAAGAGTAACTAACAAAGAAAAGCATGATCATGGAGAGGGCTACAAAAACTGACATCATGGTAATATACCGGTCTTTGAACAGGGAAAAGAACGATAGCTTTTTCCTGGATTTAACACCGCTGGATTCTGAAGTCGTGTCAAGCTCGAATGTACTCCCAATGACAAACTGGAAAACCAAAGCAATAAAAATGCTAACAGCACTGATGATCAGGATATCTTTTGTTTGGAACCGGAAAGCGAGAATAACCGGGACTGCGTAGCTACTGAGAATGATCCCAAGGATTCCACCGGTATCTATCAAACCGAAAAGCCGTTTCCCCTGTCTCAAGGTAAACAACCGTCCAACGTTTCCCCAGAAGCCAAGCAATGCGATGATATTAAGGGGACCCATCATTACAAAAATGGCAAAGACCAGCCACCGAACCGGGAAAATCTCAAATCCATACCTCAAGATAGTGGTAAGAATTGCTATGGTTAACAGATTCAAAATTGCCAGCCGTTTAAATGTGATTATCGACTGCATTTTCGTGTAGATGGATGTTAGGATTATTCCAACCAGACCTGAGACAGCAAAAGCGTTTGCGATCATTTTCTCCTCAAACTCATCGAGAAAAAGCGCTGTAGCTCCAACCTCAAATGCTCCGAAAAATATCCCGATAAAAATGGATTGTGTCAACAGGAGCAGGACACTGGCCCTTTCATTATCTTCAATATTAAGTGCCTTATAGATACCGCCTGCCATATGACTTTTAGAATTTTGCGGTTTAACGAGTTAACGAGGCAAATACCCCCTTTTTTTTTTCTAACCTATCTATCTTAGAATGATTAAAGATAATACAAAATATGAATAGCAATCAAGAATTTCCCGGGATTTGTTGATTATAGCAATATCTCCTAATCACTATCCCCGTTAAAAATCTTGCTGAAATATTCCGATTTGAATTTGTACTGAACAGGAAAACCGGGCAAAAAAATATCTCCGATATTATTTTTCCGGTAGGTTATCTTTTGGAACTGTTCTATTCATAAAATTTTTATACTTTGAAGCCGGAATTTTGCAATAATACCTATATTTATATGGATGTTCGGCTACGATGACACTACAGATGAACTGATCAACAAACGGAGGGAAGGTGTATTTATCATTCTCTCCGGCTTTTTCCTTGGGACACTTGCCATCCTGAATATATTAGGGATCTCAAGGCAAATAGATCTTTCATTCACCCTGTTTGGAAAGACCATTCCATTCATTGTATTCATAGGGGTTCTTCCCTATCCCATCACATTCCTTTGTACCGACTTTATCAGTGAGCTGTATGGAAGAAGAAGGGCGAATAAGGTTGTGTGGGTTGGATTGTTTTTAAACATTTGGGTTTTATTCATTTTGTGGTTGGGGGGTATATTACCACCTCATCCTGAAATGGCGCCCGATGGGCTTCCGATTGACATTGAAGTCAGGACTTTTTTTCAGATAAGAAAGTGGACATTCGGTGCAACCATTGCATCCATGCTGGCTTATTTAGCTGCCCAATTCATTGATGTTCACATTTTTCACCGGTTACGAAAAATGACAAAAGGGAAGATGTTATGGTTAAGGAATAATGGATCAACCCTTACCAGTCAGATGGTTGACTCCGTTGCAGTGGTTACAATCACCTATCTCTGGGCACACGATGCCATCACCATACATCGAGGTGAAACAGCCGTGCATGCTGTCCTTATCCTTATCCTCTCCAACTACGTTTTTAAAATGACATCTGCCCTGCTTGATACCATTCCTTTTTATATTGGTACCAGGTTTCTATCCAAATACCTGAAGATTGATCCGGATCATGAATTCAAGAAGAAGTATTCACTGGTGACGGATGAGTAATGGTTCCAGGTTCAGTGGATCACCATCAATCATAATTTGCGCTTTTCGATAATAGACTTCCCGCTCTTTCAGTTTATCCCTGACATACTGATCCAGCTCTTCATCACTTTTCCCACAGATCAGCGGCCTGTGTTCCTTTTCATGCTGAAGCCGTTCAATCAGTTTCTTCACCGGCATTTTGAGATACACTGTTTCCCCCGATTTGTTCATGAAATCCATATTGTCTGAGAAGCAGGGTGTGCCTCCTCCCGTTGCTATGACAATCCCGGTTAGCCGATCGATCTGATCCAATGCTTCTTTTTCCAATTTTCGAAAGGCGTGTTCTCCCTTTGAAGAAAAGATGGAAGAGACTGTCATCCCGGTCATCTTTTCGATGTACTCATCCAGGTCAATAAATTGATAACCCAGCCTTACGGCGAGTTTTTTACCCGCCGTCGACTTTCCGCTGCCCATAAAACCAATCAGGAATATCTTCAATGGTGTTCCTATTTCAGATCCAGTCTCATCTGACCGTTCTTATCGTCAAGCTCCAGGAGTGTATCGTCCGTTTTATTTTCCTGTTCTTCATCTTTTTCTTCCGGGGTCACACCCTCTTTCTTCACGACAGGCTCCAGTTCTTTTATGTTCTCCACATGATAATTGGTCAGTCGTTTCCCTTTTGCCTTATAACTTTTTATGCCGATAAACTCTGCCACCTCGATAATTTCAGGTTCTCTGGTTTTATTTTTCCCGCCGAATTCAATTTCGAAACGCGGATATTCTACTTCGGTAAGGCTAACCAGACGGGATTCCGGATGTCCATTGATGAAGCTCTGCGGTTTCTCAGTCGGTTCGATGGTGAACCGTTTCAGGTAGTAATAGTTCAATTTACCATCAAAATAAATGGCGGAATAGACTTTTGAGGTGTCAAATTTCTCAAGCACCAGGATATCGTCTTCATAGTGGTTTGCCAGGTCAAAATTGGAGAGCCTGAATGTTCCGCTTTTTGTAATAACCAGGATTTTATCATTGGCGCTGAATTCTCCAAGGAACCTGCCCCTGCTATCTGCATTCAGGCGGTTGACATCTTCATCGAACCATATTTTGCGTCCTCCCAGGGTGGATACACCCCTCTCTTTCAGGGTTATTTTCAACACCGGTTTTTTAGTCATAATATTTCCCATCGAATCCCTCCCTTTGATGGCAAGCTCAGAGAAATCAAATTCGAAGGTCAGGTTTTTCAACCTGGGTTTTGGTTTCAGATGGACCTTAATGATCTCGGCTTCTCCATTGGGGTTGGCACTGAAATAGAGGATTCTTGAATCTGCCTTCCCTCGTGTGATATGGTATTCTTTATCTCGTGTAACGCCGGTTACTGCGGCACGCTTAACCATCACCTTCCCATTTCTACCATCCCGGTATACCAAATTATAGATCGTACGGTTGTCATTCTTCTTGAAGACGGCAATATGAATGATGTTTTTCCCGACAAATAGCTTATCGGCAATTTTAGCTATCATGTATCTGCCATCCCGGAGGAAAATGATGATCTCATCAATATCCGAACAATCACACACATATTCGTCTTTTTTCAGTGAGGTTCCGGCAAAACCTTCCTCCCGGTTAACG
>Ga0315534_1002256_pt1 | contig 13087 bp, 10 predicted proteins | sample SalMarSW160240MG_FD_203094 | JGI IMG/M metagenome (GOLD analysis project Ga0315534, IMG submission 203094) | Salt marsh sediment microbial communities from the Plum Island Ecosystem LTER, Massachusetts, United States - Salt Marsh Sediment SW1602-40 ... | reverse complement strand
GCCCTGAATGTGGTGCAGAAGCCGAAGCTATCTATTATTTTTACTGTAAGGAACTAGAATGTCCAGATTGTAACGAAATTGTTTCGCTTATGCGCAATTTCTTCCTTGCTAAATCACCGAATCGATCAGGGGATTATGTCATCTGCCCCAGTTGTTGGGAAGTATTTGAAACAAAGAGCGCAAAAATTCAAACTGAATGCCCAAAATGTCAGGAAAGATTTGTTGCATATGATGTAACGAAGATAAAAAATCGTAGATACATCTGTTCTACTGAGAGTTGTGAAGGTGGCCGGATAATAGATTCAATCTCAGGTACTAGCAGATTGAAAGAGAGAATGTATGCTATAGAATTCCATTGTATGAACTGCGAATCTAGTAGGAATCCTAGATTGAAGATGGGTCGTGGATACAAAAAGGCTGAGATGCATGATAAAAAATTGTTAGAATTAGCAACAGAGGAGTTTGATCTTATTGAGAGTGAGTTGCCAATTCCGTCTACTGAGATACCAGTTGGGGTTGAAACTAAGCGTGCTCAAAATCACGGTTATGTACGTTTTCGAGATATGTTTAACTCTAGGCAACTGCTAAATTTGGGAAAGATTTACCGTTGGATTCTTGGACTTCAGGACTGGAATCTAAGGGAGTTTCTTATTCTTGCCTTCTCAAATTCTTTAAAGTATAACAATATGTTTGCAAAATATAACAGTACTAGAGGCTTCATTACTGATATCTTCAGAACTCACTCGTTTTCACCATCAATGGCACCTGTTGAAGCAAATTGTTATGATACAGCTAAGGGACGAGGTTCATTCACGGCATTTGTGAAATTGGTTATTGAGGGAAAGGAATATTGTCAATCTCCATTTGAAAGGGTAGAAATCGATGATGAGATACAGAAAGTCCATCATGAAACTCGGATTTCTGCGAAGCTGGTTAAGAAATTTCAGAGAATAGGAGGAACCCAAACAGTATTTTTGCAGTGTGGTTCGTCTGAAAATTTGCGCATTCCCGAAAAATTTGTTGATGTGGCAATTACAGACCCTCCATATTATGATAATGTGATGTATAGTGAACTATCAAATTTCTTCTATGTATGGTTAAGATTAGGATTGAATGAACAATATCCGTATTTTCAAGATGAATTAGTACCTTGGGAAGATGAGGTGATTGAGAATCGCATACAAGAGAAGCAAAAATCTGATTTTTCTGAAGGACTGAAACGAATTTTTCAGGAAACCAATAGAGTGTTGAAAGATGATGGCTTGCTTGTCTTCACTTTTCATCATAAAAAGTTAGATGCATGGGACGCATTATTGAGAGCGGTATTGAATGCAGGTTTCTATGTAACTGCAATATATCCGATTAGAAGTGAAATGCGAGCATCTACACATCTCCATGATATGAACAACATCGTCTATGATGTGATATTGGTATGCCGAAAGCGTACCAAAGAATCGGAATTTGTAACTTGGAAAACCATTCGTGACCGTATTTATAGGACGACCATAGAAATCATAGATGAACTCATGTCCAATGAAGAACGACCTAGTATTTTGGATGTCTATATGATAGGTCTTGGTAAATGTATTGAGCATTATTCGAAACATTATCCAAATGTCGTTGAAAATGGTCGAAGAGTTGAAGTCGAAGATGTTCTGAAATCAATACAGGAGATTTTAGAACCAAGAATGCGGAATTTTGATTTTAGATGATTGCAGAGATCCAAGGAAGCAAGCCATTGGATAATAAAATACAGAAAATTAGTAGTAGTATAGACAGAACTAGAGGAAAGGAGTCGACTACTCTCCATTTTGATTCTCGAAGATATGTTCGGGTTTTTCTGTATCCGAACCCTCGAGTATCCATGGAATTAGCAAGTGTATCTATACGAGAGAGTGCCGAAACTAATAATGGGAAGAATGTGAATCGTAACGACCTTAATAATTTGGAAGGGCTACCCACCTCCATTGTGATTCCTCTAGACCTCTGAGACATACGCACTAAATCGGTTTCGGCATCGAAAATGGGAAGAAAACGCAATGCTAATACCAATCCGAATGCGTATCTATAGGGAATTTGCAATCTTGTAAGTGAGTGTGCAAATAATGTAGGATCCGTGATGGAGATAAAGAGCATGCTTGAGAAGACTATAATTAGAAAACGTAATGCAAGAATCAGACCACGTTCTAGACCATAGTCAGTAACAGGTAGTGCTGGACCAATATCACCATACTGAGGAATTATGAAAAACAAAATCTCGCCATTGATTGTAACCAGAAGTTGAATGACAAGCATAAATAACGAAAAAATTACGAGAAAACGGATTCTGCGAGAGGATAATTTCAATGAAACTCCTGCAACACCAAAACAAGCTAGTATAACGACTAACAGAATAATAGATAGTATCCAGCTTGGATAGATGAAAATAGCAGCCATGATGAGTATGAGTGCGAAAAAGTTGATAGTTGGGTTGAGTCTGTGAAGTATGGAATCTCGTTTCGTGTATCCTAGAGACCTACTCAAGAAACAATACCTCCTTCATAATATTCACTACGTCCTGTTTCATTAAGCCGTTCAAGAACCTGACTTGGTGACCCATCGAATAGGATGCGGCCCTTTTCCATGAATAATAGTCGGTTACAATGGTTTTTAGCAAAATGACTATCATGTGTGGCTACAACACATGCCCCTGCTGTTTTGGCTCTCTCAACTAGCACCTCTGTAATGAAATGTCGTCCATCCTCATCTTGACCTATGAAGGGTTCATCAAATAGATGCAGGAGAGGACTATGTGCTACTGTGGATGTCACATTCAATCTTCGTTTTTGACCATGGCTCAGAGAGAAAGGATTGTGTTCCTTCATTTTCTCAAGTTGTGCTCGCTCCAGGAAATCTTCTGAAATATGTACAAAATTCGTATCATCTAAATCAAGTACTTCACTTGCTAAGAGTTGTTCACGCCAGACTGTTCGTTCAAAGATTTGATGAGTAGGATTCTGAAAGACTATGGCAATCTTTCGTGCCATATCTTTTGAGCTGAGTTCAGCCATTTTTTTAGACTCAAGTCGAATTTCGCCATAATTTGGTGTAAGCAATCCACCTAACAATGCAAGAAGTGTTGTTTTTCCAGAACCATTGTCACCCATTAACGCGATTAAGTCACCACCATTAATACTCAAATCAATATCATTTACAGCTTGGACTACATCATAAGAGAAAGAGATACCAGACGCTGTAAGAAGCTCATTTTCGGATATGAGAGGCATATCAGTTCTGGATTCGAAAGATGCAGTTGTTGGTGATTCGTTTATTGTGAGTGTCCCATTTTGCAACTGAAATACCTGATCAGCTATAGAAAGGACAGTATGAAGTCTGTGTTCGAAAATTACAATTCCTAATCCTCTTGCCTTCAAATCAATCAATGTTTTTCTTAGTGCTGCCACACTAGAAGGATCCAGACTTGAAGTGGGTTCATCAAGTATGAGATAATCTGGCTGACAGGCAAGCACGGAAGATATTACAAGTCGCTGACGTTCACCCCCTGAAAGTTGGGTAGTAGAACGATTTTTGAGATAAGTACAATCTAGTTGTTCAAGTGAAGAATCGACTATCTTCTCTATCTCAGTTGATTCAGTTTGAAAGTTTTCAGGTCCAAATGCAACCTCATCCACTACAGTGAGTGTACAGATTTGACTGTCTGTGTCCTGTTGAACAAGTGCTACTTTACGAGATATTTCGGGCAGAGATAAATCTGCTATATCTTTATCATCAATTGAGATTTTACCTGAAAATTCACCAGGAATTGTACGTGGAATTAAGCCGGTCAGACATTTAGCGAGAGTAGACTTACCTGAACCTGTATTTCCAGTAATGACTGTTATTGTACCGCGACGTATCTGTAATGAAACCGAATTAAGTATAGGAGCACTTCTGGGATATGCAAAAGTGATATCCTGTGTATCTAACATCATATTCGTCGCCTAATATATCTCAATTACTGAAACTTTCTGGACCCAAAATGATCCCTCATAATTGCCCGCAATAAGCCATAGACCTTCTAGCGTATCAGTCAATAATAGTTCTGCATCGTCTAATACCAAATTCAAATCAAGAGCTATTACATAACCATCCCAGGCCACGATTCTTACACCAGTTGCTGCCGGTAGTACTTTTGCCTGCTGTAGAATTGTAGTTAGTAATACCCCAGTATAGTTAGTTGGGGGTAGTTGCACAATTGAACCTGAAAGTTGAGCCTCGATTGTCACTATATCATTAGTAAAATCAGTTGGTGAGAATATGAATGGTTGTTCTACTAATCCGGTGATTTGACATGAATGCAAATCAGAAGAGTATCTTGCGACTCCTATTATGTAATACAAAGATCCTGTTATCAAGAACAAAATAAACGCAATAGCTGGTAGATTGCTTTTTGCAAGTCCAGTTCGTGACTTGACAGGGTGTATTTGTGTGATTGGTTTTGATGGTACAACACCGGTCTCGCCAAGAAATTCAATGGTTTCCCAAGCAAAATAGCCAGCAAAAATCACACCTGAACAAAAAGCAAGTAGTGTAATCACAGAGATGTAGAGTATCGGAACTCCTGAGAAGTAAAAGATTTGGAATATTATGACATTTGATGCAGATGCGATGCCAGCTCCAATCCACCAGATTAAACGTGAGGTTACACCTTTAGAGTGATAATCACCTGCAAACCTCCCTACAATATCAATCAGAAACCCTTGAAATAGCGATACAAATAATATTACAATACCATGCGTGCTACCAGTGAATAGTTCTACTAATCCTTTGAGTGTCCCACCAATTGTACCCACTCCAGTTCGTGGAACCATGGCTCGAATAAGAATTAACCAAAATACATGCAGACCTGCCATGAATTGACCTGCCCCAAATGGAACTCCAAGACTTAGATTGATCAGATTCCCAAGATATCCCACAAAGGTACTCAAAGCACCTCCAAGAGAAGCAAGAATTGCTACCGTGACAATATCACGGGTGGATGGGAGAATACTTTCTGTAGCGGTCAGACTTCCACCACCTCGATGAATTCTACATTACTAACCCATCTAGCACCTGCGGACGGATAGACATGATAACCCATTCCTGTTTCCGATGTTAAAGAGCAATCTTCGTTACTATATCCACCATCTATTGGAATCATCACAATGCGTAGTCCTTGGTCCCAATCAGGAGTTGTTGTGCCATTATACGAAAATGCAAGAATCATATCTCCCTGTATGGTGTTCCAAGATTCATTTGGATGCACATTTGAATATGCAAATTCCTGTTGGTAACCATCATAGGAAACGATTCTCAGAATATTGGACGGTTCCATACCTCCGACAAATGAAAGTAGGTCAGAGAGTTTCACACCGATGTATGTGCCTTGGCCGCGCCAGTTTCCATAAGAGTTCTGGAATGAAGAACTACCTTCTATGAGTGTCAACTGTTTGAGATCATCTATGGTCAATGTGACATCTTCAGAGATACCTCGAATAACAACCATGTCTCTAGCGATTGTAGGTTCGGGGAGAGAAACAGGAGTTATAGTCAATGATGTAGGGTGAACCTGAACATGAACGTAATGATAAAAACCACCAGAATCGGAGCTAGCGTATAGGCTTGCCCCAGCACCACCTGTGATGACATAATCAATACCATCAATGACTGAATGGTTAAACATGTGAATATGGCCTGCAAAAACTGCATCTACATTTGTTGATTTGAAAAGAGTAATGAGACGAGCTGTTGTTGTTGAGTTGAGAAGTGTATGATTCTGTGCGGGTCTTGGATCAAAGAGAGGAATGTGGGTGAAGACAAAGTTCCACTTCAGGGTAGAATGTGATAAGTCGGATTCCAACCACCTTAACTCGGATTCAGAAACATCGCCTGATGATGAATTAAAGATGATAAAATGTGCTGGACCATAGTTGAATGAATAAGTAGAGGGTCCAAAGTAGTCGAGATACAGAGAGCTACCACCTAGACGAGTGTCATGATTACCAATAGTAGTAAAAACAGGGACATGAAAGAAGGCAAGTGCATTTGACACTGCTTCATACTGGTTCTGTTGTCCAAACGGTGTGAGATCGCCACAATGAAACACAAAATCAGGATTGTCTATGAGAGCATTCTTAGCTATTTCTTTAATTCCTTCTTGATAGCCTTGCGAATCGCCAAAAACATAGAATTCAAACTCATTAGTAGGTTCTTGAGTTGAAAAAGTGATATTGAATTTGGGCATTGTAGGAATAATTTCGACTGTTATTGATGCATTTTCTGTTTCAATAATGGAGAATGGAACAACAGACTCGATATTTAACTTCGCGGGATTCATATTATTGGTTGTAATTCTGAAAGGATTCGGTCCTGTCCCATTCTCCCAGTTGAGTGTAACAATGATTTCTGGCGTTAATGCTCTAACAGTTACAGATGATTCTGATTGGGCAGTGATAAAACCTCCATTAACAGATACTTCGGGGGTGGTTTGAAACTGACTGAGAGAGATGAAGAAGAGACCTAGACTGGCTGTGATTGTTATTATAACGACCAATGATGCCACAAGTTTCTTTTGCATTAGACATCCACCAGAATCTTACTTTCTCGTTATGTTTGGCTGTATATATCGATAACTAAGTAAGATATGAAGGTTGGGGATTGAAGGAGATTAGAAACCGTCAGTTTCGATGGTGATAGCTATTTTGAAGATTTCTTTGTCATTTCGCAATTCTGCAGTATATTTTAGAGTGTCCACTATCGTGTTTGTGTATAGTTTGTCTAGTGCAACATCGCGCTCAGAGTGTTTTAATGAGAGATAGTATTCGAAGATATTCCAAGCAAGATTCCGTTTTCTAGTATCAAAGATCGGATTTGTATCAAAAAGACTAGCGGCTATACCTCCAATATCCAGAATCCAATTCCCTGCACGAGACTCTTCGAAGTCTACTCCATAAACTCCTTGTTCGCTATAGATAAAATTTCGAAGTCTGGGGTCTCCCTTAATTTCGCAATGTAATGTGTGATAATGAAAATACCATTCTGCAAGAGCTTCCATTAAGGATGAATCGAACGTTCGATTCACGAGGTCAACTAATGGTTCTCCGGGAATATGAGTCATAAGTATCACTCTATTCTGTGCACTGATAACCTCAGGAACCAACAGACCATCTTTGGCACTTTTCCTGAGAATGCTGACTTCTTTCTCAAAAGCATCAGTCACAAATAGCTTGGCTACAAAATCATGATTCGTATCAGGTAGTAGTATATGGAAAACTGCATTTTTCTTGCTTCTGAATCTCTCAGTTATTAGAGGTGATGATGAGGGGTGATAGGTTTCCTGAATAAGAGAATCAAGGGTTTCTATGGATTTAGGACTGATACGGATTCCATCTAGACCTTGAGGAATATCTGATAACAGTTCATGCAGTTCCATGGTGTTATGGGGTTATACTATCCTCCGCTATTAGGATACCGACACGACCATATTGGTTATAACGGGTAATAGGAAGAAGTGGATGAAATGTCAGGCAGAATCTGTAATGTAGAGAAGAATAAGGCAAGATGTGGATGCACATATCCAGGATGTTCTAGACAGGGGTATTGTTGTGATTGCATACATTACCACTGGCAACACAAGGAGCTTCCAGGATGTCTCTTTCCAAAAGATGCGGAAAAGACCTATGATAGGTCTCTTGAGTATTTTCTTGAGGTTTGGAATAAGAAATTAGGTAAGAAGTAGACAGTCAATGAGAGTCCATTTCCATCTGTTTTTCAGATATCTTTCTTAATAGTAGAGGTCTACAAAGGACATAGAATAGCAGTCCCATAATCACAGGTATTAGAAAAATGATTAGATTTTGAACTGTTGAGTATTCCTCATATGGCCATATTATAGGATAGCCTTGAATAGAATGCACTTTATTATTTGCCAAGCCAGAAGAATGTTGGTGGGTACGCTAGGATTCGGACTGTTGATCCTGCTATTAGCAGCTGTACGACATGGCTAAATGTTTTTGATACCATTATCACCTCGAGAATATGAAGTCGGGATTGTGATAAGATGGACGATTTACCTTCTCCTACAATCATACAAAAGCTCAGAGCGAGGGGTTTGGATGTTGTAGGATATCTAGTCCCTCTTTTTCAGTCAATTCCGTTTGGCTATGCGGGACTCATGAGTGCACCTTTCATATTCTACCTTCTTGGATTGGTGGTTACATCTCCAATTGCATTGCCTGCCTTTGTATTAGCCATCGTGTTTGGTGGATTTCCACTAGAGCTTATCATATCAGGGATTGGATTTTTCCTGTTGGTTTATTCAATTGCATATCTTAGATTGAACAAGAAACATGGTCTTGTTACAGACGGCCCATACAAATTTATTAGGCACCCTCAGTATCTTGGCGTACTCTTATTGACCTTGAGCCTTACTACAAGAAGTGTTTGGATTATAACACACACCTTCGGAATAAGTTATTTTACTGGCCAAGTGACCATTCTTGTCTGGTATGCAACATTAGCTGCCTATATTCTTCTTGCCCTTGCAGAAGAGCAGTATTTGATTATTAACCATCATGAGATATATTCAGACTACTTGCAGAACACAGGATTCCTAATTCCGTTCATGGTTACAAAAAGACGCTCTATAGATGTCATTCTCTCCATCATTCTATTGCTGTTACTAATGCACGGGACTATTATATTATATGAAAATACAATGGAGTGGCCTATTGGGTGGTTCTACTGAAATAGCAGAATTAAGTTGAGAAATGGAACAGATGGCGGGCGCGCCAGGATTCGAACCTGGGATACCCAACTCCGAAGGCTGGTGCCTTATCCATACTAGACTACGCGCCCTACATCGAAAAACTCGTTTTGATTCTTAAGCCCTTCTATGTATTAATTGTTCCAATTTTGTAGATAGCGCTAATTGATTTCGGGATTTAGAATGTGTTCGAGTGGATTTCCCTCCAAGTCTAGGACTTCGAGATTCTCATAGAATATCAGGGGCCGCAAGTCAATAGAGTGTATTCGATTATCTTTTAGATCAAGACCCCTTAGGTTAGACAATTTCCCGATTGGCTCTAAATTGATCTGCTTGATTCTATTTTCTCTGAGGACTAGAGAATAGAGATTTTGACAATGACGAAGTGGAGCAAGATTAACGGTACAGAACCGGTTCATACCTAGATTGAGAGTCTTTAGTTTGATACAAGATGAAAGCGCTGAAAGATCAATTTCATGTAGCTTATTTCTATTCAAAGATAGGATTTCTAAATTGGAACACGTGTTCAAGGGATTTAGATTAATGACTGTGAGCTTGTTGAATGCCAAGGATAGCTCCTGAAGTGTGACACAGTATCCAAGTGGGGAGAGATTGACTTCACTGAGGTCTAATTTTGTCATTCGCAGGGAAGTGAGAGCGGACCAACTCTGAAGAGGCGTTAAATCAATGGATTTCAAGGGATTATAGGAGAGTGAAAGGCGTCTGAGTGGTGATTCACGTCCTAATTGAGCCAAGTCAATTGTTTGGAGATTGTTTTTGGATAAATCAAGCCATTGAATAGTGTTAATATCACGAAGAGGGGAGAGGTCAATATATTCCAAGTGGTTTTTTGAGAGATGTAAAGATTCTAGTTGGGTGAAGGAAGGAAGAAAGGATAGGTCGATTGAAAAGATATTGAGGTTTCTTAGATCAATTTCAGTCTGACTACTTGATAGAGTGATTTCCTCAACCTGTCCATCATTCGTTTCAAACTTTATTCGGACGTCATACAATATGATACCTCAAAAAGATAAACGAGACCTACTCCAATAATCTTCGCATCCTTTCCTCAGTTGGATTTTCAACGGCACCCCTGTCTGTTATTATTGCTGTTATCAGTTCAGGAGGGGTCACATCAAATGCAGGATTGTATACCTTTGCATTTGGAACGGTTACATACTCTCCATTGATTATACGAATCTCATTTTCATCGCGTTCTTCTATTTCGACATCTTCCACATTGGTTTTCCAGTCAATTGTTGACATTGGAACCACTGAATAAAATGGGATGTTGTGATAATTTGCTGTGATTGCCATTGTATAGGTGCCTATTTTATTTATGACATGACCAGTTCTGAGAATTCTATCAGCCCCCACCACACAGCAGTCAACTCTTCCATCACGAAACACGGTCCCAATCATTCCATCTGTGATTAGAGTGGTATCTATTCCGTCTTCCATAAATTCGTAAACTGTTAGCTTTGCGCCTTGTTGTCTTGGACGGGTTTCTGCCGCGTATACCTTGATGTCACCATTATATGCTTCATGGGCAACCCGTACCACTGCACCTACAGTGCCAAGATGCACAGTTGCAAGTGAACCTGCATTACATATTGTTTGAATAGTAAATCCAGGTTTGAGATAGGGAAGTGCATTCTCTCCGATAGCCCTACACATTCGAACATCTTCTTCCGCGATTTCCTTTGCCTCTTCAATCAACTTTTGGATGATCTCATCAGCAGTGCCTTCAGCTTCATATGCAAATTTCAGCATTCGTTCTGTTGCCCAAGTCAAGTTCACTGCAGTTGGACGGGTGTTTAGTGTCACAGCGGCTTTCTCCAAAAAAGCGATCAAATCGTCTTTATCCTTCGCATTACTCTCAATTGCGGCTAAGGCCATACCCATACCTGCAGCAGCACCGATTGCTGGAGCACCTCGGATTTCCATTATTTTTATTGATTGAGCGATTCTCTCATGGCTTTTTGTTATCACATGACTCGTAACAAGTGGTAGTTTCGTCTGATCTACGAGCCTGACCTCGTTGGTATCATCTAACCATTCAATTGTTCTATACATCTTATAGTCCTCTCAAGTGTGTTTCAAGCAGATTCTCTAAGCTACTAATAATCTTTCGAGCTACTTCTTCAAGCTCTGGTGTTAAACCCTCCCCAAATTGTACACTCTTTGGCTGAATACCCAGAAGAATGGATTGTCCGCCTGTTTGCTGTTCAAGGTAAGCCATCAAGAGAGATAGGGGCATTCGGTGAGTGCTGATTGCAATGCCACCGATACGGTCCTTTGTTACAAGTTCTATATGACCAGGAGTTTTTCTCATATCTGCGGCATCAATCATGATTATTCTCGTTGCTCCAAACTCAGCTAAGGGTCTAGCAAATGCTTCTGGAACAGAACCAACGTTTTCTATCAGTAGATTCGGGTGTTTGATAGTCATCTCACTGATTATGAAAGGACCTAATCCGTCATCAGTTCTGAGGTCATTTCCTACTCCCAGAACTGCAATCCTTTCTGCCGGAGCAATGAATTCTGCAAGTTCCTTCTCAAAATCTATATCGGTCACAATAACAACTGCGCTTGAAAGTTGCTATAGTTCTTGTCATTGGTCCCTGTCGAAGGGTTTTTCTCATTATCAACGAGGCTGATGTATGAGTAGGCGAACATACTTTGTCAGATAACAATGAAGACAATCCAGATTTTGTTCCAATTGAGGAACTAGAGGATGGCATAGCAGAAGAACCACTTGAGATTGAAGAAGAACCTGCTAGTGTAATCTTTGACGGAGAGAAAGGATATGTCAACAGAGAAGAGTCTGACAGAATATCTCAACAGGGATTCTATGGGACGCGTCTTGAAGATGGCAGGCTCGAGTTAGAATCTGTCGAACTTCTCCATCTGATAGAGAGAAAGCGGGTCATCGTTGCAGCCAAAGATGGTTCTCCAATAGATGCGAGAGATATAGTCAACCTCTTGCTCCCAAAAGACCCAGACCTGTGGATACGATATCTGGTATTTCGTGATTTAAGAAGTAGAGGCTATGCAGTACGTCAAGGATTTGGGGGAGGAATTGGTTTTAGAGTCTATGCACGTGGAGAGAAACCTGGAATTGCGAGTGCAGACCAATTAGTGTATATATTGAAGGAGGGTGTGCCAATTTCGCTTCATGACCTTGATAATATCACTGAAACATCTAATGCAGCACGTAAGAAACTGATTTTTGCACTTGTTGATCAGATTGGAGAAGTGAATTACTATAGGGTGGCACAGACAATTTTACGTGATAGGAGTGTAAAGCCAGATGAATGATGATTGGGATGACTTTGAATATGATGAAGATATTATGACGTTGAAGGCATTCTTTGACGATCATACAATGAGTGTTCATCTCATAGAGAAGAATCCACCTCGTGCAAAGAGAGGAGAACCTGGCAATTGGGAGCTTGTAAAGCTCTCTGAAAGGATACTCACCTTTGAAGAACTGGATGCTCTTTCTGAGGCAATAATGGAGATAGCTAGAAATGATCCTGAATCATTCATCGAAATAGAGGAAGAAGGCGCAGCCGTGGTGCAACTCCGAAATCTTAGAATTGCGATAGCCACACGTCCGTTTGCGGACAAGATGGAAATCTCAGCCATTCGGCCAATTGTTAAGTTGAGCATCGAGGATTATCATCTGAGCTCCAAACTCATAAACAGACTTGAATCACGGGCAGAGGGAATTCTGGTTTCAGGATCTCCGGGTTCTGGGAAGAGTACCTTTGCCGCAGCTCTTGCGGAGTTTTATGCTAGTAAAGGAAATGTAGTAAAGACCTTAGAGCAACCTAGAGACCTTCAGGTAGAAGAAGCGATTGTGCAATATTCCCCATTAGATGGTAGCATGGAAAAAGCTGCTGATATTCTGTTGCTTGTACGCCCAGATTTTGTCATCTACGATGAGCTTCGAAAGAATGCAGACTTTGCAGCCTATGCTGACCTGCGGTCAGCTGGTGTTGGTATGGTTGGAGTTGTTCATGCGGGTTCGTCAATAGATGCCTTACAAAGACTCCTTCTAGGTGGACGAGTTGAGCTTGGACAGGTCCCAAGTACTGTTGATACCGTTATTCAGATTGAAGCAGGTCAGGTTGCAAAAGTTTCTTCATTGTCCTTAAAGGTGAAACTTCCCACAGGAATGGGAGGAAATCAGCGAGATTTGGCAAGACCTGTTGTTGAAGTACGTGATTTTGAAGGTGGTATCTTGGAATATGAGATGTTCACCTTTGGCGGCGAGAAAGTTGTTGTGCCTGTAAGAAG
>Ga0315534_1002252_pt1 | contig 13106 bp, 11 predicted proteins | sample SalMarSW160240MG_FD_203094 | JGI IMG/M metagenome (GOLD analysis project Ga0315534, IMG submission 203094) | Salt marsh sediment microbial communities from the Plum Island Ecosystem LTER, Massachusetts, United States - Salt Marsh Sediment SW1602-40 ... | reverse complement strand
TTAAGCTCCCATACCAGAAACCGAGAGGTCCGATGCCGCTGGGGAGCGGCCGGCCGTGAGCACGGATTATAGACTTTTTTGGCGCAATTCCTAGTACTTCAGCGCCGGATTGTCGGGGTGCAGCCATCGTTTTCGTGCTTAGAATGCCAGGATCCGAGATGCTACAAGCGGTTTCAAAACGCCCTGTAAGCGCTCGATGACCGGGAAATGTCACCGCCAAATCAGGTTTGGAAACCGGCTCTCCTTGGAAACCGGCTCTGCGCCATTTCGCTTGCAGGAGGACGGCCTTGCTGTTGGTTGACATGAAGGCATTTGCGTCGTCGGCCAGGCGACTCTTTTCATTTCTTTTCATTCATAGGCACTTCGCTCATTGCCGGCACTTTGACGTTCGTGCCTGCCGCGGTTGCAGCGGAGCGGCAGTCGTTGCGGCCGAATATCGTCTGGATCGTTGGTGAAGACGCCTCGGCTCATCTCAGCTGCTACGGTGAAACCGCGATCCGTACGCCGCATCTCGACCGGTTCGCTAGCAACGGTGTGCGATTCACGAATGCGTTTACTACAAGCCCCGTTTGTTCTCCGAGCCGATCGGCGATGATCACGGGTATGTTCCCGACGTCGATCGGCGCACACAATCATCGCAGTCAGCAGACGGTTTTGAAGGCCTCAGGCAACTCGGCGTATTATCCTGATCACCCGGTGCTGCGTAAACATTGGGCGGAGTACTTGAATACCTGGGCGCGAATGGACCTGGAGGTTGGCCGAATCCTGAAGAACCTGGAGGAAGCTGGAGTAGCAAGAAATACGATCGTATTCTTCTGGACCGATCACGGTTTGACCCACATCCGAGCCAAGCAGTTTTTGTATGACGAAGGGATTCGCATCCCGCTCATGGTTCGTTTTGGCAACCGTCGGCGTGCCGGTACCGTTTGTGACGATCTACTGCTGCAAATCGACGTAGCTGCCACGTCGCTGGCACTCGCGGGAATCGATGTCCCTGGGTCAATGCAAGGTCAAGATTTCTTTGCCGCAGATTATGTGCCTCGGAAGAGAATCTATGCTGCCCGAGACCGATGTGACGAGACCGTGGACACGATTCGATGCGTGCGATCGAAGCGTTTCAAGTACATTCGTAATTTCCTGTCCTTCATGCCCCATACACAGCCAAACGAGTCGAAGGATCATCAGCCGACTCTGATTGCTGCCAAGGCGCTCTATGACGAAGGAAAGCTGAATGAAGCACAAAACACGGCATTCGCTCCGACGCGGGCGCCGGAAGAGCTTTATGACCTGCAGAGCGACCCGTTCGAAACCATCAACCTGGCAGACGACCCGCGGTATGCCGATGAGCTGAAGACGCTCCAACGTGCGCTTTACGAACAGATGGTAGATTCCGGTGATTTGGGGCTTGTACCCGAGCCAATTTTAGAGGAGATGGGACGAGAACATGGAAACAAGGCATTCGTCCTGCAATCGACCGATAATTCACAACTTGTCCGCAGATTGATCGAGTTGATGGGCGCAGGCCAGACTTGTGATCGCGCCAGGTTGCTGGCAGGATTGCAGTCTGCGTCGGCCGCCGAACGTTACTGGGCGGCGACATGGCTGGGACTTTGCGGAGGAACGGATGCGGTCGGCTTGCTCGAAGAGAAACTAGAGGACGAAGAGCCTGCTGTTCGGATCGCAGCGGCGTTGGCGATGCATCGATTGGGCACGACCGACGGGCCGACACACGTGCTGATCGAGGCGACACGCGACTACAATCCCTTGGTCGGTCTATACGCGCTGCGGGCATTGGAGATTGCCGGAGTCGACGATGTGTCGGTGCGCAGGACGTTTGCGGCGGCTCGGAACCATCCCTATGAATTTGCGCGTCGCATCGCGAATCGAGTTCTGCAGGAACCATAATTTCCGCGTGTTTCAGGCAATACGCTTCATTGCCCGTCGTGGTCTCGCACGGCGTGACCGATAGCGCCAATCCCGCGGTGGCAAACAACGGTGGCCTCGGATGGATCCCGTCGGGCAATCCCCACACCTCGGGGCCGACGATGGATCCGAGGCCGAGCATCATCCGGACTTTCCAACGTTGCGAGTCCGATGATCCTGGGACGAGATGTCGGTGAACAGGGTGATCAGGATCAAAATGATGGGCCCTTGCGCCGGCGGCTTCGCAATGGTGCGGATCACCCGACGTGTGCCAAGGAGATTCGGCGCCGCCGGCGCTGGACTTCGCAAACCGGGCCAGCCATGATGGAGTCGAAGGCAGATTCTTGTCGTTTGGTTGATGTCTTGATTCGCAGCGTGATCCCCGACCGAGCCCGAACTACCCATGAAGATACCGAAACTTCCGATCCGATCGCTGGTCTGTTTTCTGGCCCTTTCTCCTCTGTCCGCCGCCGCCGGCGAGGAGCCTTCCTCGGAGAATGATTCGGCCGCCGAGGCGGTGACCATCGATGGCGTTTTTGAGCCGATCAAGGCTCACGAAATTACGGCTGATGTCGAAGAATTGAAGTCGCTCGAAATCCAAAGGATCGTGCCTCATGGTATTGAGGTCAAGAAAGATCAGAATCTCGTTTCGTTCGAGACCGAAGAGATCGACCAGCAGATCGAGGATGCTCAGGCACAGCTTCGATTGGCGGAGTTGGATCTGCAGGATGCCGAGTTCGCCCACGAACAGTTTCTCGAGTCCCAGAAACTCGACCGGGCCGCCGCCGACCGCACCCTGAAGAAGGCCAAGCAGGCGTACGACAACTTCGTTCAAGTCGATCGCGAACGTCAGATCGAGACGGCGAACCACAATCTGACCAACGCCAAGGCGTCACTGGAAAACGCCATGGAGGAACTGGAACAACTCGAACAGATGTACCAGGAAGACGATCTGACCGAAGAGTCCGAGGAGATCGTCTTGAAGCGAGCGAAGCAGGCGGTCGAAAACGCGAAGTTTCGGTTTCGCAACACCGAGATCGCCACGCAGCGTTCGCTGAAACAATCGATCCCGCGGGCGCAGGCCGAACAGGAAGCCACTTTGACGCGGGCACAACTTGCCCACGCCAAAGCGGTTCGTGACTTGAATTCCGAACGTACACGCCGGGACATCGAGTTGAGAAAAAAACGCAATCAGGTCGATCGGCAGCAAAGCGACTTCAAACAGCTGCAGGACGAACGCAAGAAGCTGGTGATCCAAGCCCCGGCCGCCGGCATCGTGGTGCACGGCAAGTTGACGCGGGGAAAGATTAGCGACAAGCCGAGCACGCTCGAGGCCGGATCGAGCGTAACCGGCGATCAAGTCTTGATGACGCTGTTCGAACCCGGCCGATTGCAGATCCGCGTCGACCTGGAACAGACGGATCTGCCCGCCGCACGACCCGGTGCGGAAGGCATCGTGACGATCGCCGCTTATCCCGATTTGAAACTCGGCGCGACCGTCACATCGGTGTCGCTGGTGCCGTTTGCCGGTTCCAAATTCGACGGCGTGCTGTCGGTAAAGCTTCTTGGCGACACACCTCCGATCGTTCCCGGAATGACATGCAAGATCGGATTCGCCGCAACGGATGCCGTCGAGAAGACCGAGAACGACGAGAACGTTGAGGGGAAGGACGCCCAGAAACAGGAAGGTCAGGACGGCAGCGGCAAGGAGGAAAACGGTGTCAAGAAAGAAGACTGATGCGATGCAAGTCCCTTTCCGCTGGCTGTCTTTCCGGCTCCCGCCGTCGACCCTTGTCTTGCCTTCGGCGGTACTGCTTCTGTCCCTTCATTCGGCGGGCGCCGGCGGTCAACAAGGCGATGTGGCGGTCGAGGATCGCTATGACCTGACCGAGACGCCCGCGTTGCCGGAGGTCGAAGCCCCGGCGCTCGATGCGCTGCGTGATTCGATAGAACGGGGCGTGGCGTTTCTGCTGGAGGATCAAAACTCCAACGGCTCTTGGGGATCGGCCACGCGAACCAAAGGATTGAATATCTACGCACCGGTGCCCGGAGCGCATCACGCCTTTCGCGCCGCGACGACGTCCCTGTGTTTGTCGGCGCTGCTGGAGGTCGCCTCGGACGGTCCGGAGTCGACGGCGGCAGTCGACCGCGGGGAAGCATGGCTGAGGGAACACCTGAACCGGCTTCGGCGGGCGACCGGCGATGCGATCTACAACGTGTGGGGGCACGCCTATTCGATTTCCGCCTTGGTGCGATTGCATGAACGACATGAGGACAATTCCCAGCGTCGGCAGAAGATCAAGGATCTGATAAAAGAGCAATTCGAGATGCTGTCGCGTTACGAATCGGTTGACGGCGGATGGGGGTATTACGATTTTCGTTACCAGGCCAACCAGCCGACGTCCGCTTCGATCAGCTTTGTCAACGGAGCCGTGCTGGTCGCGCTGGCCGAAGCGAAATCGATCGGGCTCGAGCCGCCCGAGCGGATGGTTCGCCGCGCGATCGCGGCCACCAAGCGTCAGCAAAAGCCCGATTTCTCGTATCTGTATGGAGAGTACCTGAAGTATTGGCCAATGCGGGGAATCAACCGACCGGGCGGCAGCCTCGGTCGTACCCAGTGTTGCAACGTGGCACTTCGACTGTGGGGCGACAAAGCGATCACCGACAACGTGATCAAGAACTGGTTGGTTCGGCTGTACGAGCGAAATGGTTGGTTGGACATCGGACGCAAGCGGCCGATCCCGCACGAAGCGTGGATGAGCGTGGCCGGATACTTCTACTATTTCGGACACTACTACGCGGCGCTGAACCTCGAGCAACTGCCACCATCGGATCGACCCGCCTATCGCCCGCTGCTAGCCAGGCTGATGCTGGACCGGCAAGAAAAAGACGGTTCCTGGTGGGACTACCCGCTGTACGACTATCACCAACCCTACGGCACCGCGTTCGCCCTGATGACGCTCAAGCGGTGTCTGCCGGGAGAATAATGTCCGGGGTCAGGCGCATCCGAACGGATCGGCGCGGAGGCCCCAACTTTAATAGGAGCGCGCCGGCCCTTTGACTGACTGTTCGGGATCCTAACATCCCATGGGAGCTGGATTTAGCTCCCCGGGAACGCGATTGTCAAAGATCTCCGTCCTTTGGCGACCCCTTGATCCGTTCGTTCTCCGCGGGATTGTTTGGACCCGTAACGGCACGGGGTCTCACTCCATGGCCCTGCAAACAACATGATACCGCTTTCCTTGTCTCCTCGCCCGTTGAGGCACGCAAACCACTCAGCCTGGCTTTTCGCACCAGGTTCGATGCCGCTGTCCGGGCGACCCACGCCGAACGATTCCGACAACGCCTAGAGCCGAACTCAGGTGTATCGGCGACACAGCAGAGCCGCGATGTTGCGACCAGGCGCATCCGAGCAAAAGCCGATGTAGGCATGCAAAGCCACTTGATGCGCCTTGGCTGCGGCCTCAATAACTTGTTCGGGTGTGACGACCTTCATGCGACGTCTCAGGCGTGCATTTGCCCCGTCGTCTTGTTGGTCCGCCCGGATCGCTGGACTTCTTCGCCACGTCCACGCGACAGGCGATCGTAGTGTCCGTCATCGTGAAACAGAGTATGTCGAGCATTGCTACGCATGACCACATGGTAGATCGCACCGGGAAACTGCAGTCGCGGTGGGCGGGGCAGGCGTCACCTTTTCCAGGTTCCAAAACTGGATCGTGGATCGTCGTAGATCTGAACGAGGAATCGACCTTCAAAACCGAAAACTGAGTCTGACCCCAACAGATCAATCGCTGTCGGCGGGGCGTTCGCGGAGTCGGTTGGGCGCCTGGCAGCAATCACATGGGCCTCTTTCGACCATCGATATCGCGCACACGTCACACCAATAATCGATCCGAAATTTGCCTTCCGGTTTAAGGGCGTAGACGCGCACCACCTGAATCATCCCGGCGTCGGGATAAAAACGCACCAGTAATTCGAGATCCCGGTTGCGCAACTGCTCGTCACGTCGAAATGCCCGGCCGCGGACATCCGGAACAATGGGAATTAACCGTCCGTCCGGTGTCTTTAGAGCCACAAACTGTTTCTTTGCTTCCCGGACCGTGCGGATGCCGTAGGCATCGTGCAGGGCGTCCGCGAGCCACACGACACGACCCCGAAGCGATTGCGCTACGTAGGGGCGAACGCCATCGGAATCCGGGCCCGCACTGGCATCCGTTGCTGAGGGACTATCTTGCGATTCCGTGGAAAATGGGGCAGCCACTACCGCCGCCTCGGCACCGGACCACACGACACCGCACGCAATAGCAGCCCAAATCCAGCGTCGGCGGCAACGGCGGTAGGCGAGCAGCATCGTGGGGCTATTCGTCGGCGTGACCGGCTACGACCAGTTCGATGACCACGTCGTGCCCGCCGGATCCACCGGACGGGATGCGGGCAATCCAGAAGTCCCGCTCTTGGTCGTGGTAGATCGCTGGCGAGTCCGGAGCGGGCGCGTCGGTCTTCTCCAGGCACAGCATGGCCGGGTGGCTGGACGACGCCGCCCGGGCGCTGGCTTCGCTCAGCTTGTCCTCATCCATCGCTTCGGTCGATGTGTCCTCGTCGGCGCTGACCAGGAGCAGAAAGTCACGCGTGGGATAGGTTCCCACATGATTGCCGTCGATCGGCTGCCGGGCGTAACGCAGGGTATAAACGCCGCGAGGGATCTGCTGATCCCGAAAGTCGTAGCCCCGTCGCGGAAATCGCAGCACGCCCACCAGAGCGCCGGGCTGGAAGGGATACCGGATCTCACCCGACACCGCGACTCCCTGCTCGATAGGCAAACTCTTCCGGAGCCAAACCTCCGCAGTCGTGCGAGATTCTCCGCGGACGACGCGAATACTATCTTCGGCCATGGCCGCCGCCACTTGCGCTGAGACGCCCGATCCGGCAAGCGAACCTTCGACGGACTCGACACGATAGGCTTCAGCCCGCGCGTCGGAGGCGGCAACAAGCATCATCCCCAGGATCCCAAACGTGGCACATCGCGTCATAGGTGTTCTCCACGTAAAGCTTTCGGTTAGGCGAGCAGGACGTTGCGCGTCACGCCGACGAAGCGGACCGCCGTGCCCGCAAGCGTGCCGTCGCAACGACCACTGAGTTGCGGGGCGGCCGCTTGAGCCGTCCGGGCACCGTGGCGAGCGGGAACCTTCTGCTTGGGGCTTCGCCGGATCAATTGTAGGCAAACGTGGCCAGGTAAGCGCTGCGCGAATCCGGGATCGTCCACCGCCGCCCTAAGCCGCGCGCCGTGACCTTTCCATCGGTGGTGACACCCGGAGCAAAATGTTCCACACGGGTCAGTGGTGGATAATAGGCCGCCTCGTTGGAACAAATGCAATCACCGGGATTGGCCTTGCGCATCACAAGGTTGACCCAGTCGCCTGCCTGCACGCGGCCGCTGAGCGCGAGCGTGTTCAGTTCAATAGAAATCGGAACATCGTGGATGCGGCGCACGTCGTGGCCGGCTTTGCCGGACTGTTGCCGCGCGAAATGAACCAGCGCATCCCGCTGCCGGGGCGTGGCGCGATTGTCCACCAGGATGATGCTCCGGGCCGCGTCGACACCGTCAATTCCATAAAAGCCCAGCGTGTCCGAGGCCTCGACGACCACAACAACGTTCAGGTCCCGCAGATCCTCGCCCTGAACGCCACCGCTCTTGATGCTCCACGCCATCACCGCGTCCTTGCCGGCCAGTCCCACTTCCCCATTGGCGAAACACGGGCCGGTGTACACCTGGCAGGTACGGGCTTCCAGGTAATAACCCCACAATTGCTCGGCGCGGGCCAGACCCACGCATCCCAGGCAGGCGACCAGTGCAAACGCTCCAGAAAATCGGTTACGGAACCCCATCACATCCATCCTCCCATATTGCCAGATACCAGACCACCGCTCGCTTGTCGAGCTACGAACTGACAGTCTGTTCGAGTCTTACGTCTCTTACGTCGCAAGATGCGCGCACCGCGCGTGCATGATCGTCAGCGCTTTTTGCTTATCGCCTTATGCCGCATTGGGTTTCCAACGATAAAACGTCTCCTCGAGTCGGTTTCAAAACCTGATTCTGCTGTGAAATTTCCCGACCATGGAGCCATTTCAGGGCGTTTTGAAACCGCTTCGGAATCGTCGCCGACACGCGCCGAACCGGCCGTGTTGCCCGTCGACCCTGGGGGCGACACGCGGCGAGGCTCGGCCAAACCGCCCCGGCACGCGCCAGCACCGCATTTGCTCCCGCTATTCTAGAGACTCGCGCACGGCACGTCCAAGACCCCGGATGCCCGAGTTTCGCCAGTGGCCCTCGGCGTACTGCGTCATTGTGTCGCCGGCCGTGAACGGACTCCCATGCTTCCACATAGCGGTGGTTGCCATGCCAGGCGTCCGTGGCGATGGGCCAGCGCGTCAATCCGGTCGGCCCAGACGGCGGGCAGCACAGCCGTGCGGCGAGCCGACGTATCCGCGTAGGCCATTATGTGCTCGCATGTAGCAGTCAGCCGACCGGCGTCGTCGATTGCCATGAAGTGCATCAAGTGAATGCACCGCGCGGAGCGCGCGATCACTCGTGTGTGGATATGCCAGACATGCCCGACGAGCGCTTCAGCATAATAGCGCAGATGTGATTCGAGCGCGAAGACACCCCGCTGTTGCTCCTGGATACGTTGCAGGTCCATGCCGATCGACGTCAGAAAGCCAAGATTCGCCCGCGAGAAGACGTGCGTGTACCACATGACATTCATGTGTCCCATCGAGTCGATCCATTCCGGTTCGACGCGCCCCGTGGCCGTGGGCTCGAGATCGGCAAGCCAGTCGGCGTCGAACGTTTCGCGCGCGTCGAGATCATCCGACAGGTCGCCGTTTGCCTGCCTGTCGGGTTCCGCCGAGCCGGGCATGATTTCTCCTGGTCGAAGGTGGGTAGCGGAGGAACCCGTGTGCGCAGGGATTTTACTCACACGGGGAAGCGCGTGGCGCGGTTGCCGGCGACGGCAAGCGTGCGGACATCCGTGCGCCGAATCGTCGGCCCAGCCCGATTATATCGCTTTCGGCTCGCTCGCATGCGCCACACGACTTGACCACTCATGCTTGCCACGGAATGATCATGGTTGCCAGAAACGCGTTCCGCAGGTCCTCGGCGGCAGGCATGTCGCCCGGACGCGTGGCGGCCCGACGGAAAACTGCATGGTTGGGTGTGCCCTTTGATGAACAGCGGCAGACAAGTTTTGCAGATCCATCCCGACGACGATGTGGGCGTTGCGCTGGTCGACCATGCGGCAGGTCAATGCGTCACGCTGGCCGGACGGTCCATCACGCTGACAGAGCCTGTCGCCGCAAAACATAAGTTCGCCTGCCGGCCGATTCCGCGCGGAGCTCCGTTGCGAATGTATGGCGTCACCGTTGGCAAGGCGGTCGAAGATATTGCCGAGGGACAGTGCATCACGACCCGCAACCTGTGTCACGCGACGGATCCGGTGGTGCCCAACAAATCGCCCCGACGGTGGCAGGCCCCCGATGTGTCCTGCTGGAAGGAACGAAAATTCCTGGGGTATGTTCGCGACGATGGACGGGCAGGCACGGCCAACTACTGGATCGTCGCTCCGCTCGTGTTTTGCGAGAACCGAAATGTGCGCGTGCTCGAAGAAGCCCTCGTCGATGAACTCGGATACGGTTCCACCCAGGAATTTCGGTGGCTGACCCGCCAACTCATCGAACAATGGAGCGACGGCCAGCCTCCCGGCGCGTCCGAAAGCAACGCTGGGTCCCGGCATCCGCGCCGCGCTGCCCTGCCGCGCGTCTTTGCCCATGTGGACGGCGTCAAGTTTCTGCGACACGAGGGAGGCTGTGGAGGCACGTACGCGGACGCAGTAGCCTTGTGTGGCCTGCTGGCCGGCTACATTGACCACCCAAACGTCGCCGGAGCGACCATCCTCAGCCTCGGCTGCCAGAAGTCACAGCGGCAAGTCCTGGAGGAGCAGATTCATCTGCGCAATCCGCAATTCAAGAAACCACTGCTGATGTTCGAACAGCAGCAGGCGGAATCGCAACAGAGCATGATTCAACAGGCCATCACGCGTACTTTTGCGGGTCTCGTCGATGCCAATCGCGCGCGGAGGGAACCGGCTGATCTGTCGCAACTTTGTCTGGGCGTGGAGTGTGGTGGTTCCGACGGCTTCTCGGGAATCAGCGCGAATCCGTGCATCGGCATGTGCAGCGACCTGCTCGTGGCGCTGGGAGGGACCGTGATCCTCTCCGAATTCCCCGAGCTGGCCGGCTGTGAACAGGATATGGTCGATCGATGCGTGTCTCGACCCCTGGCCGAACGGTTCCTGCGGATCATGCAGTCCTACCAGCAGCGGGCCACGGCCGTTGGCGAAAGTTTTGCCAACAACCCGTCGCCGGGAAACATCCGCGACGGACTGATTACCGATGCCATGAAGTCGGCCGGCGCGGCGAAGAAGGGCGGCACATCGCCAGTGACCGACGTGCTGGACTATCCGCAGCCCGCCGTGCAACGGGGATTAAACCTGCTCTGCACTCCCGGCGGCGATGTGGAATCAACAACGGCCATGGTAGGCAGTGGCGCCCAGATCGTCGTGTTCTCCACTGGCCTGGGCACACCCACCGGCAATCCCGTCGCCCCCGTGTTGAAAGTGTCGTCCAGTTCCGATTTGGCCCGTCGCATGCCGGACATCATCGACCTGGACGCGGGCCCGATCGTTACGGACGATGCATCGATCGAACGGATGGGACAGCGGCTGCTGGAACGCGTTATCGCCACGGCCAGTGGCCACTACCAGACCAAAGCGCAACGGCTCGGCCAGGACGACTTCATTCCCTGGAAACAAGGGATCTCGCTGTAGATCGCCGCTCGAATGAATGTGTGTGTATGGGGGTGTGTGTATGGGGTCAGACCCGTTTTTCGTGTTTTTATCTGCCGGAGGGAATTGGGGTAGACTGCGTCGGAACCAGGCCGCCGAGTTTCGGAACTGTCTTAGGCAGGGCTTATGTTGGGAGGAAGGGGTTCGAGGGAACGGGTGGCCGAGAAGGGAACCCATTGCCCTTAGCAAGCGGAAGTGGGTCGGTCCGGACGAAGACATTGAGAAGACATTGAATCGAGTGACCACCCTAAAAGAACCGAAAACCGGTTTGACCCCGTAGCCGCGCTGAAAGGAAGGCGCAAGGGTCATTGCGTGAGCCTCTCTGTTCAATGCACTGCTGGTAGTGCGACCAAGCATTTCCTACGCCGGCCGACGCGCCACCAGCCACATGTTGTCGCTGGTCGGCGGACGATCGGCGAAGCGAAATCGGGCGATCTGCAGGCCGGCAGCAGAAACCATCGCTCTCATTGTCTTGGGAGTAAAGTAATTGACGTGTTCGGGATATCGAAAACCGCACCAACGCTGGCCGCGGACCAACCGATTGAACGACGCGAAATTCGGTACCTTGATGATCACATGTCCGCCCGGCCGCAACACACGAGTCGTTTCTTGCAACACGACGAGCGGTTCGCTTTCGTGCTCCAAAAAACTTTTCATCAACACTCCCTCGAACCAGCGGTCGTCGAATGACATCAACCCAGCGAGTGCGTCGGCATGTACGACCATTCCGCCGCGTCTCGAGGCAAAGGCGTGAGAAATCTTGGCTGTCTTGTTGGCAATTTCGATCCCATAAGGAACACAGCGAGCGTCAAGTTCCTTCAGCGTCGTGCCATGCCCGCAGCCGACATCCAGAAATCGCCCTTGCATCACATAGCGTCGGATCAGCGACGCCGCCTTGGATCGGGGAAAATAGCGATGGCGGATTCGGTTCCAATTCTGACTCAAAAAATGAACCACCGGCTCACGGCGCTGGCGATCCACTTGTTCGGCCGCAAAGGTCTTGTTCCACGAGTGGCTGGCCACGAGCGCTTCGTAGGGCAGCGCATTCTCCAAATAGATAAACCGGCAGCCAGCACAATGCTTCACGACCCAGCAATCGCTCGAAAATCTTGATGGCGGCCTGTGCCGGTTATCTCGCTCGCAGAGCGGACAGAACCGGTGCAGGCAGTCGAATTCGGCTGGCCCGTCGAACGGCGAATGTCGGCTGCTCGAAATCGTGCCGGTCAAAACGGTAACGGACATGAGTAGCTCCCGATGCACTAATGGTCGAGGCGCGAGCGCCAACCGCTTTGGTTTATGTAGTCGGACCCGCGACCCCGTGTAAAGACAGGTCTGCCAGCCGATGGTCTTCTACTGGCGCCGGCATTGCTGCTGATGCAGCGGTATCCCCAGAGGACTAAGGTGCCACGGAGTCAGACCTGTTCTTCGTGTTTTTTTCTGCGGGGGAGGGAGTAGGGGTCGACTGCGTCGGAACCAGGCCGCCGAGTTTTCGGAACTCTCATGGTCACGGCTTGCGTCGGGGGGAAGGGGGTCAAGCGAACGTGCGGCTGAGAAAGGAACCGATTGCCCTCAGCAAGGGGAAGTTGGTCGGACCGGACGACAACTTGTTGGATGGTCCATTGCTACGCCCGAGTGACCGTCCTTTAAAAAACGAAAAACGGGTCTGACCCCTGAACCGGGACCGCGGCGAACTGGAAATCTGGTCACCGCCGACTATAATTTTTCGCCGAGATCAAACGGAGCCAAACCGTCGTCGTTTTGACGGCGCCCGTGTCGGTTTCGGTCGCACGCCTCGAAGTGCCATCAACAGCAACGTGTTACGAATCTTTGACTTATAAGAATTACATTCGTATGGCACGACGCTTGCAGAGAGAATAGGCATGGCGGCGAAGGGCCCCATCGCATTGCCGATGTCTGGGCCCTGACGCGAGGCGACCTTGATTCCCCCGGAATTTTCTCAGAAAGGAGACAATCATGAGGCGATGGGTTCTCACACTGCTGGTTGTCGTCACGCTCGCGGCGGCGGCAAGTCCGGCCATGGCCCGCCATTACCGGCGCGGGTGCGGCAGTTACTACGGACCGCGCGTACAGCGTTTCCACGGTCCCAACTACGGCTACTACCCCAGGGTTTATCGCCGTTCGTATTATTCGCCCTATTATCGGGGCGGATACGGTTCGGTGGGGGTGTACACACCGGGATTCTCGTTTTATCTCGGGTACTAGCACCACGGTGGGTGTGCGCATCTTCTGACACGCTTTGCTGTGAAGCAAGACGCGCGCCGG
>Ga0315534_1002246_pt1 | contig 13122 bp, 9 predicted proteins | sample SalMarSW160240MG_FD_203094 | JGI IMG/M metagenome (GOLD analysis project Ga0315534, IMG submission 203094) | Salt marsh sediment microbial communities from the Plum Island Ecosystem LTER, Massachusetts, United States - Salt Marsh Sediment SW1602-40 ... | reverse complement strand
TTTTTAGCGAACATAACCTATCATCCATTGAAAAATATTTCGATAAAGAATCTGTTAAAGGTATTCCTGAGGTAGGAATAGGCAGTGAGGGATTTAAACAGTTCTTGATCAATTTCTTTACGGCATTTCCTGATTGGCATACAACCATTGAACGCATGCTTGCTCGTAGTCGCATTTCTTACCGGGGCAGGAACACACAAAGGTGAATTTCATGGAATGCCACCTACAAACAAGTCGGTGAACATCAGATCTGCAGATTTATATAGAATAGAAAATGAAAAAATTACAGGTCACTGGGACGTAGTGGATCAATTGAATTTGTTAAAACAAACTGGGACCTTACTTTCTGAACGCACAGATGAAGAATTGAAGGATGCTAGAGTGGTGTGGATCCGAGATTATTCATTGAAATAGTACTTACAAAATGGGAAAAGGCAAATTCTACACATGATTAGCCATAAAGACACTGATAAGAACAGAGATTTTCCATCGTCCTCTTTACAGTAGAAAATCGATCGGCCGGCGATTTAAAGTCGTAAATCGAGCAATCGTAACCAAGCTAAAAACTCCCCCAACTACAATTCAAAGAAGAACCAAGAGGGTTAGTCAAGAGGGAATTGTAAAAGCTGAAGTGAACCTAGAGACAACGGGATTCAAGCAAGTTTCATTATCCACAGCAGTTCTTGATGCTATTATTGGTTTGTCAAACTTGTCAGGATTGATTGCAATTTTCCCAGGATCCTGCTCTAGTATCATCTTGCAATGACCTAACATAGCTTTGTGCTCTGTTGAAATTGACAGGAACAATTCTCATATCTTGACTCCAGTTATCTTCGAGTCCTTCTGATCTGTACCTGGCCATTACTTTCCAACGGCAGCTTCTCTTGAAGTTGCAACTAACTCACATTCCTAGATAGATATTTTACTATGTCTAGTTTGAAATTTCTTTTCTTTAGTTCTCTATAACATGTCTCTTTGACCTATTATCTTACCTCTTTTTTGATTAAACAAAAAGGAGCCACGTTCAGCAAGTAGTCAAATCATAGATCTGAGTTGGTCTTGTTTATAGAACCAATATTACCCTATCATTACCCCATTATTATTTAACCTATTATTAAGGGTCATTTAGGGCCAAAGAAAAAAACTAGGTGTATATAGTATACTATAGACTATGTAGAAATCATCACTATAATGACAAGATTTGTTAATCTGTGTATGTTATAGGCAATGCATCTGAATGATAGTTCTCGATTCTGTGTTCTTACTAGTCTTGAAGTAAAATATTCTCCAAATAGCCTCTTTATGACAGACATTATGGTTTCATCCTTGTTACATTGATTGTACAACAGTCTGGTATAACCACGTGCTTACTTGGTATAGGTCACCATAAAAGGAGCCATTCGATAATTACATTTCGGCCCAGGATTAACATTGCCAGTCATGGAATCAATGAGATATACTTCACATTTACATAATTTTTATTTCTTAAGTATTTAAGTGATGACTGTCCCGTGATTGAAATGAGCTGACAAACATTTTTCCAAGTTCTGTCCATGTGTACGAATGTGACGAGTTAGGCATAGTAAAAGCAGAACGTGATGATAGCGACGGAACAAAACCTGACAACTGGAAGTACTACGTAAGTCATGCCAAGGGAACGCTCATAGAGATGAGATAATAGATTGAAAGGAACACAAGACAGCAGCAGTTTATCCCAGGTGATCAAATTGTCTGCAAAATATGTGCATCGATTGAGTAATTTGAAATACGTAATTCGGACATGACACGAAAAGCACGCCATCTGTAAGGATAACACGCACTTATTTCAGATAAAAATAGCTACAATAAGAGCGCCAATATACTAACCCACCGAGTCTTTCTAGTAGGTCCCTGTGACTTATGGATGCCTGGTCAGTAAGGATCTCTCACAATTCCAATCAGCCTATTGATTCTACTATCAAGGCCTTGAGCTTCAATAACCATGAGTCTTCGGATGTTTTTTCGAGCGGGTTCGAGCATAGTACCCATCGTATCCCTGGTCGTGGGCCCAAATCTTGTTTTTATTTGCTTCTAACCGTGATATTACGAAGAACTCAACAACTTTCTTATTAAGAATAGAGGAAACAGATTGTAAACGCTTGAAGCTTGCTTAATACACTTAACGAGATGTGACAAATAATAAAATGAACTAAATAGGGTTGTCAATGACTCATAATGGACGAACCTCTTGCAAGAAAGAGAATGGCATACCAAATCAATAGAAGAAGTGTCTGACATACTGCAAGTTGATATTAATAAAGGATTAGATTTTGCCGAAATTAGACACAGGCAAAAAAAGCATGGTCTAAACAAGGTAAGCATGAAGAAGATGGAAGGACCCATTGTACTTTTCATTAGGCAGTTCAGCCAACCACTTGTATACATATTGGTGGCCGCAGGTATAATAACTGCAATACTTCAGGAATGGATTGATACCGCAGTTATTTTTGGTGTCGTCCTAGTTAATACTACTGTAGGATTCATACAGGAATCCAAAGCTGGAAAGGCAATAGAAGCACTGACCAAAATGATTACGACTGAGGCCGCGGTATTTCGTGCTGGTGGTCAGAAAATGAGGATTTCTTCTTTTGAAATAGTACCTGGCGATATTGTGTTACTTCGATCAGGTGACAAAGTTCCAGCTGATATTCGTCTTTTCAGTTCACGGGATCTAAAGATTGATGAATCACTGCTCACTGGTGAATCTATCCCAGAAGAAAAGGCAGCTGATTTGATTCTGGAACCTGACACATACCTGGCAGATCGCGTGAATATGGCCTATGCAGGAACAATAGTTATCCATGGTCACGGAATTGGAATAGTAGTGCTTACCGGAGACCACACTGAAACTGGACGTATCTCAGAAGAAATATCGATTGCAGAAGAGATGGTAACACCTCTTGGTCGCAAGCTATCTCAATTTAGTAAGATACTGCTATATGTTGTTCTGGGACTTGCTACAATTACTTTTGTATTTGGTACATTGCAGCAGAATCACACTCCTGTCGATATGTTTGTAGCTTCTGTTGCTCTTGCAGTTGCGGCCATACCTGAGGGACTGCCTGCTGCAGTTACAATTACATTATCAATCGGAGTTAATCGTATGGCCAAGAAGAATTCTATTATCCGCAAGCTTCCTGTGGTAGAAACTCTAGGGAGTACTACTGTAATATGTGCTGATAAAACAGGTACTCTTACACAGAATCAAATGACAGTAAAGGACATAATTGCAGGAGGCTATCATTATGAAACTACCGCCACTGGATATAATCCCTTGGCAGGAAGGATGATAAAGAAACAACAGATCTCGGCAGATAGCTTAGATATTAGCAATGAATCGCTAATTAAAGAAGACGTAGTTACCTTGTCTGATTCAGGATTCACTTCGTCTCCAGCGAATCCGTCATCGAAGTATCCCGTGGTACTTGAACAATGTCTAATCGCTGGCATGTTGTGCAATGAATCTGAACTTCTGGAGAAAGAAGACGGAAATTGGGAAGTAAAAGGAGATCCAACAGAGGGTGCATTGATAGCGTCAGCATTGAAGGCCGGTTTATCGGAACCCAGAATAGAAAGCAAATTTCCACTTATCGATATTATTCCCTTTGAATCTCACTTAAAGTTCATGGCCACTCTCCACATGTCAAAAAACGATACCACTAGTAATAATAATCACATCATATACGTTAAAGGAGCCACTGAAGAAATAGTGAAAAGATGCGGCTATATCATGTTAGAAGACCACGACGAACTGTCCGATTCACGACGACGATGGCTTACACAACATCATTACAACGAAAAAAATGGTTACCGAAATGAGGGCACAAATAAAGGATATCCATATGACATGAAGGAATTTGTTCATCTACTAGAATCAAAAGATGTAATAATGGAGCTCGCAGAGGATATGGCCAAGCGAGGTCTTCGTGTTATAGCTTTTGCACGGAAAGATATCTCACTCAATTACAACAAGAACAAGATTGAAATCTCTGATATAGATGACGATCTGGTTTTTCTTGGTCTTCAAGGCATGATTGATCCGCCACGTGATGAGGCTATCAGAGCTGTAGATGCTTGTTCTAATGCTGGGATTAAAGTGAAAATGATTACTGGAGATAACCTGCATACAGCAGTTTTTATTGCCAATAGATTAGGATTGTATACAACTAGTAGTGCTGGTACTGTTGATGCAGATAGTGATCGTATGGAAAAATATGAAGATGAATTTACTGTTAACCGCCCTCATTCAGTTTCCGCACTCACCGGTCATGATTTGACTGTTAGTTACAAACAAAAGCTTGCAGATGTAGTAGAGAAAACTGATGTATTTGCCAGAGTATCTCCAGCTCAGAAATTTGATCTGGTCAAGGCTCTTCAGTCAAGAGGACACATTGTCGCTATGACAGGAGATGGTGTCAATGATGCACCAGCTCTCAAACAAGCTGATATTGGAATCGCCATGGGCATATCTGGCACTGATGTTTCAAAGGAAGCTTCTGATATGGTTCTAACCGATGACAACTTTGCGTCTATTGTATCTGCGGTTGAAGAAGGGAGAGCGATATTTGATAACTTGATGAAGTTCATAACCTGGACTCTTCCAACAAATTTTGGTGAGGGATTAGTGATATTGGCGGCAATCTTTACTGGACTAGGCCTACCAATGCTTCCAGTACAAATACTCTGGGTAAATATGACAACTGCGATAACCTTGGGTATCATGTTAATATTTGAACCAAAAGAATCAGATATAATGCGAAGACCTCCCCGCCCTCCCTCTACTCCTTTGTTGACAAGTGAAATGATTCAAAGAATTCTACTTACAACCGCCATTATTCTCGTAGGTGTTTTTATGCTTTATCTCTGGGAATTAAATAGTGAGGATAGTAGTATCGAAGTAGCACGAACAGCTGCACTGAACGCCCTTGTAATGATCGAAGTACTATATCTGTTAAATTGTAGATCACTGACTAAACCAATGTTTCAGATCGGAGTATATTCAAATAAGTGGATAATGCTAGGTATACTCTTAATGCTTCTGCTGCAAATTGCATACACCTATCTACCAGCTATGAACACCGTTTTTCAAAGTGCGCCATTAGAGTTAGAGGCCTGGTTAAGAATTTTGATGTTGGCAGTTATTGCATACTTCATAATTGAGTTTGATAAGTGGATAAGAAGGGCATTGGTGAGCAATAGGAAGAAATCTTCAGAGAAAATCAAGAGATTCTAGCCTGCAAAGAGTGTAGACCATTTTCTTTATGTGTTGATGTATTGGCAATATCAATTTCGATCATTGATGTTAACAGAAGTAACTCGCAGCAGTGGTGGAACCTACTGCAACAGTTGTTGTAGCTGCTTTTGTTATTATCGCACGAGCCATCATTACCTTATGCCTTAAGTTTTGCAGCTGGAGCAATGATCTTTGTGGTGGTAGAAGAGGTCATTCCAGAATGTCAACGAGCGGGAAACACTGATCTGTCAGCGCTCTGCCTATTGTTTGGATTTGTGATAATGACGAGATGTTACGTTAAGCTAGCCAGAATGATCTTGATTATGAGAAGAAGCTAACTAATTCCTTCAAAAAGCATAAATGATTTCAAGTCATCTGACTTACAATCCAAAAATTGACGTTAGTTATTAGGAAAAAGAAAAAAAAGTCGGACAAAGATCAAGGAAGATCAAAAATAGACGAATTAGGAGAACTTATAGTAGAATTAAACAAATTGCAGGAGTACGTTGTTGCAGTAGCCGAAGAAAAGATAAGCATGAGTACGGCCTTCTATGCATCGCTTAGTAAGCTTCAACTGTTGACGGAGAGGCTGAAAAACTGGAAGGAACGACATGGACGGTAGCTATTCTCAGGTGCAGCTACGCGGGGCTGTGGCTTTCAAGAGCTTGTTGCTCGTCCTTGTACACGTCGTTCCTCTCTCATACGGCAGTTCAGGTCCGAACTGATATCCTTCCATCCTTCATATGGCATTTTCATCACTATTACCTGTGCTTAGATTCACCCCTTGGCCTTTTCCACATCAGTAATAAACAATTTCCCTCCAATATTATCAGCTAATTTACAGTTTCTTAACGACTAATTCATTAAGATCTTTTAATATTCTTTCCCTTTTTTTAGTAGAATTTGGCGTGGAATAGTGCTGATTCAATCATTTATGGATATCCATGCAGTTGATCTTGGAGAGTGTTGCCAGATAATAGTGCTTCTGGTGTAGTTACCTATTACTGATGTCCATATTAGTTGCAAATTTTCACTAGTACAGGGGAATGATTTACTGCTGGGTGCTCGTGACAGTTGACGGCTTTGACATATTACAATGGGTTCGTAATGAGGTCATGATATATCTTGAAATATAATATCAATTGTCATGGGTGCTTCATCCATGGCAAAGCCAACCTTGACTCCTTTCCAATATTGATAAATTTCATATAGGCAACCGACTATGTTTAGAAATAGAAGAATATTTGTCTTTGCAGATAACACGAGTGAAGGGAATACCGATTCGTTTACACTACACTCTGTTCATTGTATTTTTTCTAGTAACATATACCGTCTCTGTATATCTCATGCCAGATATCAATCCAGGACTGTCCACTTTAGAGTATTGGACCATGGGAATTATTTGTGCAATAATCTTGTTTGTCTCAGTTCTATTGCATGAGCTAGCACATTCTGTTATAGCGCTAAGATATGGTATTAGAGTACGCCAAATAATCCTATTCATTTTTGGTGGCATGTCGGATATTGAAGAAGCAACACCTGGAGGGGGTGAAGTCTCGAAAGATTTTGGAAAAGAGTTCAAAATAGCGGTTGTAGGACCCGTGACTAGTTTCATAATCGCAGCTGTGCTTGGAATAATATTAGTAATGGTATCTCTAGTTAATGTTAATGAAGTTAGCGATCTAAGTAGTAGTATAGTGCTCAATATTACCAAAGGTGTACTATGGTATGGAATGGTAATAAATATAATTCTTGGAGGATTTAATCTTATACCCGCCTTTCCCATGGATGGTGGAAGAATATTGCGTGCTGCGTTATTAAGATGGAAGAAAGACTTTGATCAGGCTACTCGGATATCCGTGAAGGCGGGAATAGTGATGTCTTATGGATTTATGGGATTGGGCTTTCTTATCATGTTTTCAGGTTCCTTTGTTAGTGGAATGTGGCTGTTACTTATAGGTTGGTTCTTAAATAGCGGTGCCCAATCATATCTATCAGAGCATGAGCTCATGAGGATTTTGTCAACTATTCCCGTAGGCACAATAATGAATACTACAATAATTAACGTAGGGGAGGATTTAACAATCGACAGTCTAATTAAAGATTATTTTAATTTGTATTCGAAGGACTCATTCCCTGTTGTAAGCAGAGAACCTGATCCTAATAGGTTGTTAGGAATGGTCACTTTTAAAGATGCATCGAATATAACAGATAGTAAAAGATCTAGGACAAAAACAAGCGAGATAATGATTCCAAAGGCAGATTTAATTATAATGAGTGAAAACAGAAAAGCTAATGAAGCTTTACTCCAGATTTCGAGAAAGCGTATGGGAAAGGTCTTTGTATGCAATGACGATGGAAAATTGATTGGCGTGGTAAGCAAAACAGATATCATGAATGCAGCAAGCGAGAAAAGGGAATATGAGAAAGCCGCTAGAAATTTGCATAAAGAAACTGGCTAAAACTATATCTCCCCGCATTATAAGTTGCAATCAGATTAACGGTTAAATCATACCCGCCGAAACTTCTAATATAAAATAGCATGATAACTCCTATTGATTCTTGCCTGAACATGAAATAGTGCTCTCCAATCATTTTCTTCATGAACAATCTCTAAAGGATCATAATCTGATGTGATGAAACGGGAAGTAGTAGGAATGACCCTTGCCTACTCCCGTCGTATGTTTTCATACAAAAAATGAGGGAAAATAGATTATCTTGATAATGGTAACTCATATTTAAAAATCTTATTTCCATCTCTGCATTACAAGTATAATGCAGTGCAATCGTATGAAAGAGATTTGTCTGCTGCATCAATTCGTACTAGTTCACTTCTCCTTTCTCCAAATCTTTTCTATATCCTCTGTGTCTCCTTCACATCTTCCAATATTTCTTCTGGATATCCTCTAGCTCTTGTAATGTCTCTTAGCCCTACTGCACTCTTTACTGCTTTCAAGTGACGCAACGGCATCTTTTATCAATTCTTCTACTTTATTCACCTCATTCATTTCTGGCCATTTCCATCCTCTGCCCATTATTCTCTAGTTTATATACACCTTTGGTAAGGTCCACAAGCTATTCCTTTTTTCACACTCCATTATCAACGTCAAGAGGTGACTTAATAGTCATTCTTTCCGAGAGTATCTTCGTATGAGGAATAGTTTGTAAGGTCTAATTCCTCCGACCATGTTGTTGGTCAGGAGTATTGCTTTAAAGATTATCCTAATAAGGAGCGCTTATTTTACTGTCTGTATGAATTTTGATGAAAACAAAGAGTCTGAGCATCAAGACCGTAGCCATCCGTCTAGAGACGCTATTTGTACGTGCAAGACGTGTAACCATGAAATTGCAAGAGATTGCCTAAAGTCAGAATGCAGTTGTTGTAAAGAATCAGATCATTCAATGATAATGGATGGGATAGAAGGATTTATATCAACATCAAAAAAGCATAAGCTAAATAGAAATTCTGATTAAAAAGGGATAAAAATAAGAGAGGAATTACTAACCTACATTATGGATAAAAGTATGCTAGCCTGTGACCACCAATAATTAAAGTTTATATGCAATGCTTTCCGATATGGATAGATACATGCATGAAGAATGAGGCTTCTGGAAGAAATTGCAGGGACACTCTCTTAGTAACTGCAGCTGTTTTATTAACAATTTCTTTATCAATATTATTAACAGAATCCATGATATCGATGGTGGTACCGGATCCGAATTTGGTTACTAAACTAGCGTATGCAGTAGAAAAGTTTGATGTTGATATAGATGTAGAAGATAATGAAATAGAACGGGGTGACACTCAACACATAACAGTTACAGTCCGCAATGATGATACAAATAACAGGGTTTCAGATGCTGAAGTTAGATTAACTGTTGATCCACCTGATAGCGATTCAAGTAGCGCTACAGATGAAACAGATAACAATGGAGAAGCAAGATTTAATGTAAAAATAGATGATAATGCTGAGACAGGGGACTATGACATTGACGTTAGAGTTTCGAAGAATGGATATGATTCAGAAACAGTTAGCACATCATTTGATGTGGTAAGAGGAGATGGAGATGATAGAGACAGCGATAGAAAAGGCGATGGGAGCAGCGTAACAGTATCAGCAGCAGCGGCAGCAGCAGCATCTTCTGGTAGTAGTGCTCCAAGTGCTTCAGGTGCCGCAGTGGGAACTGGATCTGGTACGTCTAACAGAGGGCCGTCAGATGCTGCCGGAGCATCAGTGTCTTCAGACAGATAAATAATGGAAGTTAGTTCGTCAGACAGAAAAATAATATACATCAAATATTGAAATATTAATTATTATTCAAAAGATAACTTTATTCATTATTAGACTTGACTTTTAATCTTCTCCAAATTATTTTTGGCAAAATATGGAAATAATTGACGTTAAAATTGATCCGGCTTGTGCCACCCCTTAAAAGTTTTTAAGGTCTACTCCTTACGCCATGACTCAACTTAGAGAATCAATACTTATAATATATTATTTGATATTATGATATGATGGTATGTACCCAATTTCAGTTCTGATGGTATCTACTGAATACCCTCCCATGCCAGGGGGCGTAGGTCGGTATACAAGAAATTTGGCTTTAGCATTAAAAAAATTGGGTATTAATGTATATATTGTATGCAATGAAGGAGGAGAAGGAGATTTTTTCGGCCTTGATGCATCAAATAAAGAGAATTCTAGAACTTTACTAAGAATAGTTAACCAGATTAAACCTGACTTGGTACACGTACAGCTGGAACATGGCCTATATGGCCTTAATTTTGGCTCGATAAAAAAATTTCGTATGCAAACTAACATTGATCAATTCTATGAAAAATGTCAAACTCCAACTATCACAACTTTTCATTCTGCTTATCCTATCGAACAGTGGATAAATTTAGTGCCAACAAATCACCTCACCAAGTTTCGTCTGTCAGGTATACCAATGGAACTGTCAAGCCTTGCACTAAAATATGGGAATCGTATGCTTACCTATGAATTATTTAACAGAGCAAATAGAGAAAAGATGCTAAGGAGCGCAGCAAGTATAGCCTTTTCTGAGTACATGGCCAAAATGCTGTCAACCAGAAGTTACAGAGTCAACACGATTTTTCATGGGGCGGAACCGAGTTTAGTGAATCGACCAGCTAAGGAAGTCGCAAGGTCGTATTACTCTTTGCCATTGGACAGGAGGATAGCTTTGGCATTGGGTTTTGCAACTCATACTAAGGGTTGGGAGATATTAAAGGAAATGAAGATACCAGACAATTGGATTATACTGGTTAACCATTCAAGAAATTATTACAGTAAGGGGAGTGATATACCAAATTCTTTGGCTTCAAATAACAATAACGATGGCGGGGATCATCATCAAAATAGCCATGGACTATTTGAATTAAACCTTGGCTTCATACCTGATGATGCACTATCTCTATTGTTTTATGCATCAGACACCGTGATAATGCCATACAGCGTGGTGTCCGGTTCCGGGGTTATGTTTGACGCCCTCGCTCATGGCCTTCCATTTGTAGCCAGTGATCTGGGCTTCTTTAAAGAATTTGCAAGAAAAGGGCTAGGGATTGCAGTAAAAAGAAAACCATTCGAATTCTCTGAAGCTCTCAAAATGCTAGAAAGTGACTATCCTCATTACAGGAAAGAAGTTGAACGTTTCAAGAGTAATCTAAATTGGGAATCTGTTGCGAAGCAGCATATCGAGATCTATATGAGAATATTGGCTAAGAGTCACGAATATCGAAGTCTTGCTCCAGAGTCCATGAGACGGAAAGTCCTTTAGCCTCAGCTAAATATGCGTTCGCAACGCAATGAAATTATTCTTGATCTCGAGTTAGAGGCCCACCATAAAGGAGTTTGCCAGCAAATACAGACAGATAATTGTTCTTACTGTAGCATCAGCGGCCATCGCAGCTTATGTTGTTCCATTGAATTGGGGGAGCTTGGGTCAGCCTCCGAAATTTAATTTATTTGAAGAAGACGACGAAGATATCGATTCGCCGATGCGTTGGCTTCCGAATCGCTGTCGATGGGTAGGACGAAGGCTACATAGTTCTATTCATTGTCGTCCTATCTATTTATTTCCTAGGTTAACCAGTTTCATTCCTCAGCCTCGACTTTGAAACCTTCTGTCTCCAGCTTGCCTGTTACGGGTTAAGATTGTTCAATCAGAAAGCGGAGAATCCCTTTGACAACTACCTTCATCTACTACCGACATGAGTTATACTCATAATCCATGATTCTATCAGGTAGATCATCATGTGGTGAATATACGACATCTTTAATGAATGCTATGGGCAACCATTCAATATAATTTAGCTGGTAGATCTCATTCTCTCGCCCTACCTTTATTAATTGTCTTAAGAGTCTATAACACTCTCTTATAGTATCTCTTAGCCCAGCATCTGAAATCAACAGTTCTATCACGGTTTTTAACTTATTGATCGAATTAGAATCCCCTTGCGCGAGTATGTGAAACCCCTTTCCTACTGAGAGCTCACAGATGGTGTTCGTCTTTGCCTTCAAGTGATTAATGCAGACGTGGATCTTTTCTAACGACGAATGTCCATGTGTTTGAGCTCTGACATAATCCCTGGCACAAGAATATATCTCATTAAAGATCACTTTGATTATGTCGTTCTTGAGGAAAATGCTTTTGCTAGGATCATATAACAACATTTTCTCATCATAAGTCTGAATGAATTCTGTGCATTCTTTTTTAATATATGTTAGAATTCTTTGTTCAAATCTTTCAAAAAGTCTTTTGATTTGTTCTTCCATAACAACGCAATGGAAATGCTGCGTTTTTAATATTCCTTAAGCTGGATTGTCAAGGTTTTCTAACTCCTTATTATGCACAATGAGATACGTTGCGCATAAAGAGCGGTTAGCGAACTAACATTACAGGACACTTTGCCCTTTCCGATACATTTCTTGCGACGCTACCTAGAGCTTTGATCTTTGCTACCCCTTTCAATCCAGTTGTCCCGATAACTATCAAGTCTACATTTTCTTCAGTCGCCATTTCTATTATTTTATCAGCAGGAAGGCCTACCGTTACCTTTGGGTTTACTTTTATATCTTCAATATTACTCATATATTCTCTGGTCTTCCGATCAAGCATCTTGATAGCGTCTACTTTCATCTCCTTATACACCTCCCTTAAATATTCTTGAATAGTAATTTGTTCACCTGTTTTCTGAGATAGCACCCTTAAAGGGGAACCAATAACGGCATGAGGCACAGGGATCTCCTGAAGTACATGCAATAACGTAATGCTAATGAAACCTCCGTACTTACGGATTCTTTCCGATTCATGACACATCTTTGCTATCTCAAATGCGCGAGATAGTGCTTTATCGGAAGCTGCTGAACTGTCGTAGGGTACAAGGATCTTGTGAAAAACCATAACATTATTCGGATTAAATTGTATATGTTTGTTCTATTGATCTGGCTACGATTCGATAAAGATCAGACAGTTACAGTGGTCTAATCTAGATATCATTTGTCTCTTTCTTTATCTTTGTCATAAATGTGATATAGTCGGCTATGGTTTCGTCAATTGCGTCACCATTAACTGTTATCATGGCATTCAATGATATTGCGATTAGATGATGTTATTGCTGCTGCTGGATCGAAAGGCATGCCATCAGGACCGGGTGCTGGTAGCGGTGGTGACTACCAATGCGGGCGGGGTTAGAGCTATTCACTATACATGATTCAATACCTTAATTATTCGATCAGATCGCACACCCCAAGATATGCTGTGATGTACAAGAATCGAAGAACTGGAGTAGTTGTGATTATACGATGGCCTAAACATATATTTTGATC
>Ga0315534_1002245_pt1 | contig 13129 bp, 11 predicted proteins | sample SalMarSW160240MG_FD_203094 | JGI IMG/M metagenome (GOLD analysis project Ga0315534, IMG submission 203094) | Salt marsh sediment microbial communities from the Plum Island Ecosystem LTER, Massachusetts, United States - Salt Marsh Sediment SW1602-40 ... | reverse complement strand
GCCGCAACACGACTTGATCAGAACTGACATGCCTGGTCCTCGGGCCACCCCTGTATGAACGGCATCTCTGTCATCATACCCAGTTATAATCGTGCAAGGACATTATCACGGGCACTACATTCCGTTTTTCGGCAGACAAAGCGACCCGACGAGGTGATCGTTATCGATGACGGTTCCACTGACGGGACTCGGCACATTGTGGCAAATCTGTTCCCGGATGTGAAATATTACTATCAACCCAATCGTGGGGTGAGCGCGGCCCGGAATCTCGGAATAGCGCTCTCACGTTTTGAATGGCTGGCATTCCTCGACTCCGATGACGAGTGGTTACCCCCAAAACTTGCAAAGCAATGCCAAATTGCCGACAACTTCCCGGGATCAAAGATCATACATACAAACGAGCTCTGGATCAGACACGGCAGATTCGCCAACCAGATGAAGAAACATGCTAAATCCGGCGGATATATATTCCGCCACTGTCTGCCACGCTGCATCATTTCACCGTCCGCTGCGATGATACACCGCAGCCTGTTTGATGAGATCGGTATATTTGATGAAAATCTTCCCGCCTGCGAAGATTATGATCTGTGGTTAAGGGGTTGTGCACGATATCCCGTACACTATATCGATGAACCACTGATCATCAAATATGGTGGTCATGCAGGCCAGCTATCAAAAAAACACTGGGGTATGGACCGTTTTCGCATCGCATCGCTTAATAATATCCTGCGATCCGGTATTCTGAGCCTGTCGGATACACAGGCGGCAAGCGAAATGCTGCATAAGAAAATCGATATCTACTTGGCTGGTGCCGTCAAACGAAAAAAATGGGATGAGGTCAGGTATTACACAGGCATGGTTGCAGATCTGGTGGCTAATCCAATGGAAGTTTGAATCGGATATAACAACTAATTGCATGATAAATATTGTCGTTGCATTAAACTGTGAGGCCGAGCCAATTATTCGGCAGTATCACTTGATGGGCCATGGTGCCCATCACCCTTACCGAATCTATGAAGGTGACGGGATACGTCTGATCGTTTGCGGCGTGGGAAAATTGGCCGCAGCTGCGGCGACCGCCTATATTCACAGTGCCTATGCCTGCGAACCACACACTGGGTGGTTCAATATCGGCATTGCGGGCCATGTAGACAAGGTCATAGGTAACGGCTATCTGATCCACAAGGTCACCGATGAAGGGAGCGGTAAAAGCTGGTATCCACCGATACTACTGGATATGTCCAGCCCAACGGATTCACTGGTAACCGTTGACCGTGCTGAAGAGAGCTTTACCCGACCGGCCCTGTATGACATGGAAGCATCCGGCTTTTTTGCGACAGCCAGCCGTTTTGCAACCATTGAACTGGTACATGCATACAAGATTGTTTCCGACAACAGATTGCAGTCTGCGCAGGACGTCTCCGCACGGAATGTGCAACAGCTGCTGTATGAACATATGCCGGCTGTAAATAAAATTTTAGAGCAGATCAATCGCCTCTCATCCAGCTTGAGTGGACTGGCAATAGACCCAGACGAGCTTGAACGCTTCACCCGTACCTGGCGCTTCACTGCATATGAAAGGCATCGCCTGTATCATCTGCTCAGGCGCTGGATGGTACTGGCCCCGCATACAGAACTATGGAATATCGAACTTGAGCAATCCCGTAGCGGTAAAGAGGCGTTAACACGGTTACAGCAACGGATTGATGCTCTTCCCGTACACATCGGGCGGCAATAATATGGCGTCAACGACTTGATCGAAACAATATATATAGAGCAGGCAGTCGAGGAACATCCAAATACGCGTAGCATCCTCGGAAGATTCCCGGATGCGAGGATTATTTCCTGCCGGCATTATGGGGAAATATTCAATCGCAAGAATCAGAATTTCAGGTTGCAAAAGGCTCGACCCGCCATGATCCTGGCAAGGAAGCAGCATAACTTCGTGCTCGATGCCCCTGCCGGCTATGGTTTTGGAGGAAAACACAACTACTATTTCTCCCATATGCTCAACTGCATCTACGACTGTCGTTATTGTTTTTTGCAGGGCATGTACCGTTCCGCGCATTATGTCGTATTCGTTAATTATGATGATTTCTCAAATGCCATACTGGAAAGAATCAATCACTCCCGGCCGGAGAGTAGCTATTTTTTTTCAGGCTATGATTGTGACAGCCTAGCGCTTGATCCGGTCACCCGCTTTGCGGAACATTATTTGCCACTTTTCAGACATCATCCGGATGCCTGTATCGAGTTAAGGACAAAAAGCACCCAGGTCAGGGGACTGCTAAAAACCGACGCTTTTGCAAACTGCATAGTCGCGTTCAGTTTTACGCCCGCAGAATTGTCCGAAACCCTGGAACACGGTACCCCTTCAATAGCCAAGCGGCTGGCCGCAATGGAGAAACTGCAACGACATGGCTGGAGACTGGGACTCCGTTTCGATCCTTTGATTTATGAGGAAAATTTCCGGCAAAGTTATACACGGCTGTTCGATATAGTATTTGCAAGCATCTGTGTAGATAATCTACATTCAGTCAGCCTTGGTACGTTGCGCTTCCCGGAGACATTTTTCCGCAATATCACGCGGCTTTATCCCCATGAAAGGCTGTTTTCAGGACCGTTTGAAAAGCAACAAGGCATGGTGACATATCGGCCCGATATCGAAACTGCCATGCGCAATTACTGCGGGCAGTTGTTGTCCCGCTATATTCCAGACAGGATATTTTATCCCTGCGAAAATGCCGCCTGAAATGCAGACATCACCACGTCATATCCTGGTAACCGGGGCAAGTTCGGGTATCGGGGAGGCGATCAGCAAGCGCCTGACAGATGCGGGCCACCGGGTAACCGGGTTGGCACGCGACTTCGGCAAGTGTTCCTTACACACTGCCCGTTTTCATCCCGTCAGCATGGATTTCACGAGGATCGATTCCCTGCCCGATCGATTGAAAACATTACAAAAAGAATTACCGCATATCAATGCCGTTGTATGTTGTGCTGGAAGAGGTCAATTCGGTTCACTCGAGGAGTTTTCGTATGAACAGATACGTTCATTGATAGAACTGAATTTTCTCAGTCAGGCTTATGTCGTCAGAACCTTTCTTCCCGGTATGAAACAGGCCGGTAGCGGGGATATCCTTATGATAGGTTCCGAAGCCGCCTTGAGCGGTGGTCGCAAGGGCGCAATCTATTGCGCGAGTAAATTCGCATTGCGTGGATTTGTCCAGGCATTACGCGATGAATGCTCATCCAATAGCATACGGACAACCATCATAAATCCCGGTATGGTGAAGACTGATTTCTTCGCAGACTTGGCGTTCACCCCCGGCGACAGTGAAGCCAACTATATCCTGCCGGAAGATATCGCAGATATCGCTGAATTGGTACTAAACAGCCGCTCCGGCACCGTGTACGATGAAATCAACCTGTCACCACAAAAAAAGGTGATCCGGAGAAAATAATAATCCTTGCCTGGTTAAGGCAGGGTCAGTCCAGATCTGCGCCCGCTTTCATATTGCAACCTGTCGGGGCATAGGCCTGTGGAAAATTATCCAGCAGGTCGACTTCCTCCCTCAAGCGGTCATTCTCGTTTTCATTGAAGCGAACGTGGATATGGGTGGCGCCTTTTTCACGAATACAGCGAATCTGATGATGATGATCGCTTCCTATCTCTTCCAAGATTCCATGACCTATGTAAACAGGCACCCATACACCATCCGTCATCTTGCAGTATATATAATTTACGTGCCGATTTTCGGTAAATTTCTTTGGGAGAAGTGACACCTTGTATACGTAGCGCGTCCCGCTCGTACCGACCCAGACAGATTGTTTCATCAGACTAACATTCCTCCTCTGACAGGTTTCAGGATGTAATGGGCATCTCGTGTAAGTTTTGAATGTGACGGCCCTGTTATTCGCGATTTTGAATCACTCATGTAAGCAGATCGCTTATCAACCGCCAACCTGATACATCAGCAATGGCCACAAAACACACCTGAAACCCCCTGGTTAGTCAAATCCATTTGTACAAACAACAGATACCGAAGCTGAGAATGCAACAGCATCCGCAACAGATTTGTGCCCGTCATGGAATTGCGATCCGGCTAACCACGCATCGAACAGGGAGGAATTAACGATTGGACACCCGGACCATTCTACAATTTCCCTGAAATTTTATGCAAGATTTGAGGCAAAATGATCCCGTATCCATATGATCAACTAATAATCAGGGATAGATGAGGATTGACGGACGCTACGCAAGAAACGACGGATCAAGGATCGTGAATGGCTTGATCGATCCGGTTTACGTCTTCTTATACACTTCAGCGCCCTGAGCCCTGAACTCTACAGCCTTTTCGTCCATGCCTTTTTTCAGCGCCTGTTCGAAGTCGTCTATACCCTGTTGTCGGGCGTAATCCCTGACATCCTGGGTGATCTTCATGGAGCAGAAGTGTGGTCCGCACATGGAACAGAAATGTGCGGCCTTGGCGGAATCCTTCGGCAGTGTTTCATCGTGGTACTCGCGGGCCCGGTCCGGATCCAGACCCAGATTGAACTGGTCTTCCCAGCGAAATTCAAAGCGCGCCTTACTCAAGGCGTTGTCGCGCAGCTGCGCGCCGGGATGTCCCTTGGCGAGGTCAGCGGCATGGGCGGCAATCTTGTAGGTGATAATACCCTCCTTCACGTCGTCCCGGTTCGGCAGACCAAGGTGCTCCTTCGGCGTGACATAACATAGCATGGCCGTGCCGTACCAGGCGATCATGGCGGCACCGATACCGGAGGTAATATGATCATAACCGGGAGCAATATCGGTGGTTAAGGGACCCAGCGTATAGAAGGGCGCCTCACCGCATTCCCTGAGCTGCTTGTCCATATTCTCCTTTATCATCTGCATGGGCACATGTCCCGGTCCTTCGACCATGGTCTGCACGTCATGCAGCCAGGCGATCCTGGTCAACTCACCCAGGGTTTCCAGTTCGCCGAACTGCGCTTCGTCATTAGCATCGGCAATACAGCCGGGACGCAATCCGTCACCGAGCGAGAACGATACATCATAGGCCTTCATGATCTCGCAGATCTCTTCGAAATGCGTAAAGAGAAAATTCTCCTGATGATGCGCCAGACACCACTTGGCCATAATGGACCCGCCACGCGACACTATCCCGGTCACCCTTTGCGCCGTCAGCGGGACGTAGCGCAGCAACACCCCCGCATGGATCGTAAAATAATCGACACCCTGTTCCGCCTGCTCGATCAGGGTGTCACGGAATACTTCCCAGTCCAGTTCTTCCGCTCTACCTTCCACTTTCTCCAGTGCCTGGTAGATCGGTACGGTACCCACCGGTACCGGGGAATTGCGGATGATCCACTCGCGGGTCTCATGGATATTCTTGCCGGTGGAAAGGTCCATGACGGTATCCGATCCCCAGCGAATCGCCCATGTCATCTTGTCGACCTCTTCCTGGATGGAAGACGTCACGGCCGAATTGCCCAGATTCCCGTTGATCTTGACCAGAAAGTTACGGCCGATAATCATCGGCTCCAGTTCGGGATGATTGATATTGGCAGGTATGATGGCGCGCCCCCGGGCTACTTCTTCACGCACGAACTCCGGAGTGATCTCTGCGGGTATTGCAGCTCCGAATGATTGCCCACGATGCTGCCGAAGCAGCTGCTGGTCGCGAACCAGATCTAGCCGCACATTTTCCCGGATGGCTACGTATTCCATCTCGGGTGTGATCACCCCCCTTTTGGCATAATGCATCTGGGTTACATTCGCGCCATGTCTGGCCCGCCGAGGTGATCGTATGTGCTGAAAACGCAGTCCGGCGAGTTCAGGTGACTTTGCCCGCAGCCGACCGTATTCGGAACTCTGTTCAGACAGCAACTCACTGTCATCCCGCGCCTCGATCCATTGTGCCCGAAGTGCCGGCAGGCCCTTGCGAATATCAATAGGGATGTCCGGATCCGTATAGGAACCGGAGGTATCATAGACGGTTATCAAAGGATCGTTCTCAGTGCCATCACCCGCCGGTGTATCCGATAACCGGATCTCGCGCATTGGCACGCGGATATCAGGGGCACTGCCCTGGACGTATATCTTGCGGGAATTGGGGAAAGGTTCTATCGAGGCCTCGTTTACCTCGGCTGTTGTACTGAACAGCAAATCGGGTCTCGCATTCATTTCATCATCCTCAATATAATTCCATATCGTTGCCGAAAGACAGTGCCCGTGGCTGATCCTGCCGGGGCGGAGACCAGATGATCCTGCGTCAATTCCGGTCCACTGTTGCTTGCATCCAGGGAATCATACAAACCGGCATCGTAGTTTCGATCGAATCTATACGATACCCTGTCGATATGCAAGTGACCCAGATCCCGAACTATTTAAAAACATCATGCAAAACAAAGGGTTTATTCGGCTCTTGGAGAGAAGACGGGGCGGTGCGTGACGCCCTCTAATTCTTGCCTTGGGAAGCTAAAACTAATACTCTTACCGGTTCCTGATCCGGCTAAGTTATGGGATTTAAACATGGAACTCGAACAAGCACGCTTTAACATGATCGAGCAGCAAATACGCACCTGGGATGTGCTGGATCAAAACGTACTCGATTTACTCGAACAATTACCCCGTGAGAATTTTGTCCCTGCCGCCTATCGAGAACTCGCCTATGCCGATATCATCATTCCACTGGATCACGACCAGGTCATGATGCAACCGAAGGTCGAAGCGCGTATGTTGCAGTCATTGCAGATCGAGCCCACTGACCGTATCCTGGAAATAGGCACGGGCAGCGGTTATGTAACCGCCTTATTGGCGAAGGCCGGTAACCAGGTCCTGAGCATCGATATCTTTCCTGATTTCACCCAGGCAACAAAGAACAAACTCGATGATTTCGGTATTACCAACGTCACTCTGGAAACCGGTGATGCCTCGCACGGCTGGCACAGCGACGACCTGTTCGATGTGATTGCCATAACTGGCTCTCTGCCCATTATCCCTCCGGAATTTCAACGTTTGTTGAATCGAGGCGGCAGAATGTTTGTCGTCACCGGAGAACCTCCCGTCATGGAAGCCGTGCTTATCCGGCGGGTGGGTGAACATGAATGGAGCCGGGAGAGCCTGTTCGAAACCGAGTTGCCCATGTTGAAGAATGCTCCCCGGCCTTCACAATTTGTATTTTAACCTTCACATTCCACAACAGGCATGACATCCTAGGCCGGCTTGCCGAAGACACAACAAGCCGACGTAAACACAATATGAATAAACACCTGAACATTATCGCAAGTATACTGTTGTTTATCTGTGTACCGGCTCCAGGCTGGGCGGCAGATAACCTGCTTGATATCTATCAGCTCGCTGAACAGAACGATCCGCAGTTCAAGGCCGCCGAGGCGACCCATATGGCAGCATTGGAGGCCAAACCTCAAAGCCGCGCATTACTGTTGCCAGATCTCTCTTTCAGTGCCCGCGCGGTTCGGGAAAGGGAAGATATCAAGAGTTCATCGAGCGCAATATTTTCAACCGAAACGCTGTATTCCACTACCAAAGCATATTCGCTTTCCCTGAGTCAGCCACTGTTCAATACCGAATATTTTAACCAGCTCCGGCAGGCCGATGCCGTCATCGGCCAGGCCGACGCAGAACTCGCGGTTGCCCAGCAGGATCTGATTATCCGTGTGGCGCAGCGCTATTTTGACGTACTGGCGGCTGTGGATAATCTGGAATTCGCCCGTGCGGAAAAAAACGCCGTTGAACGGCAACTCGAACAGACCAAGCAACGCTTCGATGTCGGTCTGATCGCCATCACCGATGTACATGAAGCCCAGGCGGCCTACGATCTCGCTGTCGCCCAGGAAATCGAGGCGGAAAACCAGCTCTCCAGCAGCGAGGAGGCATTACGCGAACTGACGGGCCAGCAACCCGAGGCGCTGGCCAACCTGACGGAAAAGATGCGATTGATACCGCCTGACCCAACAAACATTGACACCTGGACCGACACCGCGCTTGACCAGAATTTTGCCCTGATCGCGGCCGAGTTTGCAGTCAAGGCTGCACGGGCAGAGGTCAAACTGCAGCGCTCGGGGCACTTTCCAACATTGGATCTTACGGCTAACCATGGTTTTACTGATATCAGTGGTGGTAGTTTCGGTGCCCGAGAAACAGAAGACGATACCATAGGACTTCAGCTCAATGTCCCGCTCTATTCCGGCGGCGGCATCAATTCACGCGTGCGCGAGGCGGCACAGCAACTTGAACAGGCCAAGGCAAACCTCGAACAACAACACCGCTCGATATTTCGTCAGGCGCGGGATGCCTATCTGAGTACGACGGCTGCTATCAATCGCGTTAAGGCATTCCAGCAGGCAGTCGTTTCTGCACAGAGTGCGCTCGACGCCACTGAAGCTGGACTGGAGGTGGGAACACGCACCACAGTGGACGTACTCGATGCCCGGCAGGAATTATTCAGGGCACGACAAAATCACGCCGGTTCCCGCTATGATTACATCCTCAACACCCTGCGCCTGAAACAGGCAGCGGGGGTGCTCAACTCAGTCGATCTCGAACAAATCAATGACTGGTTAAAGTGATGTCGACGGACGCAAACAGTTAACTGGTCACCCCTCGCTTTTGGACTGTCGGTAGTATTGGGCAATGATTGCCATCATCCTGTCCAGTGCGCCGCGATTCCTTTTCACAACCTGATAGGCCTTTTCACCGGTTTCAAGCCGGCGCTGCGTGTCGCTCAGAAACATTGTTACCGTATCTGCAAGTTCACTGGCATTGCGGACCGTGATCGCGGCGTTTGAATCCAGCAACAGACGGCTGATCTCGTTAAAATTAAACATGTGGGGCCCGAAGATAACCGGTAACCTCATTGCCGCAGGTTCAAGCACATTATGCCCTCCGGTTGGCACCAGACTCCCCCCGACAAACGCGACATCGGAAGCACCGTAAAACAGGCACAATTCCCCCATGGTATCTCCGATCATGATATCTACGGTACTGTCACACACTTGATGTTCGCTGCGCATCAATACCTTGAATCCCTGTTTGTGGCACAAGGCCGCTACCCTGGCAAACCGTTCGGGATGACGTGGGACCAACACCAGAAGTGTCTGCGGCATCTTTTTCCTCACCTCCGCAAAGGAGTTCAGCACAACTTCATCCTCCCCTTCATGAGTACTGGCGGCAATCCACACGGGTCGCTCCTGCCCCCACTCGCGACGTAATGCCTGTGCCTCCTCGGACAGGCTGGCGGGTATCTTGAGATCAAACTTGATATTGCCGGTTACGTGGACGGTTGCTGAAACCGCTCCAAGGGATTTGAGGCGGGTGGCATCCGCATCCGACTGAACGGCAAAGGCCGATACCCGTTGTAGTGTCTGGCGAGTCAGCTCCGGAAATCGCTGATAGCGTTGCGCCGATCGTTCGGATAAACGGGCGTTTGCAATGATAACCGGGATTTGTTGCCGTTGGCAGTAATAAAACAGATTCGGCCATATCTCAGTCTCCATAATAATCGCCAGACGCGGTCGCATGCGCTTTAGAAAACGCTGTACCGCACCGGGTAGATCATAGGGTGCATATACATGAATGACATCATCTCCCAATGTTTCCCTCACGCGTACAGACCCGGTCGGTGTCATGGTGGTTACCACTACGGGCATATCCGGATATTGCTCTCTTAGTGATATCAATAACGGCAAGGCCGCCTGAACTTCACCGACGGAAACCGCATGCAACCATATCGTATCTTGATGTCCACTGGACGGGATAAAGCCAAAACGTTCCGCCCATCTATTCCGGTAAGCCGATGCCCGGATACTACGCCATAACAGGCGCAACAATACGACTGGCGCAAGCAGATAGAGGATGAAGGAATAAACAGTTCTCAACGGTAAAAAATGCTGATATCTACAGCTGTTGCCGGCGGATAAGATCGATAATATCGCTCGTGGAACATCCCTGTTCGTAATCCAGAACCACTATGTCACCGCCGTTACGTTTGATACACTCATAGCCGGCGATATTTTCAGGTTTGTAATCGCCGCCTTTCACCAGGACGTCAGGCAGAACCCGGCATATCAGCCGTTCCGGCGTATCTTCAGAAAACGGTACGACCCAATCGACGCTCTTCAAGGATGCCAGTACCTGCATCCGCCTCTTAAGTGTATTGACAGGTCGGCCTTTACCCTTGAGTCGCGTGACTGACTGGTCATCGTTGACCGCAACAATCAAACGGTCACCAAGTTGACGGGCCCTTTCGAGGTAAGCAGTGTGACCCGCATGGATAATATCGAAACATCCGTTGGTCATAATCACTTTCTCACCGACACTTCTGTTCTCCTGGACGAGGTTGATCAATGTATCCTCATCTACCATAGTGGAATCGATCGACGTACCCCCAGCAGGATGCCGGCCTGTCATCACACTCTGCAATTCGTCAACAGTGACCGGTGCCGCACCCAACTTGCCCACTACGATGCCGGCAGCCATATTCGCCAACGTAGCAGCAACCGCCATACTATCTCCCGCCGCAATCGCTGCCGCCATCACCGCGATGACCGTATCACCCGCCCCGGTAACATCGAAGACCTCGCGCGCCCGGGCCGGGATATGCAAGGGCGTATGATTACCCTGCAACAAGGTCATGCCGCGGTCGCTGCGGGTAATCAATAAGGCCTGCAGATCGAGGTGTTTACGCAGTTCCTCTCCCTTGATGGCTATATCATCCTCATTCCGGCACGGACCCACGACGGATTCAAACTCGGTCAGATTGGGCGTCAATATTGTCGCGCCATTATAGATTGAAAAATCCTCCCCCTTGGGATCTACCAACACGGGTTTTGCAGCTGTCCTGGCGATATGGATCATATCCTGCATCACGTCAACATCCTGAGGCAGGTTGATACTGCGCAGGGTACCCTTGGCATAATCCGATAAAACCACAACATCCACCTCAGTGATATAACGTTTAAACCTGCCCAACAGGGTATGATAATCCTGATCGACAAAACCGTCTTCAAAATCCAACCTGATGAGTTGCTGATGACGGCTCAATATACGCAGCTTGGTAATGGTGGTCGTATCAGCCTGTCTCTCGAAACAGCAGTGCACACCTTGCTTTCGCAAGGATTCTTCAAGCAAATCTCCTGCCTCATCCCTCCCTGCAAAACCGTCAACCAGCGCACCCGTACCGAGTGTTGCAATATTGACGGCGACATTACCGGCGCCACCCGGCCTGTTCTCGAATTGCTCGATTCGTACCACGGGAACGGGGGCCTCGGGTGAAATACGGGATGTAGCGCCCTGCCAATATCTGTCGAGCATCAAATCACCGACAACAAGCACCCTGGCCTTTCTGAAATCTGGAATATGATGCGTCATGTCGTTTCTGGATGCGGTTTGTTGTTCTCTGCTCGATTGTCCGGAAGTCTATCGCATGAGATCCTTTTGTGCGAATAATAATGACAAGGTGCCAATCCATATTAATATTACTGATGTCGTGAAAACAGCAATGTAGAATATCGTACCGTGACGACACAAAAAATCCATCCATGATGAAAAATACTGATCACCATACTCGGTATATTACCCCGCGTTACTGGCTAATCTGGTTTGGTGTCGGTCTGTTGTGGTGTATCAACCAACTTCCCTTTCGCTTGCAGATGCTAATGGGTAGATGGCTGGGCCTGTTGTTGTATCATCTGATACCCAAGCGAAGGCGCATCGCCAAGATTAATCTGCGCATGTGCTTTCCGGATCTAAGCCGGTCACAACGACGCACCATATTAAAAAGGCACTTCAAATCTCTCGGCATCATGATCGTTGAGACTGGATTAAGCTGGTGGTCATCGACGGACAAATTAACGAAACTGATCAGTATCGAAGGTCTCGAACATCTCCAGAACACCCTGGCCTCGGGGAAAGGAGCCATACTACTGGCAGCCCATTTCACAACACTGGAAATAAGCGGCCCGATGTTCAGCACCTTCAAGTCCGTTTATGCCATGTACAGGCGGCATGAAAATCCCCTGATCAATCTGCTGATGGAGCGTGGTAGAAAACGACATCTCAAAGGCCTCATTCCCAGGGAAGATATACGCACACTGTTACGAATCCTGAAAAAGGGTGAAGTCGTATGGTATGCGACCGACCAGGGATACCGGGGCAAGCAAAGCATTACTGTACCTTTTTTCGGGGTCCCGGCCAGCGCCAACAGCGCAACATCACGCATTGCAAGGTCAAGCGGCGCGGCGGTACTACCATTCGTCACCTATCGGCTTGATGATAACAAGGGTTATCTGTTAAAGATATCACCGCCCCTGGATGGCTTTCCATCGGTTGATCCCGCTGAGGATGCATTGCGCATCAACAAAATTATCGAGGCCCAGATTGTCTCGCACCCCGAACAGTACTACTGGATTCACCGGCGCTTCAAGAGCCGCGACAAAGCATCGGTTTATAGCTAGCCGTACATATAACGACCGGTTGTGGCTAGTAGCCGCCGGTCAGCCTGTTGTACAGAGCTAGGTACTGATCGACGATGTTCTGCTTGCTGAAATCCCGTTGTATCTTCCGATAACCACCAGCAGACAATACATCCCTCAATCCCTGATCGTGCAATAGTGTGATGATACCGTCTGCCAGCGCCTCCACATCATTGCATGGTGCGCACCAGGCATCCTGCCCGTGGCTGATAAACTCGTGCGCGCCCTTAAATAAGGTGGTCACCACAGGTACACGATATGCCCATGCTTCGAGAATAACATTACCGAACGGCTCCTGTTCAAGGAATGGAAAAACCGCCACATCTGCAAGCTGATAGTACAGATCTGGATTCGCCTGCCATCCGGTCCAGCAAATGCGGTCGCCGATACCCAGTACTTTGGCCTGACTCTGGAGTGAGTCAAACAATACCCCATCACCGACCATCAACAGCCAAACTGGCCGACCTGCAAATTCCACCGGTAGCTTTGCAAAAGCCTCAATCAGAGCGGAGTGACCCTTGATTTTTGAGAAACGGCCTGTTGTTACAAGCACCAGCGCGGTTTCAGGAATACCCAATGTGGAACGCATTCTCGTCAATTGCTGGTCATCGGAAGCGGGTGGTATATCGAT
>Ga0315534_1002244_pt1 | contig 13135 bp, 12 predicted proteins | sample SalMarSW160240MG_FD_203094 | JGI IMG/M metagenome (GOLD analysis project Ga0315534, IMG submission 203094) | Salt marsh sediment microbial communities from the Plum Island Ecosystem LTER, Massachusetts, United States - Salt Marsh Sediment SW1602-40 ... | reverse complement strand
TTGTCGGGCAGGTCATCTCTAAATTCGAGCTCTTCGTAGATCAACTCGGTATATTCATCCTCGACACCGGCCTTCTGCATCCTCCACACCTTGGGGAAGAGCCTGCCACCCATCATCTGAATCTGAGATCCGGTCATGGCCTTGACCAGCTCGAGATCCTCATCGTAGAACTCCTCCTGCAGCAGAATATGATCTTCCCTGACCTTGAGTTGCTGCATCCCCCACACTACCGGCGCAGTTGGTTTCGGCATCGACTTGATCACGTATACCTTTTTCCCTTCATGGGTCTCGGTGCCGATAAGGGTATGGGTGTAATCATCGAGAATGCTGTCGGACTTGGCCAGATCGTCATTGGAAAAGTCCGAGCCCATCCAGGCCTGGGACATCATAGAAGGCGGGACCTTGATCACCCGGTTTACCTTGGGGTTATACATCCACATCTCCCTGCCCCGCTTGAGGGTGCCGTTGCCCTTGTCCTTGGCAGGGGCTGTGACAATAACGATGCTGTCTGACTCCCCCTTGGTCCAGGCCTTGATGGTCATGGGTCGCTCCCAATCCGGGCGATGAATGATCATTGCCACCGTAGCGACGGAGGCCTTGCCCCGCCAGTGATCGAAACTGGCCTGCACGATGGACCGGGCATCTTGGGCCACGGCGTCCGTGCTGGGACCGGCAAAAAGAAAGAGGGCCAACCCCAGGATTAAAAATGCCTTTTTTGTCATATCGCGCTCCTTGGCTAACAGGTTGATATTGTAACATATTCAACCGTTTTGAAAAGTGCATAATACATCACACTATTAGACTCGGGGAATAAACGAAATATTCCTTGAAGCTTCTGGTCATACTCCATAATTTTGCTTTGACACCCAAAGCGCTTTTGATACTCTAGCAATAGGGTAGCTTATATCATCAGGTTATATATGCTTATTGGAAATAGAGTACATTGATAGGGAGGATAAGATGGCAAAAAAATCAGAAAAGACAACAATTTGCCAGATCTGCAAAAAAAGAAAGGCATTGAGCGAGGTATTCCCAGGGGCGTTGGTCCGTGACTCCATCGTTGAGATAATTCGGAAACAACATCCCGACTGGTCCTCTGATGGCTTCATCTGTCTCGATGACCTGAATTATTTCCGAACGGAGTATGTCAAAGACGTTCTCGCAGCGGATAAGGGCGATCTTTCGGCATTAGAAGAACAGGTCATGAAGAGCCTCAGAGAGGAAGAACTGTTGTCCAAAAACGTCAATGTCGAATTTGAGGGACAGTTGACGCTCGGACAACGCCTGGCGGACAGAATTGCCGAATTCGGTGGAAGCTGGCGTTTCATCACCATCTTTGGTGCCGTGCTCCTGGTATGGATCGCCATCAACTCCATCGTACTCATTTTGAAACCATTTGATCCCTACCCCTTCATCCTCCTCAACTTGGTCCTCTCTAGTCTCGCTGCTATTCAAGCGCCCATCATTATGATGAGCCAAAACCGCCAGGAGTCCAAGGATCGCCTGAGCGCCCAACACGATTATCTGGTAAACCTCAAGGCGGAATTAGAGATTCGCAATCTGCACGAAAAAATGGACCACCTCCTTACGCATCAGTGGCAGCGGCTTTTGGAGATCCAGGAGATCCAAACGGAGTTGATGGAAGGGCTCGCCCTTAAGACTCCACGAGGACGCGATGTCTAAGGGCATCCTGGCCGTTTGCTTGGCTCGGGGCGATCACCGCTCATTTTTCTATAATAATGATAACGGTGCAAAGCCCACAGCGACACGCCAATGAGAGCTATTGCCCCGAGAATGGGAAGTTCATAGTGCTTGATGTCGCCCAGTATAATTTCCAGAATATTGCCAAAGAGGTACCCTCCTGTCCCAACAGCCACAGCCCACACAAAGGCGGCGATAACATCCAAAACAATGAATTTCCTTGTCGACACCGAACTCATACCAAGAAAAAAAGGTATTATCGTACGCAACCCGTACATAAACCGGAATCCAAGGATTATCAGGGTTCGGTATCGTTCCAGGAGCTGATGAGCCCTATCAACGCGGGCTTTCCACGAAGGACGCCTCGCTAGGACCCACTGGCTATGCTTGCGGCCCAGATAAAAGAATAGCTGGTCCCCCATGAGGCTTCCAACAAACGCGGCCAGGATCACCCAGGGCAAGGCCAAGTATCCACGGTGTGCGGCGAAACCTCCCAACACCAAAACGGTCTCACCTTCGGCAAAGGTGCCTATTAAAACAGCCCAATAACCGTATGTTTTCAGAAGGGTCTCTAATGGAGCCATGGATCACCAGACATCTGGGAGGGTAAAATCATTGTGTTCCTTGGAAGGTCGTTCTCAGTGTTGTTATGTTCCTTTCGTCTTTAGTCGAAAATCTGCTTCATAAAGTAACTACTATGAAATCTTAAAAATTACCCTTTAATAATAAACGTCAAATCATATATTCACATCTCAACCTGTGCACCAATTTCAATCGCTCGGTTCGGTGGTATACCGAAGTGTAGAGTTGCCTGTTGTGCGTTCCTCGATAGAAGAGCAAATAGTAACTTCCGCCAGTAGTTCATCCCTCGCGAACGACTCAGTACCAACGTCTCGCGACCTAAAAAGAATGTCGTCTCCATTGGCTTGTACTCCATCCCATCTCGTTCTGCATAACGGAGGATCGCCGGAACGTTGGGCTCCTCCATGAATCCGTAGTGCGCCATAATCCTGAAGAAGTCCGGTGCGAGCTCGTGGATTTCAAGCTTCTCGGGCCACGGAATTCTTGGTACTTCCTCGCTGAGGATCGTTAACAGTATAACGCGTTCGTGTAGAACCTTATTGTGTTTTAAATTGTGAACCAGGGTGCGGGGGATGCCAGAAGGATTACTATCCAGAAAGACCGCAGTCCCCGGTGTCCGAATCGGTGGATGTTCCGCTAAATCTTTCAACAATACTTCAACCGATATTTGTTCCTTGCGAAACCGCTCCCTGAGAAGGGTCCTGCCTCGTTTCCATGTGGTGAATAAGACATAAACAATAGCAGCAATGGCAAGAGGGACCCAGGCCCCTTGCCCGATCTTCGGTATGTTGGCCGCAAAAAAGGCGAGATCGACGAGGAGGAGGCACGCTGCCAGGGGCGCGGCCTTCAGCATGCTCCAACCCCAGCATAGACGCATACAGGCGAACGCCAAGATGGTAGTCAAAATCATTGTTGTCACCACAGCGACTCCGTAAGCACCCGCCAGGTTGGCTGAAGAACCGAAACCCACTACCAACCCAACCGTTCCGGCCAAGAGGACCCAGTTCACCCAGGGCACGTAGACCTGTCCGATCTCTTCGGGGGAAGAGTGGCGTATTTCAAGCCGAGGTACATAACCGAGCTGCATGGCTTGGCGGGTCAGCGAATACGCACCGGAAATCACCGCCTGCGAGGCGATAACCGTTGCTGCTGTTGCAAGGCATACGAGGGGATAAAACCCCCAGGGAGGCGCGAGATAATAGAAGGGACTTGCCAAGGCCTCAGGCCTGCTGAGCAACAGGGCCCCCTGACCGAAATAATTGATGAGTAGCGCTGGCAGCACCACAGCGAACCACCCCATCCTGATGGGCTTTTTGCCAAAATGTCCCATGTCAGCATAGAGCGCCTCTCCACCCGTTACCACGAGGAAGACCGCGCCGAGCATGAAAAGGCCGGTCAACCGGTTCCTCATGAAAAAATCCATCGCATATAATGGGTTAATGGACGTGAGGACTTCTGGAACGACCACGATCCACCGTGAGCCAAGAACGGCGAGGGTACCGAACCAGAGGAGCATGAGGGGCCCGAATACCGCCCCCACGGCTCCCGTCCCTCGCCGTTGAAAGAGGAACAAGGCACAGAGGATCGCGATGGTAAGGGGAATCACATAATGGTTAAAGAGGGGTGTAGCGACCTTGATCCCTTCGACTGCACTGAGGACTGAGATGGCAGGGGTGATCATGCCGTCGCCATAGAGGAGGGCTGCTCCAAAGATACCGATACCGAGCAGAACGCGACGGTACCGCACCCTGTTCCTGTTACTTTTCTTGCCAACGACAAGTGCGAGCAATGCGAGGATGCCGCCTTCTCCGTGGTTGTCCGCGCGCATGACAAACACCACGTACTTGAAGGAAATGATGATCATAAGCGCCCAGAAAATCAGCGAGAGGATACCGAGGACGTTTTCGGGGCTGATCATGATGCCATAATCCGGAGAGAAGCATTGCCGAAGGGCATAGAGGGGGCTGGTCCCGATGTCCCCAAAAACAACGCCGAGGGCACCGAGCGCCAGTGCGCGCGTCCTCTCAGGTTGTGGCTCTGCGGGTTTGACGTTCTTATGGGCAGCCATCGTCTTTTTGCGTCCGGCGGTCGGACCGAAACCCTTTAAACAACTAACCAACTAAGCCTTTTAAGGAACTAATAAGAAAATAAATAGATAACAGGACAAGCACAACCCCTAGTACTAAATAGACCTTTTGCATCGCTTTATTGGAGATAAATTTTTTGGCCCAATGCAAAACCGTGGCTAACGTTGTTAAATACGTAGCGAGCCCCAGGCCCCCAAAAAAGAGAAATAAGAGGGAAATGGCCGGCGTAAGTGTATCCACGAGTTTTAAATGTCTCACAATTTGAACGCCAATGAGCCACCAAAAAATCATCATGGGGTTGGTTATCGCAAGCGAGAAACCCATCACAAAAGATAGCCGTCTGCTTTTCAGCAAAGAACGGTTAAGATCCAGGAGATGCGGTTGAGCGCTTTGTCTCAATGTGAAAAAGGCCAAGATCCAGAGGATTACGGTACCAATGAGCTCAAAGATAGCGACTATAGTGCGATTATCAAAAAAAGGCGCTATCCCAAATAAAGCGACAAACCCATACATGACATCAGAGGAAACAGAACCAAGCACTACCATCAAAGCAGCCCGAAAGTGATTGTTCAGGGAGCGTTTGGCAATCTCGATCTGGGTTGCCCCAATAGGAATGGCGGTGAAGAAACCCATAATGTATACCAGCAGCAATAGTAAAAATGTCTTCACTTGTTTTTCCGGTTATCTTTAAGGTATCATCGTGAGAGAATGTTGACTGTCTCCAATTCTTCAGGTGAACCGTTTTTGACAACGCTTAAATAAGAACATATATCAGACAGAATTTTTTCGGTGTCTATAAACTGAAAGCAATGCACAGCTTTGCACGTTTTTGCCATTTTGTTAATACAGGTGACATTGCGACATGGACTCTCCGAAATATAGACGTGTGAAGGCGCTTCTTGATTAGCCGGGAAAAAATCAGAGAGCTCAGAATCGTAACCATAAATACGGGCCGGAGTTGCTCCAAAAATTGAGAAAATGGCCGTCTTATTCCTGAATGTATACGTTTTTGATCTGGCAACCTTATGCGCTCCGGCGATGTGCAAAGGGCCCGTATCCCCCGTGATAAATAGATCGGAAAAATCTATCAAGGCCGCATAACTATCCAACGGCATGGAAGGCGGAATAATGGTTATTTTCTTCCGTTGGGGTAGCGATAATGGATCGACAAGACTGCGTTCAATATCCTTCGTTGTGTGACCAGCTCCCAATAAAATCTTATATGGTAATTGCGCCAGCTTTGTTAGTATAGAAACTTGTGGCTCTAAGGGGACACGGGTGAAGGGGGAAGATGCGTCCGGATTATAGAAAATCAACGGATCACCGTTGAAAAGATTGTTACTTTTTAAAAAATGCCGGGCCTGTTCAATTGTGCTATCCGAGAGGGTGAGGGTTATACCTCTAAAAGGCTTTTTTCTTTTGGGTATCATGCGACCCGAAAACAATTTATGAATAAATTGATGGACTTGGTGAACAACATGATTTTTGCCTGTTGAGTCCTTTTCATTCCGCATCAGTATTGAAGCCAGGGCTACATAGTTTATCACTTTTTGTCCTTGAGGGAAAAGTCCATTTTCTTTGAAGAAGGGGCAAAAATTAAAAATCACATCGTAGTGGTATTTTGCAACAATGCGTTCAATACTTCTAGAATCATTTTTATTTGGCAAAGGCGGGCCCGTAAAAACCGGCCACAGAGTTGAAATTTCAGGGTTGCCTTCGATTAAGTTCGCCGCAGCGCGGTTAATCATATAATCGATTTCGGCATCAGGGAAAAAATCACGCAAAGCGGATATGCTTGCCTGTAAGTTGATCGCATCTCCGATATTCAGGTCTCCTATGACTAAGATCCTGCGAAATTCTTTTATCTGTTTTAATCGATAGATATCTTTTTGCAGTCCTATGTTAATTAAAAATTGGTTACCTAACAAGCCTGTAATCATTGTATTAAGCAACCAGGCTCCCATGCGAGGGGAAAAATCCGTGAGCAAACTTGATGTTCTGAAGAATGTTTTGTAAGGCATCTTTTTTCTCATCTTCTCACCTTATTAGAACGTCTCTGTCAGGGCACTTTTTGATAATGGACCAAAAATATGAGAAGAATATAAAACATACCGCTTAGGGATGCAAGGCCATATCTCAATTATGATTCAATATCCCGTTCAAGCAAAGGTCGGATTTCCCTCCCCGTAACCACTCGGTAAACTATCTCAATTGTGAAAGCCAACCCAACCATAACTCCCAGTACTCCTAGTTCTTTTGGTGATGTGGTTGCCCTCTGCCAGATTAAGGCACCCAGGGCACCCAAACAGACGATAACGCCTATAATGGGTGTCCATCGATGACTATCAGTTTTTTCATTAAGCCGAACATTAGCACCATTCACCGCGGCAAAGATGAGCAAAAAACCAGCGCTCCCCATCATGGAAATGCTCGTGAGATCGAACAGGTTTGCTACCAACAAAGTAAGTCCAGAAGTAATAAGCAACCCTTCGACAGGACGATTCCAAATCTTTCTTTCCAGCATTTCCGGCAGTTCTCCATCTTTGGCGATAATATAGCTGATACGGGAAGCCCCATAGAAAGTGGCATTGATCGCAGACCCTGTTGACAAAAGCGCCGCAATCGCAATTAAGGTAAAGCCGACACCTCCCAGAAAAGGGCGGGCAGCTACGGCAAGTGCGTAATCCTTGGCCCCTATAATCTCACTTGTGGGGAGATTTCCCACGGTCACTGCGGAAACCAAAATATACAGTGCGATGACAAAGCCGACTGCAGAATAATAGGCGCGGGGTAGTGTCTTTATAGGATTTCTTACATCCCCGGCCGTGTTGGCAATGAGCTCAAACCCCTCATAGGCCAAAAAAATAATCATTCCCCCTGCGAGCAATTGAATGGGGCTGGTCCACGTTGCGGGGGCGAGTTGCTGAACCTTAACACTCCATAACCCTGCTCCAACGAAAAGCAGCAAAATTGCGACTTTGAATCCGACGATCAATTCCTCAGACTTACCGACGGCCTTGGAACCAAAAATATTGAGAGCGGCTAGGAAGATAACAGCACCACTGATGAATATGTGTTTCCAAATCAGCTGGGTGGATAGGGGGAAGAAACTGGCCCCATAACTACCAAAGGCGTACGCATACAGGGAGAGCATCACAACGTAACTCAACCAGAGCAACACGTTAAGTCCTCCGGTGAACACCCCCGGTCCAAATGCCTGATTCAAGAATTCAACCGTCCCTCCCTGGCTTGGATAGGTCACCGATAATCGGGCATATGAATAGGATGTAATCAAAGCCACCATCCCTGCCAGGGCGAACGCGATGGGAGTGCCACCACGCGCAAGCTGGACAGCCAAACCCAGCACGGCAAAGATGCCGCCCCCCACCATGCCCCCGATACCAATGGCGACGACGGACCAGTATCCTAAGGATTTATTATTGCCCATTTCAATTCAATGCGATGGTCTCTGTGTTTTATCCCTTGACTGTCTTGGCCAAGAAACCGGGATGTTGAGGATCAAAGATCCGATATGCAGCGAGTTTTACCCGGTCATTCAACAGGAACCACGCTATGGCGTAGCCCCAGACAAAGAGCGCCCACACCCAACCGATCGGGGCCATAAAGAGCCCATACACGGCGATCAACGTCGCGATACACTGCGTGGTCACCACCGCTCCGAACAAAATCGGTGCGGGTTTAAAAGACCAGAAGGGCCCCCGGGTGCGGGTGACGAAGATGGTTAGGTGGCCGGCAACCGACAGCTTCAGGTACATCAGGGATTGGATCATCTCCCTGTTTATATGGAAGACGCTCTCACCCAAATAAAAGAGGCTGAATGATGCCAGCACGCCGGCAAAACCCAAGGCGGTGGCCACACCTAACACCGCTTTCATATTCCAGGCCTCAGGCGCGTTAGAGTAACGGGTGCGGTCATAGGCGATGGACAAGATCGCACCGTCGTTGAGCACCGCCAATAAGACGATCATGATTGCAGTTACTGGGTAGAAGTTAAAGATCAATATGGAGAGGGTTATGAATAATAACACGCGGATCGTCTCGGCAATGCGGTACGTAGCATAGCTGTTCATACGCTGGAATATCTTGCGGCTTTCCTTGATGGCGTCGATAATGACGGAAAGCCCCGGCCTGGTGAGCACGATGTCGGCTGCTGATTTGGCCGCGTCCGTTGCGCCGGTAACGGCAATTCCGGCATCGGCCTTTTTCAGGGCGGGGGCATCATTGACGCCATCTCCCGTCATCCCGACGATATGCCCCTTGTCTTGGAGCAGTTCGACGATGTGGTACTTATGCTCGGGAAAGACCTGGGCAAAGCCATCAGCCTCTTCGACGATGCGCTGTGCCTCTTTGTCAGGTTTTTCCAAAAAAGAAGAGGCCGACAAGATATTCGTGCCCAAGCTTACCTGGTGTGCGATCTCCTTGGCAATGGCGGCATGATCACCGGTGACCATCTTGACCTTTACCTCCATGGATTGAGCTGTCTTGATGGTCTCTGCCGAATCCTCGCGGGGAGGGTCGTAAAGCCCGATCAAGCCAATATACTGCCAGTTCTCATCTCCGTCCGTCCTGGCTACGCCGAGGGGCCGGTATCCCTCGGAGGCAAAGGAATTGACCAACTCTTCAACTTTTTTACCCAAGGCATCTTGGTCGGCAACGAGCGCAAGAATGGCTTGCGGCGCCCCCTTGGCTGCTTTGAAGCGGTTGCCAGCGGCATCCTCAACGGTGGCTATGGCCCGCTTGGAGTTCGGATCAAAGGGCGTAAATTCAGAAACTTTGTAGTTACCAAGTTTACCACTCAGTTCATCTTCCTTCTTGACCTTGGCGATAATAGCATCATCAATAGGATCCTGGTTTTCCTCCCTTGACGCCAGGGTTGCAAGGAGCAAGACCTCGCTCTCTTGAAATCCCTCAAAGGGCATCACTGCACCGACGGAGATCTTATTTTGGGTGATGGTTCCGGTCTTATCCGCGCACAAGACATCCATTCCTGCCATCTCCTCAATAGCGACCAGTTTGCTCACAATAGCTTCTTTTTTCGCCAGTGCCATCGCCCCAACGGCCATGGTGACCGAGAGGACCGCCGGAAGTGCAGCCGGTATGGCGGCAACCGTCAGAATCAAGGCAAACTGGAGGGTCTCCACCATGCTTTCGTGACGGAACAGGGCTACAAGGAAGATAATTGCCACCAGCGCGAGGGCAAGAAAAATCAAGTAATCGCCGATCTTGATGACCGCCTTTTGAAAATGGCTCTGGGTCTTGGCTTCTTCCACGAGCGTGGCGGTCTTGCCAAAATAGGTGCTCATCCCCGTCGTGACTACCAGCCCGTTCATCTCTCCCTGGCGGACAATGGAGCCGGCGTACGCAACATCCGAAGGATGCTTTTCCACGGGGAGCGACTCTCCGGTCAAGGCCGACTCATCGGTCAGCAAATAATCACCCTCAAAGAGCTTAATATCGGCCGGTACTATAACACCCAGACGCACACGCACCACATCACCCGGCACCAGTTCCCGGGCATCCACCTCAATCCATGTGCCATCTCGCAGTACCCTGGCCTTCGGTGCCAACCGCTGTTTCAGCAATTCAATAGCGTTATCCGCCTTGTGCTCCTCCCAGAAGCCAACGACGGCGTTTAAAACCAGCAGGGCAAAAATGATCCCGAAATCCTCCCAGTGACGCACGATTGCCGATAAGATGGCTGCGGCCTCGATCATCCAGGGTATCGGTCCCCAGAAGTAGCTCAATAATTTGAGAATTGGGTTGACCTTCTTTTCGGCAATCTCGTTATAACCGTACTCTTCCAGCCGCTTTTTTACGTCTGAAGCCGAAAACCCCTTCTCGCTCGATGAGAGCCTTTGAAACAGCTCTTGTATAGAGGCCTTTTTTGCCCCTTCGGTGCTGATAATCTTTTGATCCATCTTAGCCTTACCTCCCATGTAATAACTGGCTTGTTCAACAACTTTTTGGTTTTAAAATTAAGCAGTCATGAAATCTCAAAGTAAATTAGTAAAATGCTACCAAATCCTTGGACTTCCAAATTCGTTTGGTATTGAGAATGAGTTCCAGGTGCTCCTAGAGCTGACTATTTTTGTCGCAATACAATACTATCCCCCTTAACCTGTAAGTTATAGAGTGTACAATTGATCAAAACAATTCATGCTTAACAAATAAAATTGAACAGGGCATCTCTCGAAGTAACTTTTCATTATCGCGACCAAAAAAAAGATGTTCCAGGTGCCCCTCCTCATGGGCAAGCAAGATCATAAGATCTATCTTCTCGGCTTCAACAACCCCCAAAATTTCATCTACAGGATCTCCATCCCTAATGAATTCCTTTATAAGCATGCCCCGGTTTTTCTCTGAAGCTATAATGTTATCCAACTCTTTTTTTGTATCTCGTTGTGTTTTTTGATATTCTTCCCGTAGAGATCGCAGGAAAGGTATCGGCAGGTTCCATTTTTCCGGGCTGAAAGGATCATGAATGACATGCAGTATAAACAGTTCAGCATCATACTGTTGTGAAAGCGAAACCCCGTAATGAACAGCCTTACGACAATACTGGGTCGATCTGCTTACCACAAGAATACGCTTAACTTCTTCCATGATTTCCTCCTTTAAGGATAAATCTTGGTTTGCATGCCTTTTAGACAAAACAGTACGCGCAACGAACTCAATCCATTAATTAATAGCTGTTTTTCATGACAACTCCTCATAGTTCGCCTCAAGGACAGCTCGCAACAGCCTCTCGAATGCTTTTCGAACCGACTCATCATCAATCACATATGCCTTACTTTGCATGGGGGGCATAAGGATACCCTTCCACGTTTGGTCATATGTTTGCGTGAGCACTTTAAAACCTGTAATCAAGAATAAAAAAGACCTGAGCAGATGTCTATTGGACTTTGGTCTTATCGGTTGGAAGCGTTAAAAAGGGTGGACTGCGGGGGGCAGATTAACAGGTTGATGAAAAAGTCAGCCAGGCGGCCCAGCTCAGCCACCGAGTCAACACGGAGTTTCCCCATGATGCGACCACGATGCACCTTCACCGCTTTCTCGGAGATGCCCAATGCGTACGCAATCTGCTTGTTCAGCAAGCCAATGATGAAGTAACGAAAGATTTCATGTCCGCGCGGGGTCAACAGTGCAAGACGCCACTGAACCTCATGCACTTCGGTATATTGCACTCTTGCCCGCGTGTCTTTTTCAATCGTCTCTCTCACCGATGTTAAGTTCGTCTTTTTGAAACAATTGGTTGGAGATGATACATCTAAGTCTCAATCGTCATCGAATGGTCAGCCTCGCCAATAATGTTAAGAACCTCTTTTTTCTGTTCTTCTTCGGTAGTCTGGTCGTCCGCTTCCAGGTTCAGGCGCATGAGGGGTTCTGTGTTGGATGCCCTGAGGTTAAACCACCAGGTATCATATGCTATGGTTAATCCATCCAGATGATTTTGTTGGGCATCTTTATAGTTCGCCTCGAGGGCAGCGAAAACGGCTTCTTTATCTTTAACCTGGATATTGATCTCCCCCGTTGCGTAGTATGTTTGGAGAGGACGCATTAAGTCCGAGAGCGGCATCTTTTTTAAAGATAAAAAGTTCAACATCTGAATCATGGTAAAAAGGGCATTGTCGGTGAATCCCATGTCTCGGTAGTAATAATGCCCGGAAAGTTCTCCGGCAAACAGGGCATTATCTTCTCTCATCCTGGCCTTGATAAAGGCGTGACCTACCCGACTGCGAATTGCCTTTCCTCCCAGACGGGTAATGGTCTCGGGGACAATGCGGCTTGAACGCAGATCGTAAAGGATTGTTGTCCCTGGTTCCTTTGCCAAGAAAAACTCGGCAATGAGGGCCGTCACCAGATCCTCAGGGATTCTCTTACCTTTTTCATCGATAAAGCCGCAACGATCAGCGTCCCCATCAAATGCCACCCCTATATCTGCTTTTTCCCGAAGGACCATGGCCTGCAAATCACGGGTGGCAGCAGGCAAAAGGGGGTTGGCAATGTGATGCGGGAATTCCCCATCCGGCTCCATATACAGGGGTAGCAGTGTCCACACGGGGAATTGCTTGAAGAGGGCAAATACCTCAGGCCCGGCCATGCCATTTCCCGCATCAACCACAATTTTTAACGACTTAGGATTGTGGACGAAGCTGCTCAGTTTTTCAATATACCCATCCAACGTATCGGCTTCCTCGTAAGAACCCGTTGAGGTGTGACTTTCCTGTACAGCAGGCTTCTCATGGACCAAACGTTCCAATTCAGGCAATCCGTGGTCTCCGCTCAAGGAAATGGCATCTTGCCGGCAGAGCTTTAAACCATTCATCCCGCCGGGGAGATGGGACGCCGTCACCATGGCTCCACCGTCAAACCGCCCAGCGATGATGGCATAATAGAGCAAAGGGGTGGTGACCATTCCGATATCGGTGACCAAAGCCCCTGATGAGATGGCCCCTTCTATAAAGGCCTTGGCAAGCGCTGAAGCTGAAAGCCGCATATCGCGTCCGACGACAACCCTCCGGGCATCCAGTAAGTTAACAAAAGCAGCCCCGATTTTCCTTGCCATCGCCTCGTCTAATTCATCGGGATAAGAGCCCCGTATATCGTAAGCCTTAAAAATACCCCCCATTGATCTGCCCTCCTATGCCTCTTTCAAGGCTTTGGCGTAAAACTTTTCGATATATTCCTTGACCATTCGCCGGGCGGAGAACCTCGGCGCATTGCTCTTGATGGATTCCTTCATG
>Ga0315534_1002242_pt1 | contig 13138 bp, 16 predicted proteins | sample SalMarSW160240MG_FD_203094 | JGI IMG/M metagenome (GOLD analysis project Ga0315534, IMG submission 203094) | Salt marsh sediment microbial communities from the Plum Island Ecosystem LTER, Massachusetts, United States - Salt Marsh Sediment SW1602-40 ... | reverse complement strand
TAGAACCGATCATTAAACTCCAATAATAGGGCATTTGTGCGATCGTCATTTTTTCTCATATAATAATAAAGTTCTTCAGTAGCTGCATGATAATCAATACCAATATTCTGTGCAATCTCCAAAGCAAGCGCAGAAATCATCAATTTACGAAGAACAAGATCATGTCCATAATTTATGACGTCGTATGATAGCTCTTCTAGAAAGTTCCTAAAGTTTGATTCAATGTGACGATCTTTTGCATTACGATTCTTTAATGCAAACGGAATAGCCATATTCCTTTGTTTCATATGAATATTTTCTACCATTTCTATAAAAGATTCATTTAACTGTTCATCATGAAAAAGGATCTGGGATAACAGGTCTGAAGCGTGTGATTCACTTATTTGCATTTTATCAACTAACATGAATAACACATGACATGCGGCACAACCATCTTGTCTAACTTCTGAAGGATTACCATGTACATTTTGTATTTCTCCCAGAATCATTTCTTTAGCCTCTATTTCATTTCCATTTTCGGATCCATTATTATTCGATCTTCTCATACCAACTAATTAATAGATGGTACATAGAAATATATTGTTAAGATCGACATCTTTCTATGTTATACTAAAACCGAAGGATAAGATGAAGTGGAGAAATTTATGTATCTAAATAGATAATACAGACATTAAATTGTTCTGCAAAATCAATTAAGACGTCCTTAACTAGACCAATTAAGATAAGTTCCCTGACATATTCCTAGTAAGATAATTCCTCATATTCAGATTGAAATGCTTGGTTCTGAAGTACTGTCCTAGCCTCTTTCTGAATTCCGTAAATGACTACCTAGGATTTCTCATGTTTGAAACAAGAAGTATCAAATAGGATCTGATGGGTTTCAAAGGTCACTTATTTCATTTAGAAACAAAGTTACTATCTTCAGACCGGACCTCTTCCATTTTATGATTAGATATTATTCAAGCCCTAAAAATATAACCGTTAGAGAATCACATAAATCGTTGATATAGCCGCCATATTATGAGAAATCTGATGTTAGGACAATTACTCTTCGAAAGTAGAGGAAGAATAACTGGCCAACGAGTACTATCAGTTGAAAATGGAATCTCCAAATTTGAGACCTCCATTACAGGCACAAGAATTTTCACAGGGAGCCTAGAGGTGATAACAACCTGGACGTATTGGGCAATTCAAAGACCCGACGATACTTCGTATAGTCAAGGTCAAGGGGTAATAATGACCAAGGATGGTCGTGAAGTGGCAACTGCAACAGGCCATGCAGAGGGGAAGATGGTTAAGTCAGGAAAGATGAGATACGTAGGCGCAATATTTCATGAAACAAATTCGGAGAATAAACTTCATTTCTTAATCATCTCATTGGAGTGAACGAATATGAAGTAGACTCATTAGGTAATTATGAACAATAGGTTATGGGAATGGAAATAAGATGACTTAACAAGATGGAATAAGGGTTTCGAAAGGTTAATTCAAACGTATGCGCGCGAATATTTCTAGAATGAATTTCGTATTATTATTAAATTGTTAAACGTATTGTTAAACGTTAAACGTTTAAATAGCTTTATATGTAAAAATGATGACATTTTAGTGGGATAGTGAAATAACTGGTGGCTGTGGCAGAAGACCCAGAGGAAGGAGGCTATATTGTCAAGTCAAATACAAACCAGAATAGAACTTATAATGTCTATTTTAGTATTAGAAAGCAACGATATCTTTGTACATGTAAATGGTTTGCGATTAAACAAACAGAATGTTCGCATATTAGAAAGGTAAAAGAAAGGATTACTCAATAACATCTGTCCCAGAGAGACCTGCAGCCAAATGCAATGATGATACCTGCAATAAACAACTATTTGATACATGTGTGCATTATTTGCAGTGGAAGAGGAAGTAATATGGAAACGAGGTGGCAATGTTAGGTTCTACTATTTCACAGCTAGGAAAACCGTTAAACCCATACCTCTACATATGTTGTAGTACAGACGTATCCTCTGAGACTGAATTCCTGCCAGTGGAATAGGGTACTGCAATGCTTTACTTACAAGGTTCTACATGATTTCTACTTGCAAGATATATAATCTATTTATCAGCTGGTCTAATAATATCGAGCAATGAAAGTGAAGTACACATAGATACTTCATAAATCTTCAAAAGGAGCTCATCGAATATTTCTTGGAGTAATACAGTCATAATCATTCTAACCAAGAATCCATATATCAGAAGCCAATCAATCTTTGCCATAGAAACGTACAATCATCAAAAGCATAAACGAGATTATACTAAAAATAAGAATTAATAATTAAAATTATTCTACATTAGAGAGGGAATTACAAGACTATTGTTAGTTCTACATGCTGGACAGAACAAAATAATGGATAATCTAGGATTACGATGTATTTCCTCTAATCATGGATCTTATCATTATATGTTGTAAAAATCTAGGGAGGTGAGTTATTGGAACATTTGATCTAATTATCTCATTATGTCCTACTACAATTTTCCCAAATACGCCAGCATTTTTACATTTCTTGTAAAAGATGGAAAAAAAGATATCTGCCGATGAGGGTGATTCCTCAAAGTAATTCTGTAACAAATTGTAAATATCTTCAGTTATATTTGTGTTATTTTTTTACTTTCAATAATTAATGCTACAAGAAAATCGTTTACTGTATGTCGATATATAGGTATGCTGCTACTAATTCGACTGTCACTATACCACGACATTATGAGCGTGACTTGTTTCATTTTTTAAAATACTATTAATGTTAAGAGACTAATTGCGATTCTTACTTTTTCATCGCATCTAAGAATATTTGAATAGCCAAGGCTTTGCTATAAAACTCTACCATTAGTTGAATATTTCCTGATTCTTTGAATTGGCGAGCTGCTTTCATATGTTTATCAAATTCATTTCTCAGTTCTTCTTCTGCTTCAGCTGCAATGTTATTAGCAAAATCATTTAGTTCTAGTTTCATTTCATCTGTATTCTTATTATGAGACATAGTAATACTAACTGCATTACCTCCTAATTTAGTTACCCATAATTTGCTTATGTTTCTACAGTAACAATCAATAAAACTAGATACACTGCTTAGCAGTTACTTTTATCATAGTTACTTATATCATAACTTCGTGCTTAGAAAGGTAAAAGAAAGGATTACCCAATAACATCTGTCCTCTAGAGTTTAGAGTTTAAAACTTCTAAAGATAAATCTATAATATTATGATTATTAGTTATAGTGTATCCTCTATCTTCTCTTGGCAAATATTAAGAATCTATTTAGTAATTGTAGTCTATGTTGGCACAAAACTTCCTAGAGAAGAGAATACAGTATACTGCACTACACTAGAGTATACTTTTATCTAAGTGTGAGATGTGAAACTATAATGACTAGACCTATTGAACATGACAAAGTTCGAGATGCTTTATTCTTTCAGCTTGAGCCAATTCTTTCAGCCTTTGAAAGAGCTTATCATATCGATCCAGAAGATTCATTCGAAGCTACCATATTTTAGAAAAGTTATTAGAAGAACGATTGAAGATGGAAAAGAATTATGATGATAAAAAGATTGAGGATTTCAAAAAGCATGCTGAACTAGAAATTAATAGACCAAGACCAAGACCTTCTGATAGCATATGGAAATAGTCTCAATTTTTATGAACTGATTACTTATTCTCTAATTCTATATTGTTGATCCGTTAATTTCGACTAATTGGAGGTATTTCGGATCTTGATTCTTAATATTTTAGGGTTGAGTGATTACACACAACACCTTAGTTTCTGTGATTCTTTAACTTTTATATGTACTTAAGTCTTAGTTAATTCTAATTGTGAATGGAAAAGGAGCTAGAAAATGATGTCTTTGAGGAAGAGGATAGTACATATTGATGACGAATTTGAAGAGGGAGAGAAAGAATTCGATAATAATGACAATATTTCTGAATGAAAATAAGCGCTTTTCCTAGTTTTTACAGATAACCAAGTTCTGGATACCTTTTATGCTAGTAAATAGATCGCCCTCAAGCATCTATTTGTGACTGAGGTTTCCTCTGAGCTAAGTATGGATCATCTGAGTAATGACTATTTGCTTTGCGATCGCGGCATATCTAATTATCATGCGAATTTTGTTTCCGTCAAATAATAGTAGCGTAGCATCTAAATAGCTTGTTTGTGTTTATGATATAAGCAATATATGGCTCAACAACAACTATTGACACAAGAATTATCGGTTTCACAAATTCTAAACAAGTATAGAAGCAGACTAACGCAGAACAGGGAACGACATAATGATAGACCCGATATTAATACGCTGATAGAACAACAACAACTATTGACACAAGAATTATCGGTTTCCCAAATTCTACGCGCGTATGGAAAACAGTTTACACAGATCAGAGAGCAATATACTGATGGGATTAACGGAAGATGCGCTATGGGTGTCATCATGTCATACTATGGTTGGGATGGCAAGTGTTGTACTAATGCAGAAAGAAGATTATATGCTGCACTAGTTGCTTTAAGACGGGCTGGCATTAGTAAAGAAACACTGATAGAGCTGAATGACTCTGGTATGACATTTGAAGAGATAGCCGATTATCTGGACCGAAATAAAGAGATGATAAATAGCAAGTATTGACGATCGAATCAGATCATCGATAAAGATTAAAATTTAACAGTAGCTTTGTCTGATCTTGTATGAGATCAGCGTACGTAATGTCACAGTAGAATATTATATGTAGTAAATGAATGAAGTTTAATTCTTTACTCAATGAATACTAATAATTTTATATCATAAGTACTCAATCAAAGAAGAAATTAATGACAACTCTAGCTGATTGATTCTCGAGCAAAAGCTCGATACAGAATGTGTCCGAGCAAAAGCCAGTCTCAGTCTCTAAATTATTGGAGAACGAATGTACGTTAATGAATGCCTAATGCTCATAGATTATAGAGTCGTCTCCCATCGACTTTATCCATAAATCAATTGTTTCTTCTAACACTGTTGACGTTTCCTTTTCTAACTCCTAAGCGAAGAGCAACTCCTTCTCTGAACCTCCTTTCGGTCGAGTCGCTAATTACGACGTTCATTTTGCCCATAATAGAAATACTTACATTCGAGAATATAAAGTCCTGAGATCTTTCTTCGTATTTTTAGCAGTAGCATCTCCATATCCTCCTTCTTTTATTCTATTGTTCTAAAAATCCCATTAATGTGAATCATCATCTACTTCTTATCCTAAACTCACCCGTATTATAATCAGTACTAAAAAATCATGGACCTTAATTTCTTCATATGAAAAACCCATCTTTCTAACTACAGTATCTATTAATCTTGCTTTTGCACCAGCTCCCCCCCAACAGGTAAGGAAGTATCAATTAAAGCAGTAGACATGTATATGATTAAAAATGATAAAATAGCAAAGCACTGGCATTGGGACTTGACCGATTGGCTGACTGACAATATGACGCACTAGCTTAACTTCAATCATACCAAAATAGAAGAGAATAAAGTATATTCACCTTCACCTAATATAACTAACAGGATAGTAGGCGGCTTAAAAATGAGATGAGATGAGATAAGATAAGATGAGATGAGATTTACAGTCATCGTTAAGTTTGATTCAACAGGCAAAGTTATAGTTGATGGAAGTGAGATCATAGTATCATTAAAATCTCGTCCAAAAGGAGGCAAAGCGAATATAGAGTTAATCAAAAAGTTGGCGGATTATTTTGAAGTCAGTAATGATGAAATACGAATTCTTTCAGGAAAAACTTCCAAGAAAAAAATAGTTGAAGTTCGGAAAGAAGAAAAAGAAGATGACAATGATAATCATAATGAGTAACAAAATAAAGGCTTCACAAACATTTTGTTACGTAATCAAGAATGCATAATACATGACCTTGTGCCGTGCTGTATCTATTTTAAACATTCAATCTATCTAGCAATATTTTGCTGACCTTTTCCCTGTTTCCAAGATTAATGTTAATCAGAGAACTAGATTTTTCTCTAAACTCATTGACCACTGAATATTCTAGTTTTTGGTGCACAACAACAATCGCATTCTTGTTGGTCGTTATCAAATTTCTTGCAGCGTCTATGAACTCCTTTGATTTAAGCTCCATAGGACCAATTTCGTCACATATTATGATGTCTGAATTGATTAATGCATTAATCAATCGATTAGCTGCAAATTGGCATCCAGACAGGCTAACAAAATATTTTCCAACCATAGGACCATTTTCGGTAACAGAAGCCAGAATTTCTCTATCATTTGTGGTAAGATCTATGAACTCAAACCCTGTTCTCACATTATTCGTTCTTACCTCCATAGATGCTATACCGCCTAAAAAAAAGGTGTAGATATGATGACAAAAACCATGGCATTGGAGTTGGCAAAGACAACATTAGGGCGAATCTGGTCGCTCTAGGAGCAATAGAGACTGATCTAAATCGTGAGCTGAAAGAGAATAAGCAAGAGCTGGAAAGGGTTCTGAAAAGAATTCCTCTTGGAAGAGTTGCTAACCCAGAAGAAGTGGCAAATGTCGTAGAGTTTTTGGCATCGGACAAAGCAAGTTATGTTACTAGTGCATTTTTCTTTGTTGACGGTGGAATGACATTGTTTCCGAGTTTCGGTCTGAGCTCTGAACACGATGTAGAAAAACATGGTTCCACCTAGGATCATGCCCAATATCATATCTGCCATTGAAAGGAATATCATTGCTATCTTGCAATAATAATTGTTGTCACCATGTTATCTTGGCCATAATGATTTTTCTCATTGTTAAAAGCTGCAAATCGTCTGCTGACAAATCGTCTGCTGACTTTTCGATAATCTGCTTCTGCTAAGATAGCCTTCAGCGCAAATACTTTCGAGATGTTGTTTCAGACCATTTTCTATTCACCAATACTACTGCAGACGAAAACCTATAACCTCCAATAATGCCATATCCGCATTTGCATGAAAACCTTAATTAGCACAAATTACATTTTAAATGCCAATCCTAGCTTTGGCGCGCCACTAAACGAACAAGAAACAGTACACTTCTTGACTACAGGTAAACTGAATGTCCATCTTGGGACAGTAGATGAGAAAGGCCATCCAAATGTTCATCCGACATGGTACTATTACGATCCCGTGAATTACAGGATATACGTTGAAACATCAAAACAGGCCTCAGAAAGAATGAAAACGTTTACTTCTGTATAGATGATCCAAATCCGCCATACAAAGGCGTACGTGGAAAAGGAACTGCAAGAATTCATGAAGACATCAACTTTAATGTTCCTATAACAGAGAAAATTATGGTAAAGTACTTGGGGAATTTAGAACACCCAATGGCACAGGCACTATCGAATATGCAGAAGAAGGGTCAGTCAGTCATTTTAGAAATTACACCAAAGTATTACTCGACTTGGGATGACAGTAAACAGTAGCATTAACTCATGCTAGAATTGCCATAAACTCATTTGCTCTGTGTGCGTGTGTGCATTATTATCGTTGAATTAGACAAACAAACATTCAAACATACAAGGGATACAGAGGTAAGATGCATATCAGGTGTTATTCAAGATGCTATGCTATATACCGAACTAAGCGCCTCCTGATGAACACGCTTAATAGATAGTTTGAGGATATATCCGTTCAATAGAAATGTCTTATTCTTTTGTGTTAGCCGCAATAACTTCTGTATTGATGTTTTCGTCCGCTGGATTAGTATACTCACAAGAGGAAAATGCTACATCTACTAGTTCTGACCCTGCATATCTCGCTATTCAACACGCGCCATCTGGATCGATAAACGAAATTAATTCTACTACATATATGCTTGAACTGAACGATATATCAGACAAGACTACTTTATTCTCAGAAAGACCAAATAGGATTTTTACTTCTATGAATACTCCTGACTTTGTGGATAATTGGAGGACCGGGCCAGATAGTTTTACCATAGACCCCCCAAATGCTGCATTAATCGTGATTGATGATGTTGAAGAAGACGATATGGTCGTCGTGGAACTGTTAAATCCTGCATACGATACTAGCACGAATACACTTCGGTACGAAGCTACAGCTCTGAAGGGCACTAGCATTGATATACCAAGTGAGTTTGGCCAAGCGGCGTTGGTTATAGATGCCTTTCCTACTGCGGTGAACTGATATATGATTTCTTAATTCCTGTTAGTCCCACAGAGACTAGCAAAGGACACAAAAGCGAGATAAATATAGAATCAACTGTGTTTTAGAGATCTTTTAGAACGCAAAATTGTCTTGAACGTAAGGATCTCCTAATTGCTTTGAAAAATGTGAGACTATATACTCCCACGCAGTTAACATTCATTCAACTATATAGAAAGATCTTCCTTTAAGAAAGATCTCCTTTAAGGGATAGCTCTATTGTCATAATTACTACTACAACACCAATCTTTCAACAAACCGCTTGCCATTTTGATATCTGCAAATATATTCTCATTTATAATAACTCCCTCAAAATCAAGGGGCAAAAGTGGTGAAGAGTTAAGAACCACGATACATTTTATCCCAGCGTTAATAGCTGCTTGAACTCCCAATGGAGCGTTCTCTACTATGAGAGCATTGGATGAAGGTATTTCAAGCCTTTTTAGAGCAGCCAAGTATGAAGAGGGATCAGGTTTACCCTTTCCCTCAAATTCATCACCATTAATCGCCACGTCAAATACACCTTTTCCAAAATTGTGTTCAATGATAGTTTCTAGTTCTTGTTTTGAAGAACCAGTTACAACGGCTTTCAAACAGTCTCCTAGGTTTTCAAGTATCAATTCCTTAACACCTTTAAATGATTCTGGAATCCTCTTCATCTCTAAGAAAATCTGTTTCTTTCTTGTCCCAATCTTTTGTGCTATAATATCCAATCCCGTAGTCTCCGCCTGTTTTGTCTCGTATCCCTTTAACTCAAGTATCTTTTTAGCCATTTCAATTATCGGCATCCCTTCTAGCAAGTAGAACGTTTTCCTATCTAGTTCAATACCTGTGTTTTCCTCTATTGCATGCTTCATAGCTTCATAGTGGGAAGGCATAGTATCGACCAAAACGCCGTCCATATCAAAAATTATTGCCTTCATATACCATCCATATATAGCCGTCTATACATAGCTAACTTCTACTAGTAATTGGCTATAACATCCCGTCATCATAAGGAAGATGAAGAGTAGGCATGACTCGATGAAGTACGCCTAATGGTCAATCCCATTATTTTGGGTGGAATCCTATTATAGTACGATTCAATTTGGTAGGTAAGTGGACCAGTTCTTTAATCGAGTTTCTCTGGCCACTTATCTACCTTGTTATTTAATTCGTCTCTTGTTACTTGTCTCATCTTCACGTTATCTTCTTAGGAGATAACCTAGTACTTGCGCGCGCATGTAGGGGAGATGATGATATGTTCCAGACACTATTTCTTGAATCTTCCCCTCTAACTAGACTATACAATGTCATTACATGGAGGTAGCCATTCTCGGTGAATTCATGAAGATGGCATCGCGTGCGTGATAATAGGCATGCTTCGATCTATCTCTGATGCCTCATACCACAGCGCACATTCAAAAAAGCGAACTATATCAGAACTACCAAAGGCATTATGTTTAATACCTTGGAACAGAAACGTAGCAAGTACCTGTAGTACAAGTCTCTAAGTGATCCGCAATTTCTACGCTTGATTATTTGAGTACATTTAGATGCTTGTACCAGAATAACTTTATACTTTGTTGGATCTCTGTTACGCATGAAAAATAAAACGATGATCTTGCTGACTGCTGCTATTCTATCAACTGGTTTGGCAGCGATATACACAAGTGGACAGGTCACATCAGCGCAGACCGCAGCTTCAGATACCGCAATTCCTCTCAAAGAGGCCAAGCTAAACATCGAGCATAATGTGAAGGATGGAGATACCGGTTTCCAAGGGTTCCTTGATAGTGAAGGCTGGAACAGTATCACTGTTACTGGTCCAGATGGGAATGTGTTGAATCTCACTGGCCAGGAGAAGCTGGGACAACTCGGGCTGACTGAACTGTTCTTTGAGACTGTTGAGCCAGAAAATGCAGATGTGCCTATTGCCGAGGTGTTGGAAACCATTCCAGAAGGCGAGTACACATTTGAAGGACCTGCAATCGAAGCCGGAGAAGAGCAAGGCGAGACGAAGGGGACTGCTTTGTTGACTCATGACATTCCTGAAGGTCCTGACCTTTTATCTCCTGCTGAAAATGCTATCGTTTCGGCAGCTGAAGACCTTCTAGTAAGCTGGGGTCAAGTTAACAAAACTATCAATGGTTCTGACATCAACGTCATTGCCTACCAACTCATAATCGAAAAAGACGAAGACCCTGATCCAAACATGATTGGGAAAATGGGACTCAGTATGTATCTGCCGCCTGATGTGCAAGAAATAACGATTCCAAGTGAATTCCTTGAGCCAGAGACTGATTATGATTGGGAAGTGCTCGCGATCGAAGAGAGCGGCAATCAGTCTCTCAATTCAAGTCGGTTCAGTGCTAGCGCCTAGGACAAGATATCGGAGTCTTATCTCTCTCCGCGGAAAAATTCGGATTCCTTCCTTTTTTGATCGATACCGTTTCGAGTGTAATATTTACATTCTCAACGATAAGCGCATGAAAACATTTCTGTGTACGAGAAGAATCAGGCAGCGTCCCAGACAAGTGATCGTGGTAACGAGTCTATCCCTATAAACTCATTGAAAAGGAATAAACAGTTCTACGACTAGCCGAGTTTTACCTTCAGTAGTGGACTTACTCTGATATGTAAATACTTAAATTTGCATACACATCCTAATTGCTGCTTGACTGTCCATTCTGATTTAATAGTAAGCTTGATAGGGTGAGGGGGAAAAGCTGCTGCCAGATAAGACGGACAGAATGAAAACGACTGGTGTGGCTCTAGTTACCGGTAGCTCAATTGGAATAGGACTTGAAACTTCGCTGGCTCTCGCTCGAAACGGAATTCACACTTTTGCTACTATGCGAGACGATCAAAAGGGTGGCACCATTAAGGCTATAGCTAATGAAGAAGGTCTTCCCATAGAGGTCCTGAAAATGGATGTGGACGATAAGGACTCGGTAAGAAAAACAATGCTAGAGATAATTGATAGGACGAAGAGGATCGATGTTTTAGTAAATAACGCAGGTTACGGCTTATTCGGAGCCTTGGAAGATATATCCCTAGAAGAGATAAAGGAACAGTTTGAAACAAATTATTTTGGGGCAATAAGAACTATAAAAGAAGTCCTACCTACAATGAGGAAACAAAAAATGGTATAATCATAAATATTAGCTCTATAGCAGGCGTGGTGGGAATCCCTGGAGAATGTGCATACTCGAGTTCTAAATTCGCATTGGAGGGATTAAGCGAATCTATATCATATGAACTTCAATCTTTCGGGATTAAGGTGATCCTAATAGAATCTGGTGTAATTAACACGAATTTCGTGTCAAGTATTAGGTATCCCAAAAAAGTCCAGTACAAATCAACGGAAGCTGAAAGAGGAAATAATGCCTATCAATCGCACTATTCTAGAACAATAGATGCATTTCTCCTCAGTTATTATTCTGCTATGAAGAATGCTCCTTCTCCTTCACTGGTCTCGGCGGTGATCATTGAGGCAATAAACAATGCAATACTGTCCTCTCAATGTTTATTCAGGTACACAGTGGGAGATGATTCAAGGTCTTTAGCACTTGCAAAAAAGGTATATGTCTGATACACAATTGTATTCTTATATTTCGGAGAAACTGCTTAAGAGACGACTTAGAGGAATGCTGGATCTTTAACATCTGAAGCTTGTAAAAGACTTTGGAAAAACCTTGAAGAGTGAAATATTTTGCTCTAGAACTTATTCTTAGATGCCATTGCTTTGCGATAACTGCTGTATAAATTATGTGAGATCTAAGATTTATATCATAGATCTAGCTGCTAGCTAGAGAAGAAATTATTTGACTATTCTAGATTCAAATAAACAATACAAAGAAGAAGAACGTCAGAGCTGGGATAGTGTTGCTAATAATTGGCAGAAATGGTGGAAGACGATCGAAAGGGGTGCTGAAAAAGTTAGTAAACGATTAATAGAACTCGCAGAGATTAAACCAAGTTCTAGAGTTCTGGATATTGCAACAGGTATAGGAGAACCATCTATTACAGCTGCAAATCTGGTAGGCAAGAGTGGCTATGTATTGGCCACAGATATTTCACCACAGATGCTATCTGTTGCAAAACAAAGAGCTATCTCTTTAGGCCTGCAGGATGTGATTGAATTTAAAGAGGGGGATGTGGAAACAATTGACTTACCACCTTCAACGTTTGATGCCTCCCTATGCAGATGTGGATTGATGTTTTTGCCAGATCTTAATGCGGGTTTATCTAATATTCATCGATCATTGAAAGTAGGTGGTCATTTTGCAGCCGCTGTTTGGGCTTCGCCAGATCAAGATACCTTAAGTGCAACTACAATGAATATAGTAATGAAAGAAACTAACAGTAAACCACCTCCACCTGGAACCCCTGGACCATTTAGTCTGTCGGATGAAAATAGCCTAAAGAATTCTTTTGCAATATCAGAATTCAAAGACCTTGGTATCGAAAGAATTAATGTGTCTTTTGATTTTGATTCGCCTGATGATTTTACAACTTTTATAACTGAAACGGCCGGTCCTCTTCAAAAAATGCTAGCGAATCAAACAACTGAAAGAAAGAGAGAAATATTAAAAGTAGTTACTGAAACGGCACAAAAATATGTTAACGATAAAACAGGAAAAGTCAGTTTCGAAAATGAAGCTATAATTATCGATAGTAAAAAATGAATGAATACTTTATGCCCCCAATCCAGATTTCCTGAACGAATTTTGGAATTGAACTCAAACTTCTTAGAGGACCACGTGGGATTAGATTCTAACACAAGTAATTATTAATTCGCGTATATCTATTTTAATTCCTTTAATAACATAGCAGAATACTGGGATCCAGAAGGATCAATTACTCTCTTTATGAACTGTTCTGTTTTATGATTCATATCTACTTTCATATCTATGTTATCATAATCATTGTAATGCTTTTTACACATTATCAACAATG
>Ga0315534_1002239_pt1 | contig 13147 bp, 11 predicted proteins | sample SalMarSW160240MG_FD_203094 | JGI IMG/M metagenome (GOLD analysis project Ga0315534, IMG submission 203094) | Salt marsh sediment microbial communities from the Plum Island Ecosystem LTER, Massachusetts, United States - Salt Marsh Sediment SW1602-40 ... | reverse complement strand
AAGAAATAATAACTCCACGTCAAATACGAGAAACGCGATGGCCACCAGATGGAACCGCACGTCAAACCGCCGGCGCGCGTCGTGAATGGGGTCCATGCCGCTTTCGTAAGGCATGGCTTTGACCGCTCCGGAGCGATGCGGCCCGACGAGTCGGCCTAACAAGATAAGACCGGCCGCAACGGCGACCGCCAGTACCGCAAACAGCACCAGCGGAAGGACCAAGCTGAGAACCGTGCCATCCATAAGGCTTCATCGCTCAACGTTTTGTGACGACAAACGACTTTGTGAAAGTTGTCACAAAGTCGGCCAAATTAAAAACCCGACGAATGTCGAGCCTGCTGTAGGCAATGTAGTGCGACGACCATGGATGGTCAACCCGGCGCGACAACCCGGCGACCTAACGGTGCCCTTGCATAGGGTTTGCGGTTACGATTCCCGGCAGACGTTGCCCGCCCGCCGGACGCCACGAAGCGGCGCGTCGGCGGCCATGCGCCGCTCGGCCGAGGTGACCCTCGCCGCGAAGCACCGCCAATCCGACCGAGGAAACCGCGATGACATCGAGGATTCAGGATATCCTGTGCGATTTGATTTCCATTCCGAGTGTCAACCCCATGGGCCGTTCCAACACGGGCAAGCAGGAGTTTGAAAGCCAACTGACGGAATATCTTGAAGATTTTTTTCGGCGTGAAGGACTCCCGTTCTTCCGACAGGCGGTCCATCCGATGCGAGACAACATCATGGCCTGGGCGGCGGGCGGTGAGACGATTTCCGAGGATGCGCCGGCCATTGTCTGGGAAGTGCACCAGGACACGGTCCCGGTGGACGGGATGACGGTGGATCCGTTCGGTGCGGAGATGTGCGGCCGCCGCGTGTTCGGGCGCGGTGCCTGTGACGTCAAGGGGGGAATGGCCGCCATGCTGTTTGCCTTGCGGCGGTTGCATCGCGACCGGTCGGCCGGGAAACCCACGGTCATCCTGGCGTGCACGGTTAACGAAGAATTTGGATTCACCGGTGCGACGGCGCTGTGTGAGCTTTGGCGGCAGAACGGCCAGTGGCCCGGCGCGAGGCCGCCCCATGTGGCTATTGTCGCCGAGCCGACGGACTTGAACGTCGTGGTGGCCCATAAAGGAGTCCTCCGCTGGCGATGCCATACGCGAGGTCGTGCCGCGCACAGCAGCCGTCCGCATCTGGGAGTGAACGCCATTTATGCCATGCGCCATGTCGTGCAGGCGCTTGAGAAATACGGCACTGACGTCGCACCGCAGATTGCCCAACATGCTCGGTGCGGACAAGCGACGATTTGCGTCAGTACGATCAGCGGGGGGATCAGTGTCAATACCGTACCGGATCGGGTGACTGTGGAAATCGACCGGCGACTCCTGCCGGAAGAGGATCCGCACACCGTTTACCGCAAGGTCCAATCCTACGTCGCCGATCACGTTCCCCAGGATATCGTTGTCGAACACGACCCGCCGTACAGTATGAGTACGGGCCTGTCCGATCGCGAAAACGGTCCGTTGGCACATGCGTTGTGCCGCACGGCGCGGGACATCGCGGATTCGTGCGCGCTGATCGGCGTTCCCTATGGCACCGATGCAGCCGCCATTTCGGCCGCGGGGGTGCCCGCCGTTGTGTTTGGTCCGGGCTCCATCGAGCAGGCGCACACGTCCGACGAATGGATTGACTTGGGCCAGGTCGAACAGGCCAGTGAAATCCTGTACCAGTTCGCTTGCCGATACCGGGCGACCATTGCCTGACTGCGGAAGGCGGCGACGGCTCAAGTGGTCGCAGCCCGTCAGTAGGCGGGCGCGGAACCCACCGTTCGATTGCCCGACGCGGTGGGCGCCGGCGCGGCCGCCGGCGCGGGGCCCCAGACATCGTCTCCCACCAGTCTGTGCCACCGCGCGGGCAAGAGACCGACGGGCACGTGTGTGTTGTGGGCCAGATTCTTCCCGGCTTGCGTGTGGATCCCCAGCAGTGCGCCTCGAAGATCAAACAACGGGCCTCCCGAGTCGCCTTGTGCAAGCGTGCAGTCGGTGACCAGCAGTTGCGTCCGCGACCGCAAGATTTTTCCCAAGCGCAACGCCGCTGGACTGCCCCTCTGCCGGGCACCGGGGTGACCGACGGCGAGACACCATTGTCCCGGAGCGGGCGCGGATAAGGCAGCTTGGGCGACGTGGGGCCACGGTCCCGGGGCACGGATCTTGAGCAGTCCGAGATCGACGTGATGATCGGCACCACGGCTTTCGGCGGTCACACGGCGCCCGTCCGCCAAACGTAGTTCCGCCATCCGGCCGGACGCTTGCGACACGTGGGCTGCCGTCAGTACGAAACCATCCGGTGAGATTAGCACGCCACTGCCGCGCGCGGTTCCCAGACGAATGCGGACCGTAACTGCCACGGCCCTTCGAGCCGCTTCGCGGATCTGCGATTCCAACTCCCGAACCGTCTCCGGCGGTACCGCACCCGGTGGATCCTCTGATTCTTCGATCTGTCGCAGGCCGGCGCCGAGCGATTCGAGATCCGGACGGGAATCGACCAGCGAACGGACGGCGGTCAGCATTTGTTCCGCCGGCAATGCGTATCGCGTAGCCCGGTCGACACGGAGCACGTTGACGCCCACCGCCCGACCGCTCGTATCGACCACGGGTCCCCCACAGTCGTTGGGCCGCAGCAAAAGATCGTGCTCCAGCCACGGTATCGTGCCATCCGTGTAGGTCGGCGGCGGGCCGGCGATGCCGACGGCGATCGGTTCGACTCCGCGACCGGCACAAGAAAGGAGACTTCCCGCGGCGGGAGGCGAGCCAAGTCGCCACTGCATGGGACGAAGCGTACCGGGTGGGCCGCGGAGAATCGCAATGCCGTGCTGCTCGAGACGAGCGACGCGCTGCAACTCAATTCGCTCACCGTCCGGAAGCTGACCGGTCAGTCGTCCGGCGGGCAGCCCGGCATGGGTGACCAGGTAGCCGGCGCGTGTCAGCACGACGGCCAGTCCGGCATCCCGCGTGCGGCCCGCTGCAAAAACCCGCATCGTGCTCTGCGCGGCCCGCGCGATGACGGGGGCAAACAGACGTTTGACGCGCGTGTGATTCTTTCCAATCGATCCGGCCGGCGGGCTGGCAACCAGCACCGGCACGTTGAACGCCGCGCAACTGGCCATCACCGCAACGAGGCACGCCGCCATTCGGCCTGCGGTCACCCTCCAGCGCGACATTCGGAATGCAATAGCCAAAACGCGAATCTGCGGACGAACCAACAGTGTTGATAGAGCCGCTTAGAGATCCATTTCTTCCACGGCGTCCATCAGGTCGTCCAAGTCGTCCCGGGGCGATGCCGTGGCGGTGGCTCGCGGGACGCGGCTCGCCGTCCCCTCCCCAACCGCTTCGCGTCCGGCCAAGACGAGCTGTTCGTCCCGTTCACTGGCCGCAATCACGGCGGCGTCCGGTCCGCCGAACAACTGCGACAGGTCGATCTTCAGCGCGCCGCCGCCTTCCTTGCTGCCGGCGATCGCCGGTGACTTGTGTTGCGGAAAAATGATCGCCTGCTCGGGGCAGACGCGGCTGCAGGCGGGACATCCCTTTCGGCAGTTGTCGGGTTGTTCTACAAGAATCGTTTCCTGAGTGTCCACGCCGTAGACGCCGAACAAGCAAAAGTCGATGCATTCCATGCAATTGGTGCAGCGGCTGTAGTCGATGACGGGATACCAGCGTCGTTGGGCGGTTTCATCAACCACGGCCGCGGTGGCGGGCGTACCGTTGCCCGGCCCAGATAACTCAGGGTCGGCCGCCGCGCGGCCACCGTCATGATGATTGTTCGTCGGATGTAGATAGCGATCGAGCTGTTCGGGCCGCGGCGATCCCCCGATCCAGTCCATCAGCTCCACCGTCTCGGTCGCCGCCTCGGCGACAATCCTTCGGATTTCTTCAAGGTATGGCTCCGCGGAGTCGTGCGTCCGCAGATCCAGGCAGTAGATCGTTCGATCCGGCGTCGTCCGCTGGTCCGCCACGCGCGCGGGCTCGGTTGGGTCTTCCTCGTTGTCGATCGACGTTTCGTCCGCCGGCATTTCGTGTTCGGATTCCGCCTCCTCTTCGGACGCGAGTAACGTCGTGCCGGTGCGGCCCCGAACGCCATGACGATCCAGAATCCATTGCGCGGCACGCGGATAGAGCCAGCTACAAACGATCATGTCGCCCGCGATGCCCGATAGGCACAGGATCCCGGTACCGTCTGGTGCGAGGTCGTACAGATGCGGCACGACATTGACATCGACGCCGCGCTGCCCGAGCAGTCCCGCCACGACTTCTTCTTCCAAGGCCCGTTTGGCCGGATTCTGGCTCTGCCCTTGCGAGACAACAACAGTAATGCGCTTTGCCATGACGAGACCGGGGAGGATTGCGGAGTAACGTGGTTGCGTTGATCGCCGAACGTTTTCAGGCGGTCGCCGCGATGACACGCTCGCGGCGGATTTGTTCAACGCGGCGCCCATCTTAACGGCCTGTGGATTCGCGAGCAAGCATTTTTCGAGCCGCACCTGACGGGAGACGGGGACCACCGCCGGCTCCCGAGGGGGGTGGCGTGTGGCGCCCGCTATTCGTTGAGCTGACCTTTTACCGTTCGTTGGGTGACGACCCAGACTTCGTCCAGATGACGGATGTATTGTTGTGGTGTGAGCAGTTCGCGACCCGGACCTTCGATTTCAAACAACCATCCCGCATGGTACGTATCGACGTTGATGGCGGACGGGTCCGCCATCAACGCTTCGTTGAAGCAGCGGAGCCGGCCGTCGATGGGCGCGTACAGAGAACTTTCGGCCTTCTTGCTTTCGATGCTGCCGATCTCCTGTCCACCGGCCACGCGGGACGGCGCGGCGACACTCCAATCCAGAAAGTACACGTCTTGCAGCAGGCGCACGGCGTATGCGGAGAATCCGAACCGCCACGCGTCGGCCGATTTTTTCGCCCACATGTGATTCTTGGCGTAACGGCAGTCCGCCGGCAGGACGGCCTCGTGTTGTCCCATCATGAACTTCAAGGCATCGTTCACGGCGGGTTCTCACCACGGAGGGGAGCGAACGAGAGCAGCGGTCCACTCCAGCTGCGGCGGCGGAGTCGCAACGCGCTGCCGGAACGCAGCAGGCATCAGGTGTAGCGGATCCCCTGATGTTCTTCCTCGAAGAACGCCGGCAGCAGGCCGTCGGCGCGTAGCAAGCCGTTGCGCGTCAGCACGACGGACCGATCCTGGATGGAAACAAAACCACGCCGCTGAAAATCTTCCCAAACGTCGGACCAATCATGCAAAACGTCTCTCCCGAACTTGGCGCTGAAGTAGTCCGCGCTGATCCCGCCCCGCTTCATCTGCAGAATCAGTTCGCGCACGAGGAGCTGGTGCGGTGTCGGGCGCATACCGCGGCTCAGGGGAAGTTCACCCCGCTGCACGGGTTCAATGTAGCCGTTCCAGTCGGGCATATTCTGGTAGTGGACACCCGAGACGTGCCCAAAGCTGGCCACGCCGGCAGCCAGCAGGTCGCAGCCTTCCCAGAGATGGTCGCGGTAACGGAAGTGGACATGGCGCGAATCTTTGACAAGTGTGTACGCGCTGGACACGGAATAACCGGACGCCACCAGCTGGTCAAAGGCGTAGTTGGTCCATGCTCGTTTCGTCGGCCAGTCCGCCACGGGGTTTTCCATATTGCCCTCAAGCATGTCGCTTGAGTACACGGTGTTGTACGGCAGTTCCATCTGGTAAATCGTCACACTGTCCGGTGCCATGTCGATGGTCTTGTGAACGCATTGCTTCCAATTGTCCCACGTTTCCCCCACCATGCCCGCGATCAGGTCGATATTTACGTTGGGAAAATCGGTGGCGGCGATCCAATCCCAGGCCTGGTAAATCTCCCGCGACAAGTGCGCGCGGCCGTTCTCCCGCAGCACGGCGTCGCTGAAGTTTTCGACGCCCAGACTCAGGCGGGTCACGCCCAGGTGCTTCAAACTGCTGACTTTTTCCTCGGACAGTGTGCCCGGTTCGCATTCGAAGGTCACCTCTTCGGCGGTGTCCCAGTGGACACTTTTTTCCAGCCGTTCGACGAGTCGCGCCAGCTGTTTGCTGCTGGGATAAGAGGGTGTTCCGCCTCCGAAATAGACGAATCGCAGCGGCCGGTCTCCCCTCACGGGCAGCCCCGCCAGCAGGGCGACTTCGTTTGCCAACGCCGACATGTACTGTTCGATTTGGGATGCGTTCCTATCGGTGTACACGCGGAAATAGCAGAACTTGCACCGTTTCCGGCAGAACGGGATGTGCAGGTACAGACCCAGGGGAACATCATGCGGGGGATGTTCCATGGCGGAGCGCACGTCGACCAATCCTTCAGCGGTCCACTGCGAGAAGGGCGGGTAGTTGGAAATGAAGTAGCTGCCTACTTCCGTCTTCTTTGTGTCGGTGGCCATCATGTTCCGCGAAAACAGTACAAGGTCCCGTCCTGATTGCCGATGACGACGCGGTCGCGTGCCACGGCCGGCGACGCCGAAAAGGCGCCTCCTGCATCATATTTCCAAACGTCACTACCGTCGAGCAGCGACAGCATGTACAGCCGCCCGTCGCTGGAACCGACCAGCACGAATTGGCCCGAAATAGCCGGACTGCTGTCGACGTGGCCCCGCGTGGAAAACGTCCAGATCGGCCCACCTGTAGTGGCATCACGTGCGTGAACGCGTTTGTCACGCGCGCCGTACACGACGCGATTACCCGTGACGGCGGCCGACGACCGAATGGACTGCATGCGACGAGGATCGCTGGCGGTCCACTCGACCGCGCCCTGTCGCCAGTCGATGGCGAAGAACACTCCCCCTTCGGTACCGAAGTAAATCAGATCCTTCCCCGCGGCGGGTGTGGAGCCGGTGGGCGACTGTATTTCCACCTGACGCACTTCTTCTCCCTTTCTTACGTCGATCACGTGCAGGTAACCGTCGCACCCGGCGAGGAACGCGTGTCCGTCGGCCACCGTGGGCGCGCAACGGATCTGATCCGCCGTGGAGACTTTCCATAGCAGTGTGCCGGCGGCTTTCTGCAGGCAGTACAGCGACGCGTCCTGCGAACCGACGAGGACACGATCCTGATGGAAGTTCGGCCCTCCGTCGACCTCGGCATCCGTCGCGAAGCTCCAGCGGCGCTTGCCCGTGGCGGCGTCCAATCCGCGTACGACGCCGTCGAAGTCGGCAACGACAAGCAGGTCGCCGTCGATCGCCGCGGCCGCCACGTATCCCGCCTCGCCGCGGTCGACCCACTTTTCAAGCCCGGTGTTCAGGTCCAGAGCCACGAAGGTGCCTTCCATATCGCCGACATAGACCACGCCGTTGTGGATCACGGCCGTTGCTTCGATCGCGCTGTCCTGGAACCGGTAGCGCCAGGCGACTTTCAATGGAGGCCGCAGGGCCGTGGGGGCAACCCCCGTTCCGCGGACGTTTTGGCGGAACAGCGGCCAGTCGTTGCCGCCAGCAGACGATGCCTCGGCGGACGCCGCCCCGGCTTGCGCGTCGGCCGTGGCGGTCGGCCCGCCGAGGCAGGCCAGCAGGACGGCGCACGCCAGGGACCACCACGCGCCGGCCGCCATCTGCCGCGCGGTCCCGTCCGCCGCGAGGCCGACATGGCGCCCACGCAGCCGTTCGCCATCCCGCGCGCCGGGCAATCGCCAATCAAAGGGCCTGTTCATAGATCGTCAATAACTCCGACGGTCCTACGTCTCGGGGATTGAATCCGGCCGTCCACTGCCGGGCCGCATCTTCGGCCAGGTTCCGAAGCCGGTCCCGGTGGATATCGTAATCCGCCAGCCGACAGGCGAGTCCAGCCTGCCGGATCCAACCCCGCAGCACGCAGGCCAGCTTTCCCGCGGCATTGTCCGCGCACGTCTCGGCCACTTCCGCGCCGGTGCATTCTAACAGCTCGCGATACCACGCTTCGAACGGCTGTCCATTGAACCGCACGACGTGGGGCAGCATGATACCGATCGCTTCGCCGTGCACGATTCCGCATTGCGACGTGAGCGGGTTGGCCAGTGCGTGCGCCGCCCCGAGCATGGAGTTCTCTATTGCCAGTCCCGCGAATGCGGCCCCGATCTGCATCTCGCTCCGCGCTTGTGGATCATCGGGTTCATCGAGCACGCGCGGAAAACTCGCGCTCAACAGCCGCCATGCTTCGCGGCTGAACGCCAGCGACACAGGGTTTCTTCGTTTCGTGACGTACGTTTCGACGGCGTGCGCGACGGCGTCGATGCCCGTCAACGCGGTGACTCGGTGTGGCTGTGTGTGCGTCAGCAAGGGGTCCAGCAGCGCGACGCGAAATGCGGCTTTCTTGTCGCCGCACGCCATTTTTCGACGCGAGGTCGGGTCGGTGATCAGCGCATAGGATTGCGTTTCGCTGCCGGTGCCCGCCGTGGTGGGAACACCCACGGCCGGCAGCAGGTCGCGGCGGGCCTTGTCTTCGCCCCAAAAGTCATTCATCGAGCCCCCGTTGGTGTAGATGAAATTGATGCCCTTGGCGCAATCCATCGCGCTTCCACCCCCGAGTCCGACGATGACGTCCGGCCGAAAAGCGTCCGCCTCCCGGCGACCATGCTCGACATGGTCGGTCGTCGGATTCTCTGCGACACCGTCGAAGATATGTACGCGCACGCCGGCCGACACCAGGCAATCCGCCGCGCGTGCGGCGTGTCCCACGGAGCAGATGCCCGGATCAGTAACCAGCAGCACCCGCGTCCCGCCCAGTTCCCGCACCAGGGATCCCAGCCGGTCCAGCGAACCGGGCCCGAACACGATTCGCGTGGCGGCGTGAAATTCGAAGGATTTCATGACGCGACCTGCAGCGCGCGGGCTCGAAACAGAAAATCGACGATGTTCCCCTCGTGCGGCTGAAGCCAGTTCAACTGCGTGGTGGGAATGGGTCCCAGGTTCAGCCGGTCGATATGGGTCGCGTCAATCAGCTCCCCACGCAACGTCTCGTCCTCCGTGATGGCCGAACAGACAAGTGTCGAACCCAACTGGCTGATCATCTGCTGCTGCGGGCATTGCACGACCGTTACGAACGGAAACATGTATTCCTTGCCCGCGATCGCGGCTGCGGGAGAATCGCAATGGACGACCGTCGGCCGCAGGTAAGCGCACCGTGACTCCTCTACGAGCCGATCGCCGTAGCGGGCCGTGAGATGCTCGGCCTGGCCGGCGTCGAGCCCATTCTCGATGTCGCGCCAGATGGCGGCCGCCGCGCCGGGCACGGTGAAGGCCGCCAAGCCGGCGTTCGGATCTTCGGGCGGCAGCACTTCCACCGGTCCCAACCGTTCCGCCAGCGCCTGGGCAATCTCGCGCGTGTGCCGCGAAGCATAAATGGCTGAACAATTGATACAGCTCCGGCCGGAATTGAGATACACGCTGTCGACCATCAGGTCCAGGTAGCTCTGCCATTGATCGACGCAATCGTCCCCCAGCAAGATTTTGCTGAATCCCGGACCGTGCACCTGAACGCGCGGGTTGGCCTTGTACTGTTCCACGGTGGGAGTGCCGCCGAAGATCATGGCTCGCTGGCATTGGTTGACCACCGCGGCGCCGACGTCGGCTCCTCCCGGATAGATACCGATCGCCGCGCGGGGGACGCCCGCTTCGACCATGGCCGAGGCCATCCGATACGGTGTCCATGGTTCCTGCGGACCCGGTTTCAGAACAAGCCCGATCTGCATGGGTATCACGGGTAGCCAGAGCGTATGGACGCCGGGCGAATTGGACGGCAGAACCATGCCAATCACGGGAGATTCCGCCTGATAACTGACCGTCACCCCTCGCGGTTCGCATCCGTAGCCACGCCGCAGGATGGACAGGTCCAGCCCCCGGGTCAGTGCGTCCAATATCTCCTGCATGTGCATCAACACGAAATGGTTCTTTTCCATATTCCTGCGGCACATGTGTTCGGGCAATCCGGTCGACGCGGATTGCGCGCGAACGAAATCCGCGGGAGACTGGGTGCCATCGCCGGTCGGCAGGTCGGCGTCCCGGTACAGGTCGGCGGCCCGCGTCATGCATTGGATCAGGTGCTCGCAGGGCATCTCGCGCAGCGCCTGCCGTGCCGCGCGGGCCTGACGAAGATCGCGCGCGAGCAGGCCGGCCATGGCCTGACCGACTGTGGCGATGGGTTCGCCGGTGCGGAAGTGAATAACTTCTTCCTTCTCCAGCGAATCGTAGGGCTCGCCCCAGCGAAGCACGGGCAGTTTCAACATGGCGGACTCCAGGTGGCAACCTGTTGGTTCAATAAACTCCCACGGTCGTCGCTTCGGCCATTTTTCGAAATGGCCGCACGCCACTCACGCCGTCCCACGGAAACCCCTTGCACGGCGGTTCGCGCTCGCCCTCATCACGCTCCAGAAAACCGGGCACGAAGAACTCTTTGGTGAGCGTGGTGAGCCGCACGCGACCGGTTTCACCGTAGTCGACGATGCGATCTTGATCATCCATATCCACGACCTCGATCACGGCCCGAGGCTGGGGCGCGTAATAGGCAATCTTGTAATTATCTTCGGCGGTTACGGGGCGCGAACACGCCAGTCCCATCAACGTATTGCCGTAGGTGGGCGTCATGAATATTCCGCTCTTGTCATGCGGGCCGCCAAACAGCTCCTCGATGCAGAATCGCGTCCATTCGGGAGTGAATTCCGTGCCACCCGAGAAAACTCCGGTGATCCCCGTCTCGGAAAACGACGTGCCCCGTTCTTCCAAAGCCAGCGCGAAGGCCTCCAACAGCTTGGGCGTGGCGAACAGGCAGCGAATGTCGTGTCCGGCTTCCAGGATCGTCAGCGCCTGGTCGATGCAGTGTTGTTTGTACGCTTTTAGATGCTCATTCCAACCCTTCTTGATCAGTTTCACCACCCACCGGGGATCGAGGTCGATGCAGAAGCAAATGCCGCCTCGATACTGCGCCAAATGTTCCACGGCCAGCCGCAGGCGTCGGGGACCCGAGGGGCCGAGCATCAACCAGTTGGAACCGCGAGGGAAGTACGCATCGGGCAGCGTCTCGCTGAACAACTCGTAGTCGATTCGAAAGTCGTTGAGAACCACGCGGCTCTTGGGAATCCCCGTGGTGCCTCCCGTCTCGAAGACATAAACCGGTTCTTCTTCATAAGCCTTGGGAACCCACCTGCGGACCGGGCCCCCACGCAACCATTCGTCCTGAAAGGGCTCAAACTTTTTCAGGTCGTCGAAACCGCGGATGTCCGTCAGGGGGTCGAATTCGAGCGCACCGGCGCGTTCCAACCAGAACGGGCAGCCCGTCGAAGGATGAAAATGCCACCGTACGATTTCACACGTGTGCACATCGAGACGCTGTCGGGCCTCGGCGGTGCTGGCTGTGAGTTCGGCGTTCATGGCCACCGTTGCGGGGGTGCGGTAGAGTCTTGCGCCATCGCTCGCGCGCCGGGCGAGGATGGCCGTCATTCCCCTTGTCTGGCGGCCGAGTGCCGCGTGGGGATCATCTGTGGGGTCGTGCGTTGGCGAGACAGTCCGTTGGACCGGGCGGCGAAAGGACCGGCGGGCCGTCGGGCGACTCGAGCCTTCTATTCTCCTGAGTGCCGCGTGGTGAGGGAAGGGGGCGGGGCGTCGGTGATGGCTGCTTGCGCAACGCCGGCGGCCCGTGGGGCGGCAGGGGAACAGCGCCGGGGGATCCCGGCCGTCGCGGCTGTCACGCGGTCGTGTCGGTGGGATTGGACACGCTGCTCAATTGGGCCAGCACCTGGATCATGCCATTCAGATGCGCCAGTCTGGGCCCGAAGCGATCGACGAATTCGTTCAACATGAATTCGCCTTGCATCAGGCAATCCACGCTGGAATTAATCTCCTCGGTAACGTTGTCAAGATACTCGACCTGGACACGACTCAACGCTTCGGCTGCCTGACGGCAGTTGCGGGCCAATTCCGGGTTGGATTGTTTCCATTGATTCAGTTCATTGGCACGCTGCTTTTGCGCCGTGCTCATCGTTCGGACGAGGTCCTCGAGAAGCGCGTTCGTTCGATCCTGGGCCGCCAACATTTCACGTAACAATTCGGTCGGTTGATTGGCCGCGTTGCCGGACGCAGGCGTTTGGCTTCCAGCGCTGATATCCACCTGCGTGAACATCGATGACATTGGTCGATAGTCCTCGGACATGGGTGACGAATTCCTTTCTGCGGAGCGGAGTCGAGGAGGAAATGGGCAATCAGTAGAAAGGGCAACATTTCACGGTATGCGTCCCACGCCCCAATGCGGCCGCATATCTCCGATTGTAACGCACGGCGCAGCCATTTGCCAGGAATCGATGCTGCCGTGACTCGATTGCCAGCAACGTTGACCGAGTCGCTAAAGATTCGCACCGGCGCGATCCGATGCAATGCCCATCGGGCCAGCGCGGGGCGGCCATCGCGCGAGCCACCTCTCACGGGGCAACGGATTCTCCATCGTGGCAGACACTAAGTCGTTGTCAGACTTAGGATTCTTGACGGTGATCAAGCACCGCGCCTTCGGGCTCTTCGGTGGCTACTTGATCCTCAATCCGGCTGGGCGGCCGCTGGAATTCCATTGCACTGCCGCAGTGAAGGCCAGCCGCGCGCAGGAGATCCTGTACGGCCCGACGTTGCAGGCCTACTTGCAAGCAGAATTAATCGGGCGGGCGCTGTACGAGCACGCCCGCCGCACACCGGCTGTCGTACTGACCGATCGGCGTGCGATGTTGGAACTCGGCCAGATCACGGATGCCAGCGTGGCTTACCTCGATCCGGCCGACCGTACGACATCCGCGCCGTCGGTGGCAGAAAAGGCGAGGCCCGGCTCCGAGGGAACGTCCAGTGCCCATCACGAAGGCCGCCGGCGTGACGGGCTGCGGGACTTGGGTCTGGATCACGTCGCGCTCGCCTATCCGGCCGCCCAGGCGGACCGTTTTCGACCACTGCGAGAGATGTTGCGGGCGACGGTCGGCCGCCTTGATTTGCGCGAGCCGTTCGCACGGATCCGTTGCGCCATCCGCGAGGCACACCAGGTCCGTTCCACGCCAGAAAGCCGTGCGGCGTGATGCAACCAGCCGCTCGGCATCGCGTTGAGGTCTCCAGCGTACGCACGGACGTCGACGTCCGCGTGGCGCGCGGGG
>Ga0315534_1002237_pt1 | contig 13150 bp, 13 predicted proteins | sample SalMarSW160240MG_FD_203094 | JGI IMG/M metagenome (GOLD analysis project Ga0315534, IMG submission 203094) | Salt marsh sediment microbial communities from the Plum Island Ecosystem LTER, Massachusetts, United States - Salt Marsh Sediment SW1602-40 ... | reverse complement strand
CGCGCTACGCGCTGAGGAGGTCGCTGACGTTGGCCGCGAAGGCCGGGTGGCGCAGCTTCGACATCGCGCGGGCCTCGATCTGACGGATCCGCTCGCGGGTGAGGTCGAGCGAGCAGCCGACCTCCTCCAGCGTGCGCGGCTCACCCCGGTCGAGACCGAAGCGCAGGGAGAGGATGCGACGCTCGCGCTCGTCGAGCCCGAGGAGGAGCTTCTCGACCTCGGCGGGCAGCATCGCGGTCGCGGCCGCCTCGAACGGCGACGCGGCACCACGGTCCTCGACGAGGTCGCCGAGCACGCCGTCGCCCTCGGCGCTCAAGGGCTGCTCGAGCGAGAGCGGCTCCGCCGCGATCAGCGTCGTCTCCCGCACCTTCTCGATCGTCGTGCCGAGCGCGTCGGCGTGCTCGGCGTGCGTCGCCTGGCGGCCGAGGCGCATCTCGAGCATCGACCGCGCCTTGGTGAGCCGGACCAGGTTGTCGCCGGCGTGCACAGGGAGGCGGATCGTGCGGCCGGAGTTGGCGATGCCGCGGGAGATCGCCTGGCGGATCCACCAGGTCGCATAGGTCGAGAACTTGAAGCCCCGCTGCCAGTCGAACTTGTCGACCGCGTGGATGAGGCCGAGGTTCCCCTCCTGGATCAGGTCGAGGAGGGGCACGCCCGACGCCTGGTATCGCTTGGCGATCGACACCACCAGCCGCAGGTTCGAGCGCACGAACGTGAGATGGGCCTCGTCGCCGGTGCGCACGACGCGTCGCAACGAGCGTCGCTCGGCCGCGGTGGGCTTGGGGCTGGTGTCCTCGAGGCGACGCCGCGCCTCGACACCAGCTTCGATCTGCTGGGCGAGGCGCGCTTCGTCGTCCTTGGACAGCAACGGGTACTTCCCGGCGTCGTCCAGGTACAGCCGAACGAGGTCGGGGTCGTCGTTGGGTCGCTGCTTGTTGAGGGTGGCCACGAGCGGGAGGACCCGGGAGAGCTAGAGAACCCGCAGGTTCTTGGCTTCCTCACCCTTCTTGCCCGGGGCCAGGTCGAACTCGACCTTCTGACCCTCCTGAAGGGTCTTGAAGCCAGATCCCTGGATCTCGGAGAAGTGGACGAACACGTCGTCCCCGGCTTCGCGCGAGATGAAGCCGAAGCCCTTCTGCTCGTTGAAGAACTTCACGGTGCCTGTCGCCACGGTATTCACGTCCCTTGATTCACCGGGACGGATCCGATTGACACGACCTCGGTAAGGACAGTCTACTCCGGATCGGGCCCCCGGCTCGCACGGCCGCGTCCGGCTCAGGAGCGTCGCGATCCGTGGCGCGCGATGGCGGCGGCGTAGGCGTCCTCGAAGCGGGGCACCAGCCCGGACCACGAGAGGTCGGCGCGCGCGTGGGCGAGCGCGTTGGCGCCACGGCCGGGGAGCTCACCGGGCGTGTTCACCGCCTCGACGAGTGCGTCGGCCAACGCGTCGGTGTCGTCGGGCGCGACGAGCCAGCCGGTGGGGTGCGCCGGGTCGAGGTTGACCATCGACGGGAAGCCGCCGGCACGCGTCGCGATCACCGGCAGCCCGACGGCCATCGCCTCGAGCGGCGCCTGCGGATAGGCATCCGCGACCGAGGCCATGACGAGCCCGTCGCAGGCCGCCAGCGCCCGCGGCAGGTCGTCGTGGCCGCGCCATCCCGCGAAGAAGATGCCGTCGGCCCCGACCTCGTCGGCGACCGTGACGGGGTGCTCGCCCTCCCACTCGCCCGGGCTGCCGCCCCACACCACGAGCGACGCCCGGCGCTCGAAGCGGGCGCGGGCCCGGGCGAACGCACGGATCAGCAACGGCACCCGCTTCCACGCGATGAACCGCCCGACGTAGACGAGCACCGTCGCGTCGCCCTCGGGTCCGAGGAGCCGGTCGAGATCGTCGTCGCGGTAGGCGACCGTCCCGGGCGCGCCGCCCTCGCGCCAGCCCTGCGGGTCCTCGACCAGCCACTCCCGGAAGCTCGCCCGCCGCTCCGCCGGCGTGAGGGCCCGGGGGTCGAAGCGGTCGAGGTCGACGCCGTTGGGGATCGCGACGACCCGCTCGGGGTCGACGCCGAGCACCTCGACGGCGGTCTCCCGATCGGTCGGCGACACCGCGACGAGCTGGTCGGCGCGCTGTGCCTGCGCTCGGAGGTGCGCAGCCCAGTACTCCCCGTGGCGCCACTGGCTCCAGCGGGTGGTGCGGGCCAGCTCGCGCATTGGTTCGTCGAGCCTCCCGTCGAGGTCGCTCCCCTCACGGACGACGTCGGGCATCGCCTCGAGCGTCGTCTCGAGCGCGCCAGCCACCGCGGCCCGGGCCTCGATCGCCTCGACGAGCTTGAGATCGGTGCCGTGGAGGTGCACGAGCACCGGGAGGCTCGGCCAGCGGCGCGTGACCGCATCGAGCTGCGGGGTCAGGTGGTGCAGGTGGGCGACGTCGGCGTCGCCCGCACCCGCGGCTGCGAACGGCGCCTCCCACACGGACGAGAGGTGCTCTGCGAGCTCGGGTGCCACCGCGGCGAACACGACATCGGGCGCGTCGACCCGGTCCTCGTAGGACGGGTGCATCGGCGCCGGTGCCGCGATGGCGCTCCCGCCCGATCGGAAGACCTCGACCGCGTCGGTGTAGTCGAGGACGTGCACGTCGATGCCGGCAAAGAAGGTGGGCGCGTAGGTGTTGTCGCCCTCGCGTCCGAGGGACCCACACGCGAGCGCGACGTCCCAGCCGTGCTCGGCGAGCGCCGCCGACAGGTAACGCGCAACGTACGCCGAGCCTCCCCGAGGGAAGAACAGCAATCCCATCGCGACACGTCCGCCGCCCATGCGATGCGAACACTACGGCCCGTCGGTGCCCAGACCTGCGCTGTTCACCGCGCGGGTGTCACGATCGTTCGTCGCCGAGCCCCTCGATAGCGTGGGGACGTGGCGATCGACCACTGGGACCAGGTGTGGAGCACCCGCTCCGCCGATGAAGTCAGCTGGTACCAGGAACAGCCCACCGTGTCCGTGCGGCTCGTCACGGCAGCCACCGACCCGAAGGACTCGATCATCGACGTGGGTGCCGGCGCGTCGCTCCTCGTCGACCACCTCCTCGCCGCCGGATACCGCGACCTCACCGTGGTCGACGTCGCGGCCGGCGCGCTCGACCAGGCACGCGCCCGCCTCGGATCGAACGCCGACCTCGTCGAGTGGGTGGTCGGCGACGTCACGCTCCTCGATCTCGGCCGTCGCTTCGACCTGTGGCACGACCGCGCGGTCCTGCACTTCCTGGTCGAGGGCTCCGACCGACGCCGCTACGTCGAAGCCCTCCGCCGCTCGCTGAACGTCGGCGGCCACGTGGTGCTCGCGACGTTCGGTCCGCAGGGCCCGGAGTCCTGCAGCGGGCTGCCCGTCCGACGCTATGACGCGGCCGCGATGCAAGAGACGCTGGGCGACGACTTCGAGCCCCTCGAGCTCGTCGACGAGTCCCACGCCACTCCCGCCGGGCACCACCAGCTGTTCCTCTACGGCCTGTTCCGACGCACGGGCTGACGGCGCCCGGCGCGGGCGATCACCCGACGTCGCCGTACTCGTCGTGCCAGCTCCACCACTCGTAGTCCGGGGGCTGGGGGTGGCCCGCGGGCGAGTTTCCCACTCCTCTCTCCCAGCCCGTGCGCGCCTTCAGGCGCTCGAATAGCACACTGCTCGTTTCCCCCCGCTCTGCGCCGAAGTCGGTGGTCTCCGCCGGCAGCCGGTCAGCCCTTGGTCGAGACGTGCTCGAGCAGGAGAGGCTCGAACGCCTCGAGCGTGTCCCTGATGGATGCGAGGTGCTCCTGGAACTCCGGCGACGCTCTCCAGCGGGCCGCGGTCTCGCGGTCGGGCCACGGGCCGAAGCTGACGAACACGTTCGGCCGTTCGGTGTCCCTCAGCAGGGTCCCGTGGGCGCCGGGGAAGGCCGAGAGCGTCCAATCGCCGAGCCGATCCCATGCTCGGACGAAGTCGGTCTCGCGGCCGGGCGTCACCGTCCACGTCCCGTGCGTCCAGACCTCGGTCACATTGCCCATTGTGTTCAGCTGCCGCCGAGGGCGTCCACCCCCGGCGCGGTCACGAGCAGAGCGACGCCGCCTCCGGATGCGCGCCTAGCGAACCGGGCGGTAGGTGCAGATGAGCACGCCGGTCGGCGCCTGTCGCACCTCGACGAGCTCCAGCGCCCGGGCCGATCCGTCCGCGGGGAAGATCGACTTCCCGCCACCCAGCACGATGGGCTCGAGCATGAGCCGGTACTCGTCGACGAGATCGTGCTCCACGAGCTGGCGAGCCAGCGAGGCGCTCCCCATGACCTGCACGCCTCCGTCGCCACCACTCGTTCGCAGCGCGCGGATCGCCTCGATCGCGTCGCCGTCGAGGAGGGTCGTGTTGTTCCACCGAGACGACGCTTCGTCGGCCGACAGCGTCCGGGACGCGACGTACTTGGTGATGGCGTTCATGGCGTCGGCGAAGGGGTCGCCGGCCCGCTCCGGCCAGGCGCGGGCCATGACCTCCCACGTCCGCCGCCCGTACAGCAGCGCCTCCGTGTCCCGCATCACCCCGTCGATGGCGGTTCCCATCGACTCGGGATCGAAGAACGGCAGCGACCAGCCGCCGTTCTGGAACCCCCCGTCGGTGTCCTCTTGCTCACCGCCGGGAGCCTGCACGACACCATCGAGGCTGATGAAGTCACTCAGGACGATTCGCATGCCGGTTGCCGTTCAGGTCGCGCGCCCGAGCTCGGCGAGCGGCTCGTCGTTGAACCCGCCGGCCTTGGCCAGCCCGGACGCACGCTTGTTCGCGCTCTGCTGCGCCACGGTGCCACCCGCCCCACTCACGTAGCTCACCCCGAGCGCTCCCCAGCTCCCCGCCGGCTGCAGGAAGCCGATCGCCGCGATCGGGTCGGAGACCTGCTCCTGCGCCACCGCCCGCGCGTCGTCGACCCACTCCAGCGTGCCCATGTGTGTGCCCCCTGCGCTCGGGTCGATCCGCCAATCCGACGGCGCGACCCGGGTCACTCTCGTGGACCATGCCCCCGCCGTCAATCAGGCGTCGCGTGCCGCGAGGGTGCGCGGCGCGGCTCGCCAGCGCGGCGCCGGTAGCGTCGCCCCGGATGACGGAGGACGCGGCGACCCACGTCAACGGCGAGGTGTTCATGGAGCTCGGCGAGCACACCGGCGCGCTCGCCGGCACGACGCTCCGCAGCTGATCCCTCGGCGTCGCCGGGGAGCGTGCCGCCGAAGTCCTTGGTCACCAGGTGCCCGTCGGGCAGGGTGACGAAGCTGTTGTACGGGCGCCGCCGCGGCATCGTGGCGCGGGCCTCCACGTCGAGCGTGGGCGAGAGGCGGTGCAGGTGGTTGCCGAACGCAACGTGCAGCGACCCGTCGACATGCGCGGCGAGGCCGCCGGGCCACGCGGGCCCGCCCGGGAGGTCGTCGGAGCGGGCGAGCGGGTCGAGCGTGAGGGGGTCGACGCGCTCGACCCAGGAGATCGCGTCGTCGCCGGCGGTGTGGCGGAGCAGGTACACCTCGCCGGGGTCGCGCAGCACGACCATCGTCGCCGCCGCGACCTCGCGTGAGGTGACGGCGAGGTGGTCGAGCTCGAGTCGGGGCTCGGGCGCCTGCGGGACCTGGAGCCGGCGGGGCCCGCCGTCCTCGGACGGCCACGGGCTCGGCCAGCCGGCGCTCGCGTCAGCGCGCGGCGCGCACACTCACGACCTTCGGCTGCGTGGGCTCGAGCAGCCGGGCCGCTGCCTTGTCGCCGGCGACGTAGCGCTCGAGGAACCCGATCGCGTACCGGTCGATCAGCCCGTGGGCGGTCGCGATCGGGAGGTGCTTCGGGGTGCACGCCTCCCCGGCGAACGTGTCGATGGCCTCGACGATCGGCGCCGCCGTCTCGGGCTTCGCCGCGGCGAGCTCCTGGTAGTAGCAGACGTCGCTGAACGACTGGTGGCCGGCGCCCGTCAGGTCGACCCGATAGAGAGGGTGCGCGCCGAGCCCCTTCCAGGCCCGCTGCGTCTGCGTGCGGATCGGCGTGGTCGTGTCGCGCGTCCCGCTCACGAGCATCGCCGGCAGGTCGATGCTGGCGAGCTGGTCATCGGTGACGGGATCGATGTAGGGGCCCATGCCGACGACCGCGCGCACGTCGGCATCGGTGGCCGTGCCGCCGTCGGCAACCGACTGCAGCGCACCGGTCGATCCGGCCGAGTGCCCGACGAGCCCGACCCGGGACGAGTCGACCGCGCCGGCGAACATGCTCGCCGGGTCGTCGTTGGCCGCGGCCATGGCGTCGATCTCGGCGCGGATGTCGACGGGACGGAGACGCACGATCTCATCGCGTGGGAGCTGCGTGCCGGTGAACTCGTCGAGCGCGGTGTTGCCGGTGTGGTCGACGGAGATGACGACGAACCCGCGCGCCGCGAGCGCCTCGGTGAGGAACGCCGACACGTAGCGCTGGCCGCCCGAGCCGTGCGAGTAGACGATCAGCGGGAACGGGCCCCCGCTCGCCACCGGCGGCGAGTCGAACGCGACCGTCGACGTGTACGCGAGCCCAGGGAACTCGTACGTCGACTTGGGGACGGCGACGAGCGACTCCTCGTCGGCCGGGTACCAGACGTCGGCCGTCAGCGTGCGCCCCGGCTCGGAGGTGACCTCGATCGTGCGCCGCCCGACCGGGTACTCGGCCTTCCCGGGCCCCACGTCGCCAGGTCGGTGCCCTGCGCGCCCACTGGGGCTCCGGCGACACCGCTGGCGAGCAGCGCGAGCAGCGCCACCGCGACGACCCGACCCTTCACCAGCGCACGGTACCAAGGCGTCGGGCCCCAGCGGCCTCGGCACCGGACGCCGCGGGAGGCCACGATGACGGGCCGACTCGATCCTCGATGGGCTGCCCGTCAGCCGGAGACGACGTGCAGGTCGATCTCGGTGGTCAGCGGCTCGGTGGCGACGGCGGCCGGACGTGAGCCCTCGTAGGTGCCGGTGCCACCGGTGACGCCCGCGTACCGGCCGGTGCCGCCGATCACCCCGACGGTCGACGCGAACCGGGCACCGCCCCCCTCGGTCGCGACCGTCGCCCCCGTGAAGCTCGCGCCGAGCGTCGAGCCGTCGGCGAAGGTGAGCGTCAGCACGCCCCAGAAGGGCCCGTTGCCGTTCGTGTAGCGGACCTGCACGGCGACGTCGACGCGCACCTGCTCGCCGTCGACGTCGCTCGTGCCGGACTCGGTCACCGTGCCGTACCGGTGCTGTTCTCCCGGCCCCACCGTGGTCAGCGCGGAGTCGGTGACGGTCAGCACGACGGAGATGCTCAGTGGCGTGCCCGGCGCCTCGGCGCCGGCCGGCCTGGTGAGCTCCGCGCCCTCCGGGAGCAGGGCGGCGACGAGGACGCGCACCGCGTCGGACGAACGGTTCCGCCAGGAGCGCTCGACGCCGGCCGTCTCGATCACCGTGTCGCCCGTGCGGAGCGCCACGGTCGCCGGCCCCTCGTACGTGCGCGTGCGCCCGCCGCCCCGCTCGACCGACACGGTGCCCGACGCGATCCGATCGGCGAGCCGGCCGGCCTCGACGCGCGCGACCTGGGTGCCCGCGGGGAGCTGCGCCTCGAGGCGGGCCCCCGGCTCGAGCACGACGCGCTGGAGTGACAGCGCCTGACCACCCGCGCTCGGAGGCTCGGTGACACCGAGGATCGTCGTGGTGACGCCGTCCTTCGCGCCGCCGTCTCCCGCGCTCGACTCATGAGATGTCGGCGCGGCCTGCGCATCGGCCGTCGCCGCGATGGTCCAGGCAGCGCCGGTCACGAGCGCGACCACGCCAGCCGCGGCGACCGCGCCTCGCCGTGCCCGCGTTCCGATCATGATGCTCCCCGTCGATCAGCCCGGGATCGTCGCGATGACGTGCGTGTGCTGAGACGGGACGAGCGTAGAGGAGCGGGCGCGCCCGGCACCCGGCGGGGCACGACCCGGTGCGCGGCACCGGTAGCGTCGCCCCGGATGACGGAGGACGCGGCGACCCAGATCGCCGTCATCGTCGTAGCGGGCATCGGCGCGCAGTGGCTCGCCTGGCGGCGCCAGATCCCGGCGATCGTCCTGTTGCTCGTCGCGGGCTTCCTGGTCGGTCCCGTCGCCGGGATCGTCGACCCCGACGAGCTGTTCGGCGACGCGCTCGGGGCGGTCGTCTCGCTCGGGGTGGCCCTGGTGCTCTTCGAGGGGAGCCTGGGCCTCAGCCTCCGCGAGATGCGCGGCGCGCGGCGCCTCATCGTCGCGCTCTCGAGCGTCGGCGTGGCGATCACGTGGGGTGCGGCGGCCAGCGCGGGCGCGCTGCTGCTCGGGCTGCGGACCGACCTCGCGGTCCTGCTCGGCGCGATCCTCGTGGTCACCGGGCCGACCGTGGTCGGGCCGCTGCTCGCGCAGATCCGCCCGTCGGGGCCGGTCGGGCCCGCGCTGCGGGGCGAGGGCGTGCTCACCGACGCGATCGGCGCCACGCTCGCGGTCCTCGTCTTCGAGGCCGTCCTGACCCGCGAGGACGCGTCGGCCGCGACGGGGTCGGTCGCCGAGGGCGTCCTCGTGACCTTCGTGGTCGGCATCGGGCTGGGGCTGCTCGCCGCGGTGCTCGTCGCGGCGCTGATCCACCGCTACCTGGTGCCCGACGTGCTCCAGAGCGCGGTCACCATCGCGCTGGTCCTCGGTGCCTACACGCTGGCGAACGAGGCGCAGTCGGAGGCGGGCCTGCTGACCGTCACCGTCGCGGGGATCACCCTGGCCAGCCAGCCCTGGGCACCCGTGCGCTCGGTGGAGCAGTTCTCCGAGTCGGTCGGGATCCTCGTCGTCTCGGGACTCTTCATCGTGCTCGCCGCCCGCGTGGAGCTCTCCGACCTCGAGGGCGTCGGCCCGGAGGTGATCGGGTTCATCGCCTTCCTCGTCTTCGTCGTGCGGCCCGCCGCCGTCGCGGTCGCGACCTTCCGGTCGAGCCTCTCGTGGCGCGAGCGCGTCTTCGCGGCGGCGCTCGCGCCCCGAGGGATCGTCGCGGTGGCAACAGCCTCGATCTTCGGGCTGCGCCTCGTCGAGACCGGCGACCGGGCGGCGCAGCAGGTGACCGCGATCGTGCTCCTCGTCGTGGTCGCCACCATCGTGGTCTACGGCGCGACCGCCCGCTTCACCGCTCGGGGTCTGGGGATCGCCGCCGAGTCCCCCCAGGGGGCGCTGATCGTCGGTGCCCAGGACTGGGCCCGGGACGTCGCCGCCGCATTGCGCGAGGCCGGCTTCCGCGTCGTCCTCGCCGACAACCGGTGGGAGCACGTCGCGGACGCGCGACTCGCCGGTCTCGACGCGTTCTACGGAAGCGTCCTCTCCGAGCGGGCGCTCGACGAGCTGGATCTGACCGGTGTCGGGCGACTCCTCGCGCTGACACCCAACGACGAGCTGAACGCGTTGGCCGCACAGCGGTTCGCGCCGATCTTCGGGAGCGAGAACGTCTTCCAGCTCGCACCCGCGGGCGCAACGAGCGAGCGCGAGGAGCTCCCCCGCCACCTCCGGGGTCGGTTCCTCTTCGGACCCGACATGACCTACGCGGCACTCACGCGGCGATTCCACCGAGACGGCACGCTCAAGTCCACCGAGCTGACCGAGCAGTTCGGCTTCGACGACTACGTCGACCGCTACGGCGACAGCGCCCTGCCGCTGTTCCTCGTCCGCGACGGCCGCCTCAGCGTCATGGCGACCGACTTCAAGCCGACGGCCCAGCCCGGACAGCGGGTGATGGCGGTCGTCGCCGAGGGTCCCGGACCGCCCCTCGGCGCCGGGCCCGAGCGCCACCAGTCCGGCTGAGCCGCGAGCTCGGCGCCACCCGCGAGCTCGGCGCCACCGCGACGGAGATCGCCCGGCGTCGCCGGGATCTCCGCCGCGGTGCGACGAGTCAGGAGCCGATGAAGTAGTCGCGATCGCGCTCGCTGCCGTAGAGGAGGTAGAGCACGACGGCCCAGATCACGGCGGCGACGATGCCGGTCGAGCGCTGCTCCCCGACGTACGCCACGGCGGCGTACACGCCGCCCGCGAAGTTGATGACGCCGACGATCCCGAGCAGCAGTCGCGCCAGGCGGCTGCCTCGGCCCAGCTCGTACGCGATGAGCACGACGAGCGCTCCGAAGACGATGGCGATGATCCCGGCGGCGAGCAGCTCGTCGGCCGTCGACCCGGACGACCGCTGGAGCTGGTGGGTGTCGCGGTCGATGATGACGAAGATCCCCGACGCGATGTTCAACAATCCGCTCAGGATGCCGAGCACCATGATCAGCGTGACGCCACCCGGGCGTGCACGGTCTGTGGCTACGGGCATTGGTCGTCCCCCTTCGTGTCATGCGTCCGGATGGTCGGACGCCGGGACATCGTAGGGTGCGCGCTGGATCGCCCGCGGACGACACGCCCGAGGTCGGGCAGACTCGCGGACATGAGCCACGACATCGTGATCCGGGACGGGCTCGTCGTCGACGGCACGGGCGCGGCGGGTCGCATCGCCGACGTCGCGATCGACGGCGGTCGTGTGACGGCCGTCGGCACGGTCGACTCTCGGGGTGGCCGTGAGCTCGACGCCGAGGGCAGGGTCGTCGCCCCCGGGTTCGTCGACATCCACACGCACCTCGACGCGCAGATCGCGTGGGACCCTCTCGGCACCAGCAGCTGCTGGCACGGCGTCACCAGCGTGGTGCTGGGCAACTGCGGGGTGACGTTCGCGCCGTGCGCGCCCGACGAGCGCGAGTACCTGGCCGAGCTGATGGAGTCGGTGGAAGACATCCCCCGCGACTCGATCCTCCATGGGCTGTCGTGGGACTGGACGACCTACGGCGAGTACCTCGCCGAGCTCGACCGGCTGCCCAAGGGCCTCAACGTGGGCGGGATGATCGGGCACTGCGCGATCCGCCACCACGTGATGGGCGAGCGCGGGTTGTCGTTCGGGCCGGCGACCGACGACGAGGTGCCGACCGACCACGACGTCGCGGCGATGTGCGCGGCCGTCGACGAGGCGATGACAGCGGGCGCGCTCGGCTTCGCGACGAGCCGCACGCTGTTGCACCGGGTGCCCGACGGGCGGCCCGTCCCCGGCACGTGGGCCGAACCGCGTGAGCTGTTCGCGATCGGCGACGTGCTCGGCAAGCACGGGCGCGGCGTGTTCGAGGTGGCGCCGCGCTTCGAGGACCGCGGGCCCGACGACGAGAACCTGATCGCCGAGATCCACTGGATGGCCGACATCCGCCGCCGCACCGGGCGGCCGGTCACGTTCGGCATCGGCCAGACCAACCTCGTGCCCGAGATGTACCGGACGATCTTCGAGCGCGTCGAGGCCGAGGCCACCGACGGCGGCGACATCCGTCCCCAGACCACACCGCGGGGCATCGCCTTGCTCTTCGGCCTCCAGATGCGCACGTTCTTCGACCGGGCACCCGGGTGGGCCGAGCTCGCCGGCAAGGGAGTCGAGGCGCGCCTCGCCGCGCTCGACGACGACGCTCGCCGGGCCGAGCTGGTGGAGTCGGCGCGCGCGACGCCGGGGATGGACTGGTCGGGCGTGTACGTGCTCGACAGCGAGCCCGCCGACTACCGGTTCACGCCCGAAGACTCGCTCGCGGCGCACGCCGAGCGGCGGGGTGTCGACGCGGTGCAGGCGTTCGTCGACATCTCTTGCGAGACGCGGGGTGCGGCGGTGTTCAGCTTTTCGTTCCTCAACCAGTCCGACGACGCGGTCGAGTGGATGCTCGGCAAGGACTACTGCGCGCTCGGGCTCGCCGACTCGGGCGCGCACGTCGGGCTGATCATGGACGCGGGCCAGCCCACGTGGCTGCTCGCCGATTGGGTGCGCGACCGGCAGATCATGACGCTCGAGGAGGGCGTCCGCCGGCTCACGTCCGACACCGCCGACCTGTTCGGCATCGCGGGACGCGGCCGACTCGTCGAGGGCGCGTTCGCCGACGTCAACGTCATCGACGTCGATGCGCTCGCGCTGCCGCTGCCCACCGCGCAGCGTGACTTCCCGCTCGGCGCGGCGCGCTACGTGCAGCGGGCGAGCGGCTACGACGCCACGATCGTCAACGGCGAGGTGTTCATGGAGCGCGGTGAGCACACCGGCGCGCTCGCCGGCGTGACGCTGCGCAGCTAGGTCGCCGGATGGCGTTCGAGATCGGCGTGGCGACATCCCCCGAGGAGCGGGAGGCGGTGTTCCGATTCCGCTACTCGGTGTACGTGGAGGAGATGGGCCGCTACCAGGGCAGCGCCGACCACGCCGGACGGCGGCTCGTCGAGCCCGAGGACGATCAGAGCTGGGTCTTCTTCGCGCGCGAGGGCGACGACGTGGTCGGCACCGCCCGGCTGAGCTGGGGGGCCAAGGGGTTCTCGGACCGCCAGATCGACGAGTACAGCGTGGCCCCGTTCCTCGCCGAGGTATCGCCCGAGCACCTCGCCATCGGGGAGCGGGTCATGGTCACGCCGCGGCTGCGAGGCAGCGGGCTCGTCGACGAGCTCCTGGCCGCCCGCAACGACGTCGCGGTCGATCACGACGTTCGCATCCAGTTCAGCTGCTGCGAACCGCACCTGCTGTCGCTGTACCTGGGTCAGGGGCGGCGCACCTACGCCGACAAGAACATCAACAGCCCCGAGGCCGGCTACCTCATCCCGCTCGTGGTGTTCCCCCGGGGCACCGACGCGCTGGTCGACCCCGAGACCGGCGCGTTGCCCGACTGCGTCGCCCGGGTCCTCGCCGGCGGGGGTGCGGTGCTCAGCCCGCTGATGACGAGCGCCACCGACTACGAGGACCAGCTGCGGGCCACGCTGCACGAGATCGAGGCGCAGGACATCTCGGCGTTCCACGGGTTCACCGACGACGAGGTCGAGCGCTGCCTCGCGCGCAGCAACGTGATCGAGTGCGCCGCGGGTGACCGGGTGCTCAAGAAGGGCGGTGTGGCGCGCACCGTGTTCGTGTTGCTCGACGGCACGCTGGAGGTGCGCGACGACGACCGGGTCGTCGCGGTGCTGCGCGAGGGCGATGTGTTCGGCGAGATGGCGTTCCTGCTCCAGCAGCCGCGGGTCGCCGACACCTACGCGGCAACCGACGGTACGCGCATCCTCGGCCTCAGCGAACGCACGCTGCGAGCGATGATCGCCGACGACCCGACCGTCGCG
>Ga0315534_1002234_pt1 | contig 13159 bp, 11 predicted proteins | sample SalMarSW160240MG_FD_203094 | JGI IMG/M metagenome (GOLD analysis project Ga0315534, IMG submission 203094) | Salt marsh sediment microbial communities from the Plum Island Ecosystem LTER, Massachusetts, United States - Salt Marsh Sediment SW1602-40 ... | reverse complement strand
AATCCGCCTTGGCCATGGCGGTCGATATCTGGCCCACCATATTCGGCACGTTGGCATTGGCGATGCCGATCCGGAATCCTTCCGTTTTGGGTAATACCACCTCGGGAAAATTGACTGAATTGACGATATTGCCGTTCTCGAGATAGTCACGCACCTGTTCCACCACCATGACGGCGCAGTTTTCTTCCGCCTCCCTGGTCGAGGCACCGATATGCGGCAAGGTGATGACCCGCTCATGCTGCATCAACAGGTTGGAGGAATAGTCACACACATAGGCGTACAGCTTGCCATTGTCGAGCGCCTTGCAGACGGCATCGTCATCCACGATTCCCTCGCGGGAGAAATTCAGTATCACGGCCCCCGGCTTCAGCAGTTTGATACTGTCCGGATTGATGGTGTGGTGGGTCGACTCCTCCAGAGGAACATGAAAGGTAATGAAATCCGCTTTTGACAGCAGATCATTGAGGCTTGCGGCCTGACGGGCATCCGAGGATAACTTCCACGCACTCTGCACGGTGATTTTCGGATCATACGCAATCACCTGCATCCCCAGCTTGAGCGCCACGTTGGCGACCTGGACGCCGATTGCACCCAAACCGATGACGCCCAAAACCCGCCCCGGAAGTTCAAAACCGACAAAACGCTTCTTACCGTCCTCGACCTGTCTGTGAATACTGGCATCATCGCCCGACAGGTGCCTGGTATATTCCCACGCCTGGCAGATATGACGACAGGCAAGCAGCATCCCCGCGACCACCAGTTCCTTGACTGCATTGGCATTGGCACCGGGCGCGTTAAAGACCGGGATACCGCGTTTGCTGAATTCATCCACCGGGATATTGTTGACACCCGCGCCGGCACGGCCGATGACCTTGACCGATGGAGCAATGTCCATGCCGTGCATGTTGAAAGATCGCAGCAGGATGGCATCGGGGCTCGCCTGCTCAGAAGCAACGCCGTAGTTTTCCTTGGGAAACCTTCTTAAACCTGATTCGGAGATACTATTTAATGTAAGAACGTTAAACATAAGTCTGTAACCGTTATCCTTTATATTTTTTAAATAAATTGATTTATATCAGATAATTATGATGCTTTTCTGATGCTTTACGTGCAAATACACGCTAGGCATGGCGCCTCTCGAAATCATCCATGAAGTCCACCAATGCCTCAATACCCTCTTCAGGCATCGCGTTATAGATACTGGCACGCATACCGCCAACGGAACGATGGCCCTTCAACGCGACCAGGCCCGCCTTGGCGGCCTGTTCCAGGAACTGGGCGTCCAGCTCGGCATCGGCCAGGGTAAACGGGACGTTCATCCATGAACGGCATACAGGGTCGACCGGATTGCGATAAAAATCGGATGCATCGATCGCTGCATACAGGCGCTCCGCCTTGCGTTTATTGATCTCGGCGATCGCGGATAAGCCACCCTGCTGTTTCAACCTTTCAAACACCAGACCTGCCATATACCAGCTGTATGTCGGCGGTGTATTGTACATGGAATCATTCTCGGCATGGATCTTGTAATCAAACATCGCCGGCATACCGGGCATGGCCGCTCCGATCAGGTCTTCGCGTACGATCACCACGGTCAATCCGGCCGGACCGATGTTCTTTTGCGCACCCGCATAGATCACGCCGAAGCGGGACACATCGACCGGACGCGACATGATGGTAGAGGACATGTCTGCGACCAGCGGCACAGCGCCGCACTCCGGTATCCAGTGAAACTCAACCCCGCCGATGGTCTCGTTCGGTGTGTAATGGACGTAGGCGGCGCTGTCATCCAGTTGCCATTGCGACTGCGGTGGAATGGTCGTAAAACCCTGATCTTCTGAGCTGGCGGCGACATTGACCTGGCAAAACCGCTTGGCCTCTGCAATCGCCTTCTTTGACCACGAACCGGTATTGATATAGTCCGCCTTGTCCCTGCCGCGCAACAGGTTCACAGGCACCATGGCAAACTGTGAACTTGCCCCGCCCTGCAGGAAAAGCACCTTGTAGTGCCCGGGTATATTCATCAGTTCACGCAGATCGCGTTCGGCCCGCGTGGCAATGTCCATAAAGTCCTTGCCGCGATGACTCATCTCCATTACCGACATACCGCTGCCGTGCCAGTCGAGCATCTCCTCTCCGGCCTGTTGTAACACCGCCTCCGGCAAGGTTGCCGGTCCTGCGCCAAAATTGTATACACGCGACATCAAGTCACCCTTTTCACTCAAACCCAGGAAATTAATTCAGAAACTGTAAAACAAAGAATACATTATGGCCGATGGTCTGGAAACCGCTTATTCTTCTTTGAGACTTTCAACCCTGTCGAGACCGACCAGACGCTCATTGCCATCCAGACGGATCAGCCTGACGCCTTGCGTATTGCGTCCAACCACGGAGATTTCATCGACCCGGATGCGTACCAGTATTCCCCTGCTGGTAATAAGCATTACTTCATCATCCTGCTGTACAAGGGCTGCACCAACCACCTTGCCGTTGCGTTCCGAGGTTTGTATTGAGATCACACCCTGACCCCCACGGCCACGCAGCGGGTATTCCTCAATGGGTGTACGTTTGCCAAAACCTTTTTCCGTGACAGTCAAAACATCCCCCTCTTCGACGATGATCAACGCAATGACATCGTGTCCTTCGCCCAGGCGAATACCCCGCACACCACGCGCGCCACGCCCCATGGGACGCACGGCTTTTTCGTTGAAACGTACAGCCTTGCCGGCGCTCGATATCAACATCACATCACGTTCACCGTCCGTGATGTCAACACCGATGAGTCTGTCATCCTCTAGCAGATCGACGGCAATGATCCCATTGGCCCGCGGCCGTGAAAAATTCTGTAAGGAGGTCTTTTTAACCGTACCATTACTGGTCACCATCAGGACATATTTATCGGGATCATAGTCACGTACCGGGAGGATGGCATTGATACGTTCACCCTCGACCAGCGGCAACAGGTTGACGATCGGCTTGCCGCGCGCGGTCCGGCTTGCCTGTGGTAATTCATAGACCTTTTTCCAGTACACCTTGCCGAAGCTCGAAAAACACAGGATGGTAGCGTGGGTATTGGCGATGATGAGCTTGTCAATAAAGTCTTCCTCTTTCACGCTGGCCGCGGCTTTGCCTTTACCGCCTCTTCTCTGTGCCCGATAGACATCCAGGGACTGGGCCTTGACGTAACCGCCGTGCGACAACGTCACCACGACGTCTTCTTCCTGAATCAAATCCGCCAGCTTCAAATCCTGGTGGGTATCGCTGATCTCGGTACGACGTTTATCACCGAACTGATCCCTTACCTCGATGAGCTCGTCACGGATCACCCGCATGAGACGATCGGGGTTCGACAAAATATCAAGTAAATCCTCAATTTTCTCCAATATTTCATTGTATTCTTTTAATATTTTTTCTCTTTCCAGCCCTGTCAGGCGATGCAGGCGCAGATCCAGGATCGCCTGAGCCTGTACCTCCGAGAGTCGATATCCTTCTTCGACAAGGCCCATCCCCTCAGCCAGACCCTCCGGCCGTGAATCCAGTAACCTGGCTCGCTCCAGCATTTCGACCACTGCACCGGGCTTCCATGTCCTGCCCATCAACCCGTCCCGGGCCTCCGTCGGATTCGGCGCGGCCTTGATCAAGGCAATGATCTCGTCGATGTTGGCAAGTGCGACAGCCAGGCCTTCCAGCACATGCCCACGATCACGCGCCTTGCGCAGATCAAAGACCGTACGCCGCGTAACGATCTCGCGCCGATGGCGAATGAAGGCCTCGAGTATCTGTTTCAGATTCAGCAGGCGTGGCTGACCGTCGACCAGTGCGACCATATTGATGCCGAATACGTTTTGCATCTGGGTGTGTTGGTAGAGGTTATTGAGAATGATATCCGCCACCTCGCCCCGCTTCAGCTCGATCACCATGCGCATCCCATCCTTGTCGGATTCATCGCGCAACTCACTGATGCCCTCGATCTTTTTGTCCTTGACCAGTTGTGCAATCTTTTCCAGCAGGTAGGCCTTGTTCACCTGATATGGCAATTCGGTGACGATGATGCTTTCCCGGTCCTGTTTGGCGTTGGTCTCGATATGGGTGCGAGCCCGTACATAGATGCGGCCCCGGCCTGTAACATAGGCTTCCTGGATACCGCGTACGCCGTTGATGATGGCAGCGGTGGGAAAATCGGGTCCGGGTATGTGCTCGATCAGATCGCTGATGCTGAGTTCCGGATCGTCCATCAGCGCCAGGCAGGCATTGATCACCTCGGTGAGATTATGCGGAGGTATGTTCGTGGCCAGGCCAACGGCGATACCCGCCGAACCATTGACCAGCAGATTGGGAATGCGTGCGGGAAAGACCGCCGGTTCCTGTTCCGTCTCATCATAGTTGGGGACAAAGTCGACGGTTTCCTTGTCGAGATCGGCGAGCATTTCATGCGCGATGCGCGACATACGGATCTCCGTATAACGCATCGCAGCGGGTGAATCTCCATCGACTGAACCGAAATTCCCCTGTCCGTCGACCAGCATGTATCGCAGCGAAAAAGGTTGCGCCATGCGGACGATCGTGTCGTATACGGCGGTATCACCGTGCGGATGGTATTTACCGATGACATCACCGACGATGCGGGCGGACTTCTTGTAGGGCCTGTTCCAGTCATTGGATAACCCCCGCATGGCGTACAGCACCCGGCGATGCACGGGTTTCAGACCGTCTCTGACATCAGGAAGCGCACGCCCGACGATCACGCTCATGGCGTACTCCATGTACGACTGTTTCATTTCCTCTTCGATGTTGGTGAAGAGGATCTCTTTAGCGATTTCGGTCATATGAAAACAATACTGCCGGGATATTTTTCTGGCTTGTTAAGCGCGTAAAAGTTATTGATTGTTATGTATTTTTTCAATCGCGTCCCTGTGCATAGATAACCGCAAGATCATAACATAAAGTGGCTTGTTCCCGCATCTTTTATGCGCGCTCAGCGATGCGAACGGCGGGCCGGAAATCAGGATGATTGGTCGGTATTCGAGACGTACAACAACCTGTCAGGAACAAGCCATTCCTGAGCAATCATTGTTCCAGCAGCGCGCGCATCTTCACCATGGTCGGGGCGGTGACAATACCCTTCTCAGTAACGATGACATCGATCAATTCGGCAGGGGTAACGTCAAACACGGGATTCCAGGCATGTGCACCGGGGGCCGCGATACGCTGATCGGAGAATTTCAACAGTTCGTCTTCCGCGCGCATTTCGATACGGATCGCGGTACCATCAGGGGTATTCATATCGATCGTCGATGTGGGCGCCACCACCATGAACTTCACACCATGATAACGCGCCAGTACCGCGGCATTGTATGTGCCGATCTTGTTTGCCACATCACCGTTGGCGGCAATCCGGTCAGCACCGACGATCACCCATTTGACCTCTCCCTGTTTCATCAGATAGGCGTCCGCGCCTTCTGCTATGAGGGTTACCGGGATATGGTCCTGCACAAGCTCCCAGGCGGTGAGCCGTGACCCCTGCAGCCAGGGACGGGTCTCATCCGCATAGACCTGGCTGACGAGATCCGCAGCATAGGCACTGCGGATCACACCCAGCGCAGTGCCATAACCCGCCGTCGCAAGGGAACCGGTATTGCAATGGGTCAGTACCGCGCAACGTTCTGTAAACAGCGATTTGCCCAGTTCACCCATCGCCTTGTTGGCGGCGATGTCTTCTTCATGTATCTTGCGTGCCTCTGCGAGCAGGAGGGGATTCGGATCTGCATCGACAGCTTCGAAAAACCGCTGCATACGTTCGATGGCCCAGCACAGGTTGACAGCCGTGGGCCTAGCCGCGGCCAGCAGCTCCAGATCGATCACGATATCCTGTCGCCAGGTATCCGGGGCGTTGCGATAACGTCCCTGTGCCGCCAGTACCACGCCATAAGCCGCCGTAACACCGATGGCGGGGGCACCGCGCACCACCATGTCACGAATTGCTGCTGCGACATCTTCAACGTCTTTACAAGCAATATACTCGGTCACCTGTGGCAAACGGCGCTGATCCAAAAGCTTCAGTACACCGTCCTCCCAGGCGATTGCCCTGACCGTGTCGAATCGTTCCGTGTGCATTGCGCTATGACATCCCCGTCGTTTGTTTGCGGATGATTTCCATGATTTCGTTTAAGAGCCCGTCTTGACCTGCCGCTATTCTCGACATGATAACGGATAAATCCATAAAAGCAGTAATCATGGCCTTGTTGTGCGGATTCCTCTCCACACCTGCATGGTCCGGTCCTGCCACACAAAACAGTGATTCATCCGCCGCGATGACAAATTCCATGCAATCAGCGCGGCCGGTCCCGGTTGCAATGAATCCTGTGGATGAACATCCACAAACCGGTAGTCCGGTAATGGCCGGACTACCGGCCGTCAGTTCCCTGGATAGAATGGCTGGGACAATGGCGTTCATCCCGTTAAATCATGTGTTTTTTCCCCATGACAAGTCTGTACTGGATCAAGGTGCCAAACGGATACTCAATGATGCGGCCCGCTATATCATGCAATCCGGACGCACTGAACGTGTCATAATCTACGCTCATGCCAACAGTATTGCCGGCAAGGACTATAATGACCGCCTGTCGGATAAACGCGCCAATGCAGTAAGGGATTACCTGCTCGAACAGAACATACCTGCTGACCTGATATGGTCGCATGGTTGGGGGGAAAATGATCCGATCGATGAAAACTGGACACGTGAGGGTAGCCGGCGGAACCGGCGTGTCGAGATATACATCGTCGAATATAGCCGCTAGGACAAGCCTCCATACAACGTTTTCTCCTCCTGCCGTTATCATTTCACTGTTCCGATAAGCTATACTTGCAGGCATGACGCCTGCCGATACCATTATCAACGCACGCTGGATCATCCCGGTCGAACCCGACGGGATCGTCCATAACAACCACAGCCTGGTGATCAAGGACGGTGACATCCTCGACCTGCTGCCCATCGAGCAGTCAAGCTCAAAATATCACTCCGATGTAAACCTGAACCTTGATCAGCATGTGCTGATTCCGGGGCTGGTCAATGCCCACACCCATGCGGCCATGTCACTGTTCCGCGGACTGGCGGATGATCTGCCGTTGATGAACTGGTTGAATGACCACATATGGCCAGCCGAGGGCGCGTGGGTCGGATATGATTTTGTCAACGATGGCACCCAATTGGCAGTGGCGGAGATGCTGCGTGGCGGCACTACCTGTTTCAACGATATGTATTTCTTTCCGGATGCCACTGCGTGCGTCGCCAGCGATGCAGGCATCCGTGCCGCCGTCGGTCTTATCATCATCGATTTTCCGACCGTTTGGGCGGCGAATGCGCAGCAATACCTCGACAAGGGCCTGCAGGTACACGATCAATACCGTAATGATCCATTGATCAGCACCGTCTTCGCGCCACATGCGCCTTACACGGTCTCTGATGAACCGCTCACACATATCCAGACACTCGCTGAAGAACTCGATATCCCGATCCATATCCATGTCCATGAAACCGAGGACGAGATCATCAAGAGCCATGAACACTACAATGACCGTCCCCTGCAGCGCCTGGATCGTCTTGGACTGTTGACACCGCGATTGCTGGCCGTACACATGACCCAGTTGACAGACGACGAGATCGAACGTGTCGCCACAGCGGGCGCCCATGTCCTGCACTGTCCGGAATCGAATCTCAAGCTGGCAAGCGGCTTTTGCCCGGTACATAAACTGCAACAGGCAGGTATCAATGTCGCCCTCGGCACAGACGGTGCGGCGAGCAATAATGATCTTGATGTCTTTGGCGAGATGCGCACCGCCGCCCTGCTTGCCAAGGCAGTGGCCAATGATGCCAGCGCGGTGCCCGCCGCCGCCGCGCTGCGCATGGCGACATTGAACGGCGCGCGCGCCCTTGGTCTGGATGATAATATCGGTTCCCTGGAACCGGGCAAGGCAGCCGACGTGACGGCCGTCTATATGGGCGACATCGAATCGACCCCGATCTATCACCCTGTTTCGCAACTCGTGTATGCAACGGGACGCGACAAGGTCACGGACGTCTGGGTGGCCGGGAGACATGTGCTCAAGGACCGGATACTCAATACCCTTGATGAAAACGCAATCAAGGAAAAAGCCCAACAATGGTGTGTCAGAATAGCCGAACGTGATCAACACTAGAAATCAGGCTACAATCCCCGTAATGAACATCACGTATTTCATGAACAGTATATGAACCAGGCATTTGAAAATGTTGATCAACGGGAGCTGTCAAAATTCGACGCCCTCGCGTCGCGCTGGTGGGACCCCAACAGCGAATTCAAGCCGTTGCATGACATCAACCCGTTGCGGCTGACATATATAACGTCAAAGATCGACCTCACCGGCAAGCGCGTTGTCGATGTCGGTTGTGGTGGAGGTATCCTGGCTGAGAGTATGGCGCTGCGCGGTGCCTCAGTCACCGGTATCGATATGGCGGAATCATCATTGTCGGTTGCGAGGCTCCATCTGGCTGAATCCGGAGCCGAGGTCGACTACCACTGTATGACGGCGGAACAACTCTCCGGGCAGGAAAGCGGTCACTATGACGTGGTGACCTGCATGGAATTGCTGGAACATGTGCCCAATCCTGCATCACTGGTGCGTGCGTGTGCGGCACTGGTAAAACCGGACGGACATGTGTTCTTTTCCACGATCAATCGCAACCCCAAGGCCTACCTGTTCGCCATTATCGGAGCCGAGTATCTGTTAAGATTGCTACCCAAGGGTACCCATGACTATGCCAGGTTTATTCGCCCATCCGAACTGGCCGGCTGGATTCGCGACGGGAATCTATCGCTGCATCATATCACCGGAATGACGTACAACCCGGTCACAAAACAATACGCATTGGGCAGAGACATAGACGTCAACTACATGGTTCATGCAACCAGTGACTGCCAGTAAAACTGCACTTGCGACAGGGTATCAAGCGCATTAACCGAATTCCCTGATACGGGGTAACCATCAGTCATTCCGCCATGGCAACGCGATCAGATATCGAGAGATTCTACCAGGAGGCCGGGTACACCGCCGACATTCAGGCAGTACTGTTCGATCTTGACGGCACGCTTGCGGATACTGCTCCGGATCTTGCCTGGACGCTCAACACCTTGCTCGCTGACCATCATCGCAATCCCCTGCCATTCGATCGGATACGACCGGTTGTATCTCACGGTGCCTCCGCTCTGATCCAACTCGGTTTCGAGAGCGGGACTGGCGATCCGCAATTCGCGATACTGCGGCAGCGATTCCTCGAGATTTACTCCGACAATCTGGCAAACGAAACGCGGTTATTCCCCGGAATGGCGGCCCTGCTCGATGCTATCGAACAGCGTGGTATGAAATGGGGCGTCGTCACCAACAAACCCGCATGGCTGACAGAACCATTGATGCTCAAGCTGAAACTGCAATCACGCGCCGCCTGTATCATTAGCGGAGACAGTACCCGCAACCGCAAGCCGCATCCTGAACCCATGCTGCATGCCTGCCGGCATATCGATATACCTGCAAAACACTGTCTCTATGTGGGCGATGCACAACGTGATATCGAGGCCGGCCACAACGCCGGGATGAAGACCCTGATCGCCATGTTCGGATATATCGGTGACAGCGACCAACCGTGGTCGTGGCAGGCCGACGGCATGGTCAACCAGCCACAGGAGATCCTCGACTGGATCATCGATTACAATGAAACCGCCGCTCGTCTAGAATAACGATCCATGGAATTCAATCTTGTCACTGTTATTTTCAGTTGTATCATTGCTGCCCTTCTGGGCGGAACGATCACCTATCTTCTGGCTCAGAAAAAGATCATTCAACTCAGGGAAAGGAATGCCATGCTGGAAACATCCCTGGAGATGGAACGCAACGCCGCACAAGACAAACTGGACACCTTTGACAAGGCCCGCGAACAGTTCAGTGCAGTCTTCGCCGCACTCTCGGGTGAGGCACTTAAAAACAATAACGAGGCGTTTCTCAAACTGGCCCAGGAAAATCTCAAACAGTTCAACATCCAGGCCCGGAGCGAGCTGTCAAAAAAGGAACAGGCCATCGAACATCTGATCAAGCCGATCAGGGACGTACTGGAAAAGACCGAGAAACAGATCCGCGAGATCGAGCATGACCGCAAGGAGGCCTACGGCTCCATCACCAAACACCTTGAGACCATGGCACAGACCCAACAGCAACTGCACGGTGAGACGCGTAATCTGGCGCAGGCCTTGCGTCGCCCCGAGGTGCGCGGCCAATGGGGTGAAATGACGCTCAAACGGCTGGTGGAACTGGCGGGGATGGTTCAGCATTGTGACTTTTACGAACAACAGCACACCGCCACCGACACAGGCAATATCCGACCCGACATGATCGTACGCATGCCCGGTGGAAGAGAGATCGTCGTGGATGTTAAAACGCCTCTGGATGCCTATCTCAATGCCATCGAGGCATCTGATGACAAGACGCGTGACCAGCAACTTGTGTTTCATGCACGCAAGGTACGCGAACGTATCCGTGAACTCGCCAGCAAGGCCTATTGGGACCAGTTCAAAAGCAGCCCGGATTTCGTTGTGCTGTTTATACCTGGGGATCATTTTCTCAGTGCAGCACTCGACAAGGACCCGCATCTGCTCGAGGACGCATTACGCCAGAAAGTGATCCTTGCCACCCCGACCAGTCTGGTGGCGTTGCTGCGCGCGGTGGCCTATGGCTGGAACCAGCAGATCGTTACTGAAAACGCCGAAAAGATCCGTGAACTTGGAGAGGATCTTTACAAGCGCCTGGGCACCTTTACCGGTCATCTGGCACGTCTTGGCAAGAACATCAACAGCAGCGTCGAGAATTACAACAGTGCCGTCGGTTCCTTCCAGCGCCAGGTATTACCGGGTGCGAAAAAATTCTCCGAACTCGGCATCAGTGAGCCAAAATCGAATCAGCCCCTCGATCCTGTCGAAAATATTGCACGATCACTTGAACAAGAGGAATCGAAGGGGTGACATCAAGTTATACAGGGTTTTTACGGTATGAAGGATCCGGCAATCGAAACTGCCTATAAACATTGCATGCGTATTGCACGCTCGCATTATGAAAACTTTCCGCTTGCCTCATGGTTTATTCCGGCACGTCTGCGCCGACCTGTCAGTGTGATCTATGCCTTTGCGAGGATGGCTGATGATATTGCAGACGAAGGTAATGAAGGTGTCGACGCGCGTCTTGCCGGTCTCGATGAATGCGTGATTGCACTGGATAGCATTAACAAGGGTGAACAACAGCGGCAACCTGTTTTCATTGCTCTTGAAGATACGATTCAACGTTCCCGGCTCCCCTTGGCACCGTTTTACGACCTGTTGACAGCCTTTCGTATGGATGTCACCAAAAACCGTTATCGGGATTTCAGTGATGTCCTGCGCTACTGCAGTTTCTCTGCAAACCCGGTCGGCAGGCTGATCCTGCATCTGCATGACAGGGCGACGCCGGATAACCTTACCCGTTCGGATGCGATCTGCACGTCCTTGCAGCTCATCAATTTTCTCCAGGACATCGAACAGGATTATGTCGAACGGGGACGTGTCTATCTGCCACAGGATGAAATGCAACAATATGGCGTCAACGAAGATCATATCAGGCAGCGGTGTACGGACTCCGCGATGCTCGCACTGGTCGACAGACAGGTGACACGCATCCTGGATCTCATGAATCAGGGTCTCCCGCTCGGTTGGGAGCTGTCAGGAAGGAGCGGTTTTGAACTGCGTATGATGATCTATGGCGGTCTGCGAATCCTGGAACATATACATCTGCGGCGCGATGACGTCTTCTCCAGGCCGAGACTGACGAAGGGCGACTGGTGCTGGATTACATGGATGGGCCTGCAAAAACACCCGCAACCTTTTTCACTCACCAGGCTGATACATCCGTCATGACCCCGGAGCAATATTGCGAGGACAAGGCGGCAAGGAGCGGTTCAAGTTTTTACTACAGTTTCCTGTTCCTCCCACCAGAGAAACGCCAGGCCATCACCGCGCTATACGCCTTTTGCAGGGAGGTGGACGATATCGTCGATGAAGCCAGCGAAACCGAGGTCGCACGGGTGAAACTCAAATGGTGGCATGAGGAAATCGCGCGTGTATTCAGCGGCACACCGCAACATCCGGTCGGCAAGGCGCTGTCCACACCGGTACAGACCTACAACCTTCCCCGCGAACATTTTATCGAGATCATCGACGGCATGGAAATGGACCTGGATTATCAATCCTACCCGAGTTTCAAGGAGCTCACCCTGTACTGCCATCGTGTCGCCAGCATGGTGGGGATCATGTCGGCCGAGATATTCGGCTATCAGGATCGTCGCACCCTCAAGTACGCACACCACCTGGGAACAGCCTTTCAGCTTACCAATATCCTCAGGGATGTGCGTGAGGATAGCCAGCGTGGTCGTGTTTACATTCCACTGGATGAACTGGAGCAATACGGCGTGGCGGTCAACGATCTGAATGCAAATCACACAACCGATACAATGCGCCGCCTGTTCGAGCATCAGGCCAGACGCATCGCCTATTATTATCAGCAGGCCTTTGATCTGTTACCGGATGTCGACCGATATATGCAACGCAGCGGGCTCGTGATGGCAGCTATCTACCGGGCAACTCTCAATCACATCATCGTCGATGATTACAAGGTACTTGAAAAACGTTATGCGCTGACGCCTCTACGCAAGTTGTGGCTTGCCTGGAAGACCGTACGTCAGGAAAAGGCCCGTTATAAACGTTATCAACTGGCACACAGGTAGTGATCGCGTGTCGACCATTATCGTAGGTGGTGGCTGGGCCGGCCTGGCAGCCGCGATCGAACTGTCCCACCATCACATTCCCGTTACGTTGCTGGATGCAGCCGGACAACTCGGCGGTCGTGCCCGCACGATCCATTACAGGGACACCGATATCGATAACGGGCAGCATTTGATGCTGGGTGCATATCACGAAACCCTGCGCCTGTTGCAGGTGATGGGTGTACGCGAAGACAGCGTATTCGAACGCCGGCCACTGACGCTCGAGATGCATCAAGCCGGACATCCTGTCACCCGACTGGCATTACCCCGTCTACCCGCCCCGCT
>Ga0315534_1002233_pt1 | contig 13161 bp, 11 predicted proteins | sample SalMarSW160240MG_FD_203094 | JGI IMG/M metagenome (GOLD analysis project Ga0315534, IMG submission 203094) | Salt marsh sediment microbial communities from the Plum Island Ecosystem LTER, Massachusetts, United States - Salt Marsh Sediment SW1602-40 ... | reverse complement strand
CACGGCGACGACGGCGGCGCCGACGACGATCAGGAGGCGACGGCCGGTGCGATCGCCGAGTCGACCGACGTAGGGCCGCAGCAGCACGGCCCCGACGAACAGTGCCCCGACTGCGATGCCGATCTCGAGGCTCCCGCCGCCCAGCTCCCCCTCGACGTACTGCGGCACCACGGGGAGCACGACGCCGAGGGCCAAGAAGTATGCGAGGCCGGCGGCGACGACGAGCAGAAAGCGACCGGTGACAAGACGATCGTCTCGGTTCGGCGGCGCGCTGGTCACAAGTCGAGCGTGCCACCCAGGACGACCCGGGCCCGGTCCCGGACCTTCGTCGTCATCTGCACGAGGAGCTCGCGCGGGGCCTCGGCGATCGTCGACGCGACGGCACGAGCCGCGGTCACGACCTCCGCGCATGGCACGACCTCGTTCGCGATCCCCAGCCGGTGGGCCTCGGCCGCGTCGATCGTGCGACCGGTCAGCGCGAGATCGCGGGCGGCGCCACCGACGAGGTCGTGGAGCGGCCCGTACACGACCTGCGCGAACGAGTGCTCCGGGTGACCGAACCGCGCCGTGTCGGCTACGACTCGCAGCGTGCACATGACCGCGAGATCGAAGCCTCCGCCGAACGCGCCGCCGTTCACCGCCGCGACCGTCGGGAGCGGGAACCCCAGGATCGTGTGGTGCCACCGATCGCTCGATGCCCACAGCTCGTCGGCGCGCTCGGGCTGCGAGAACTCCTTCAGATCGAAGCCGGCGGAGAACACGTCCCCCGCGCCGGTGACCACGAGGACCCGAAGTCGCTCATCGGCCGCGAGCGCGTCGAGTGCGTCACTCATCTCCTCGCGCAGCGCGATCGACAAGGCGTTCTTCTTCTCGGCGCGATCGAGGGTGAGGGTCGCGACGCCGTCGTCGTCGGGCCCTTCGACGGCGACGAGATCATCGCTCATGACGAGCGCGCGAGCTCGAGGGCGTCGCCCCAAGCCGCGCCCTCCGCGATCATGCGCCGATACTGCATCACGACTCGAGGTCGGCTGAAGCCGATCGCCCCCACGAGCCGGTCGCCACGCCCCACGGCGGCCACGAAGCGCAGCTCGTCGGTCGACCCGTCGACGACGGCGATCTCGTCGTCGCCCCGCACGTGACCCACGACCTGGATCTTGGTCTCGTACTGGTCGGACCACACGAACGGCACGGGCCCGTACGGCTCGGGGCTGCTCGCGAGCAGTCGAGCGCCCGCCGCGACACCTTGCTCGGCGGCGTTCGTCCAGTGCTCGAGGCGCATCGACTCGCCGCCGAACGTCCGGTTCGGCCAGCGACACACATCGCCCGCGGCGACGATCCCCGGCGCTGCGAGCAGCGTCTCGTCGCACACGACGCCGTCGTCGATCAGCAAGCCGGAGCCGGCGAGCCACTCCGTCGCGGGAGCCACCCCGACGCCGACGACCACGACGTCAGCGTCGAGAATCGAGCCGTCGGCGAGCCGGATGCGCTCGACGCGATCGTGGCCCTCGAACCCGTCGACCCCGGTGCTCGTGCGCAGGTCGACCCCGTGGTCTCGGTGCATGCCGGCGAGCACATCGCCCATCACCGGCCCGAGGCCGCGCACCATGGGGCTCGGCAACGCTTCGAGGACGGTCACGGCGAGGTGGCGGGCCCGGCACGTCGCCGCGACCTCCGCGCCGATGAAGCCCGCGCCGACGACCGCGACCCGGTGCGGCGCACGGTCGAGATCGTCGCGGATGGCCAGGCAGTCGTCGAGCGTGCGCAGCACGTGGATGCCCGGGAGATCGGGCATGGCCGCGAGCCTGCGTGGTGCCGCGCCGGTCGCGAGCACGACCCCGCGCGCACCGGCGACGACACGACCGTCGTCGAGGGTGACCGAGCGGTCGGCGACGTCGAGCGCGACCGCCCGGCGACCGAGCTCCCACTCGGCGTCGAGGTCCTCGATCGGCTGGCGTCGCAACGCGAGGTCGTCGACGACCGCATCGCCGGCGAGCAGTCCCTTCGAGAGGGGCGGCCGGTCGTACGGGCGGTGGGTCTCGGCGCCGATGACGACCAGCTGACCGTCGTAGCCGAGCCGGCGGAGCTCTTCGACCGCGCGCAGCCCGGCGAGGGACGCACCGACCACGACCACTCGATCCGCACCTGCAGGTGGCGACACGGCAGCGACGGTACCCCGCTCGGTCGGATCGGCTGCCGTCCGTGCCCGGCTCGAGCTGAGTCGCCTCGCGCCTGACACCCGTGTCATCCTCTCGACGGATGGAGGGTCGACACCCGGAGTGCGACGTGACCGGACGGCCGCTCGCGCTCCGTGAGCTCGATCTCGACACGTTCCTGCACCCCCGCAGCGTCGTCGTGATCGGCGCGTCCGAGGCCCCGGGCAAGCCCAACGCGGCGATGACACGTCGGCTCAAGCGATGGGCCGACGACCACGGTGCGACGTTCCACCCGGTGCACCCGGTGCGCGACGAGGTGCTCGGCGTGCGGTGTGCGAGAAGCATCGACGACGTGCCCGGCGAGATCGATCTCGCGGTGATCCTCACGGCGAACGCCGTCGACGCGTACGCCGACGTCGTCGCCCGCAAGGCGCGCTTCGCCGTCGCCTTCGCGGCCGGGTTCTCGGAGGCGGGCGCCGCGGGCGCCATCCAAGAGGAGCGGCTCGGGAAGCTCGCAGCATCGGGCGAGACGCGGCTCCTCGGGCCCAACACCAACCTCAACGCCTTCGAGACCTTCCGCACCGATCTCGCGGGCCCGGCCATCGCGCTCGCCACCCAGAGCGGACACCAGGGGCGGCCGGTGTTCCAGGGCCAGGAGCTCGGGATCCGCCTCTCGCACTGGGCGCCGACCGGCAACGAGGTCGACCTCGAGGTCGCCGACTTCGTCGCCTACTTCGCCGATCAGCCCGAGGTCGGCGTGATCGCCGCCTACGTGGAGGGTTTCAAGGACGGCCGCAGCCTGATGCTCGCCGCCGACCATGCCGCACGGCTCCACAAGCCGCTCGTGGTCGTGAAGGTCGGGCGCACCGACGAGGGCGCGTCGATGGCCAGGGCGCACACCGGTCACCTGACGGGTCGCGACGCGGTGGTGTCGGCGGTGTTCCGCCAGCTCGGCGTCACGCGCGTCGACGGGCTCGACGAGCTGCTCGAGACCTCGGCAGCGCTCGCGCGCACGCGGCCCTCCGAGCCGCCGCGCTGGAGTGCGCGCGGCCCCGGCGTCTGCGTGTACGCGATCTCGGGTGGCACGGGTGCCCACATGGCCGACCTCGTCGCGGCCGCCGGCCTGCGCCTGCCGCCCCTCTCGGCGTCGACACGGGCCGCGCTGCACGACGGCCTGATCCCCGAGTACCTGCGGGTCTCGAATCCGGTCGATTGCGGCGGTCCGCCGGTCGCCGACGAGCGGGGCCCCGCGATCCTCCAGCTGATCCTCGCCGACCCCGCGATCGACGTGCTCGTCGTCCCGATCACCGGCGCGGTCGACATCTTCAGCGACCCGTTCACTCGTGATCTCGTGGCGGCCGCCCAGACCACGAAGAAGCCGATCTTCGTGGTCTGGGGCTCGCCGTCGCCTGCGGACGACGGCTACTACCGCCGCCTGCTCGACGGCGGGCTGCCGGTGTTCCGCACGTTCTCGAACTGCGTCGGCGCGATTCGCGCCTACGTCGACTACTGGCAGTTCGCGAGTCGCTACAAGTCGGCCTTCCCGAAGGCGCCGCGACGGCCGTCGTCCGTCGCCCAGAGGACCCGCCGGATCCTCGGCCGCGCAGAGCCGGGCGCGGCCCTCGCCGAGCACGACGCCAAGGAGCTGCTGCGCGCGTACGGCATCTCGACCACGCGCGACGTCCTCTGCACCAGCGCGGCCGACGCAGCGCGCGCCGCCCGCAACCTCGGCGGCGCGAAGGAGCGGCCCGTGGTGATGAAGGCATCGTCACCCGATCTCCTGCACAAGAGCGACCTCGGCCTCGTGCGCCTCGGGGTCAGCGGTGCGAGCGCGGTGCGCGCCACGTTCACCGAGCTCGAGCGGAGGGCGGCACGCGCCGCGGGGCGCGCCGGCCGCGTCGACGGTGTGCTCGTCTGCGAGCAGGTCGACGACGGCGTCGAGATGGTGCTCGGGGTGTCCCAGGACGAGCTCTTCGGCCCGGTCGTGATGGTCGGCACCGGTGGCGTGCTGGTCGAGGTGATGGGCGACGTGACGTTCCGAGTCCCGCCGTTCGATCGGCGTGAGGCCGAGCGCATGGTGCAGGAGCTCGTGGGGCGGCGCCTGCTCGAGGGGGTGCGAGGCGCACCCGCGGTCGACACGCGCGCACTCGTCGACATGATCATGAAGGTGCAACAGCTGGCGACGGATCTCGCCTGCCCGTCGTTCCCCGAGCAGCTCGGCGAGCTCGATGTCAACCCGTTGGTCGTGCGGTCGCGTGGCGCGGTCGCCCTGGATGCCTTGATCGTGAGGAAGCAGTGACCGAACAGTCCGAACCCGACGTCGATCAGGAGCTGCTCGCAGAGGTCCGCGAGCAGGTGCTCTGGCTGACGCTGAACCGCCCCGATGCGGGCAACGCCATCACGCCGGCCGTACGCAACCGAATGATCGAGCACCTGGGCGAAGCGAGCTCCTCGTTCGACGTGCGCGCGATCGTGCTGACCGCCGCCGGTGAGAAGCACTTCTGCACCGGCGCCGATCTGCGCTCGGGGCGCGCCGCGCCACCACCGAAGCCCGAGGACGCACCCGAGCGCGTGTCGGGCGAAGCGGCGCGCATGATCCGCACGGGCATCCAGCGGCTGATCGGCGCCATGCTCGACTGTGAGAAGCCGATCGTCTGCGCGCTCAACGGCACTGCGGCCGGTGGCGGCGCGGCGATGGTGCTGGCGTCCGACCTCGTGGTCGCGGCCGACAACGCTCGCATCATCCAGGTGTTCGTTCGTCGTGGCCTGATCCCCGATGGCGGACCCACCTATCTGCTCCCCCGCCTCGTCGGGCTGCAGAAGGCGAAGGAGCTCGTCTTCTTCGGTGACGACCTCGGTGCGCACGACGCGGAGCGCCTCGGGCTCGTGAACACCGTTGTGCCCGGCACCCAGCTGCAGGCGGCAGCGGCCGAGTGGGCCGGGCGGCTCGCGCAGGGACCGACGAAGACCATCGGGTTCGCCAAGCGCTTGCTCAACCGCTCGCTCGACGTCGATCGGGCGACGCTGTTCGAGGAGGAGGCGCTGCTCGTCGAGATGGTCGCGGCGACGGAGGACTCGAAGGAAGGCGTCGCCAGCTTCCTCGAGCGCCGCCCCACGGACTTCAAGGGGTACTGACCATGGCGAGCGACACCATGTTGCCCGGAGCGAGCGACCGATCGCTGCCCGGAGCGAGCGACAGATGCTGAAGGACAGGGTCGCGATCGTCGGGATCGGCCAGACCGCGTTCGGGAAGGGCCTCGAGCACACCGAGCTGTCGTTGGCATGCCAGGCGATCTCAGCCGCGCTCGACGACGCCCAGATCGCGCCCTCCGAGGTCGACGGCCTCGCGTCCTTCACGATGGAGCCGGGCCGCGAGGTCGACGTCGCGCGCAACGTCGGGCTCGGTGACATCACGTTCTTCACGCAGGTCGGGTACGGCGGCGGCGCGGGCTGCGGGGTCGTGCTCCAGGCCGCAATGGCGCTCGCGACCGGCCAGTGCCGGGTCGCGGTGGCATGGCGGGCGCGCAAGCGAGCCGCGAAGTCGAGCCGCCCCTGGTCCCAGGTGCCCCAGCGCCTGCGGGACCACTGGCAGTGGAGCCGGCCTTGGGGGCTGCTCCGCCCGGTCGACGAGGTCGCGATGCTCACGCGCCGCTACATGCACGAGTACCACGCAACGCGCGATCACCTCGCGAACGTCGCGATCGCGTTCCGCAAGCATGCCAACCGCAACCCCGAGGCGACCATGTACGAGAAGACGCTCACCCGTGAGCAGTACATGGAGGCGCGCTGGATCTCCGAGCCGCTGTGCCTGTTCGACAACTGCCTCGAGACCGACGGCGCGCTCGCGATCGTGATGGTGCCCGCTGAGCGCGCGCCCGACCTGCCGCAGCCGCCGGTCTACCTCCACTCCGGCGCGCAGGGCCTGCCCGCCCAGCATCAGACGATGATCAACTACTTCAACGACGACCCGCTCGAGGGACCGTCGTGGGCCGCGGCGGCCCAGCTGTGGCGCACCGCCGACTTCGGACCCGGCGACGTGCAGGTCGCGCAGATCTACGACGCTTTCAGCCCACTGATCCCGCTGTCACTGGAGGGCTACGGGTTCTGCGAACGGGGCGCGGGTGGCGACTTCACGAACGACGGCGCGCTCGAGTGGCCTGCCGGTCGCCTGCCGACGAACACGAGCGGCGGCGGCATGTCGGAGGCGTACGTCCACGGCTTCAACCTCGTGCTCGAAGGTGTGCGGCAGATGCGCGGCACGTCGACGGCACAGGTCGACGGCGCGCTCGAGTGGCCGGCCGGTCGCCTGCCGACGAACACGAGCGGCGGCGGCATGTCGGAGGCGTACGTCCACGGCTTCAACCTCGTGCTCGAAGGTGTGCGGCAGATGCGCGGCACGTCGACGGCACAGGTCGACGGCGCGAGCACCTGTCTCGTGACGAGCGGCGAGGGCGTGCCGACGAGCGCGCTCTTGCTGCGCCGATAGCAGGTGATCGAGGAGGCAATCACATGACCGCGACCGGCTTCCTGCTCCCCGACCTCGAGAGCGAAGACGCGGCCGAGTTCTGGGCCGGGTGCGCTCGCGGCGAGCTGCTCGTCCAGCAGTGCGGCGCATGCGGCGCGCCGCGCTTCCCACCGCGCCCCATGTGCCCGCGTTGCCGCTCGATCGACGTCGTGTGGGAGCGGGCATCCGGACGCGGCACGATCTGGTCGTACGTCGTCCCGCACCCGCCCCTGCTGCCCGCGTACGCGCAGCTCGCGCCGTACAACGTCATCGTCGTCGCGCTCGAGGAAGATCCGACGCTGCGCATGGTCGGCAACCTCCTCGCGTCGCCCGAAGGGGGGATCGACGAGATCGACCCCGCCACGATCGAGATCGGCGCCCCGGTGCGGGTCGTGTACCAGCAGGTCGAGGACGTCACGCTCCCGCGTTGGGTCCGGGCCTAGCGAAGGACCACGCCCGCGAGGTGGGCTCCCGAACGCGACGAAGCCCGGTCGGCGGGACCGGGCTTCGTGCTGGAACCGACGCCGGCAGCGATGAGACGGGGGGAGACCCACCGCCGCCGGGCGTCAGATCGCGATCGGAGATGAGCGGGTCAGGCGGCCTTGCGCTCGACGTCGCGGTCGCGCCCCGCCCGCAGGTCTGCGAGGGTGCGCTCCCAGCGAAGCCGCTTCGCGATCCAGGCCATCGCTCGCTCACGCTCGATGCTCGTGGTCGTCGCCATGGTGCGGCTCCTGCTCTTCGGACTCGGATCCCGTGGCGTCGGCTCGTTGTGATCCAGCGCACAAGATCATGCTGTATTGACTCTGAGAGTATCTCCTCTTAGAGTAGACGCTGTCAAGGACGGTGACGGATGTCACAGACCGACACATCCCAGGACGAGCAGGCGCCGGCATGGCGCATCGACGACCTCGCCCAGCGCGCCGGCGTCACCGTCGACACGATCCGCTACTACCAGCGCGAGGGGCTCCTCCCCCCGGCCGAGCGCGCCGGCCGCGCGAACGTCTACGGCCCCGCGCACCTCGAGCGGCTCGAGCGCATCAAGGAGCTGCAGGCGCGGCGCTTCTCGCTCGCGGCGATCAAGGCGCTGCTGGCGGACGAGCGCGAGGGGATCGTCGAGGGGATCTTCGGCGGTGGCGGTGACCGCACCTACACCCTCGAGGACCTGCTGGCGCGCTCGGGCATCGACGCCGAGCTGTGCGAAGCCCTGCGTTCGTCAGGGTTGCTGCGCGACCCGGCCGAGTTCGGTCGCGATGCGTACGACGGCGACGACCTCGACTTCCTCCGCACGCTGGCGGCGCTCCACGACCTCGGGATACCGGCGCCCGCCGTCGTCGAGGTCGCACGGATCTACGCCGACGGCATCGAGGCGACGCAGTCGCGGATCATCGAGCTCTTCACGACCGGCGGGTCGCTTGCCTGGGCAGGCGGAGGGCTGACGGAGTTCCAGGACGTGACCGCGAGGAACGCGACGAGCATCCTCCCGCTCGCGCACCGGCTCGTCGACTACACGCACCAGCGAACGATCCAGCGCCTCACGCTCGGGGCGATCGAGCAGAGCACGCAGGAGCAGCGCGACTGACGCCGCCGCGTGGCGATCCGGCGCGCGACGACTCAGAGGTGCCAGATGCGGGCGGCGTTGTGTCCGACGATGCGGTCGCGCTCGTCGCTCGGCAGGTGGCCCATCGTCTCCGCGATCACCTTGCGCGAGTACGGCCAGTCGTTGCCGTGGTGCGGGTAGTCGCTCGACCACATCATGTTGTCGACCCCCACCGAGTGGCGCAGGGCGATGCCTGAGCGGTCGGTGATGAACGATGCCGCGTTGTTGCGATGCCAGTAGAACGACGGCGGCTCGGTGATCTCGAGCTCGCCCCACGAGCGGTTGCGCCAGTAGCGGTCGTCGATCGACTCGAGGAGGTGCGGGAGCCAGCCGACGCCGGTCTCGATCCAGCACATCTTCAGCTCGGGGAAGCGGTCGAACACGCCGCTGAAGAGCATCTGCGTGATCGCGCCCGCGGTCATCGAGAACACGTGGCTCATCGAACCGATTGCCTTGGCGCGTGCCGCGGCGCTGCTCATGTCGTACCTGACGCTGCGCGACGCGGCCGCGGCCTTGCGCGCTGCGCTGCGCTGCGCACGGCTGACGATGTTGATGTGCACCGATACGGGCAATCCCTCGTCGACGGCCGCGGACCAGAACGCGTCGTCGTCGGCGGACAGGCCCTCCCCGCCCGATGGCCAGTTCGAGAGGATGACGCCCTTCGCGCCACGCGCGACCGCCTGGCGGAGCGAGTCGACCGCGACGTCGATGCCGAGTGACGGGACCTGCGCGAGCCCGATCAGCCGATTCGGGTCGGGCGCGCAGAACTCCTCGAACAAGAAGCTGTTGTACGCCTCCACGCCGGCGAGCACGAAGTCGTCGTCGTCGTCGCCGAGGAAGTGGCTCATGGTGCGCTGTGGTGGGAACAGGATCTCTGCCGCCACTCCGTCACGATCCATGTCCTCGAGGCGCGCGTCGCCGTTGTAGCAGCCCTTGCGTGCGTCCTCGTAGGTGACGCCGAACCAATGGAACTCGTCGTACGCCATGCCGGGCGTCGCGACGAGCCCGATCGGGTCGGGATCGCCACCGACCGCGGTGAGCCACGCGTCGCCGCCGCGCGGATCCTTCACGAGCTTGGGGGCCTTGTCCTGGTGTCGCTCCGGAAGCCAGTTCGTCCAGATGTCAGGCGGTTCGAGGATGTGGCAGTCGGCGTCGACGATCATGGGCACGACGCTAGGGTGCCACGAGCGTCCGGGACGCTGCCGAAGGTCACATCCTCCACCGGACGCAGACCCCGCAAGGTCGGTTCGGTCGAGGTCGAGGTCGAGGTTGAGGTGAGGACGGGATCGGGCGTGGAATCGCTGCTGGAGGGGCTGCGCGTCCTGGATCTGGCCGCTGAGCCGGCGGCGATGGCCGGCCGGGTGCTCGCCGACCTCGGTGCCGAGGTCGTCGTCGTCGAGCCGCCGGGAGGTCACCCTCTCCGAGCGCAGCGCTACCGCTGGCAGGCCTGGGCCGCGGGCAAGAGGGCCGTCTCGGTCGACGGTCCCGACGACGCCCGTCTCGCCACCCTGCTCACCGAGGCCGACGTCGTGATCGAAACGCCGGGGCATCCGGGCACGCTCGCCGTCGATCCGGCACGCGCGCCCGATGCCGTGTGGGTCAGCGTGACGCCGTTCGGACTGACCGGGCCCCGCGCCGACTGGCGCTCGTCCGACCTCGGGGTGCTCGCAGCCAGCGGCAACATGTACCCGACGGGCGACCCCGACCGCGCGCCGGTGCGGTGCACGGAGCCGTCGGGCTACGGCCACACCGGCGGTGAGGTCGCGTTCGCCGTGCTGACTGCGCTGTGGACGGGCACGGGTCATCGCGTCGACCTCTCGATGCAGGAGTGCGTCGATGTCGCGAACATGGCTGCGCCCGCTCGCTTCGACCAGTCGCACTTCCGAGGCAGGCGGCTGGGTGCGCACATCGGGCGCACGCGCGAGATCTGGCCGACCCTCGATGGTTGGGTGTCGTTCGGCCTGCGTGGCGGCAAGGCTCGAATTCCGTCGCTCCAGATCATCACCAAGGCGGTCGCGGACGACGGCGTCGACGCGACTGCCCTGGAGACGCAGGAGTGGGCCGAATGGTCCCCCAACCACGCCCCCGAGGAGGTGCTGCGCGCGGTCGAGAAGCCGATCGGCGAGTACTTCGCCCGCCACACGATGCAGGAGCTCTACGACCTCGCCTGCGAGACGAACCTCATGCTCGCCCCCGCCAACTCGCCGCGGGAGATCCTCGCCAGCAAGCAGCTCGCGGCACGTGGGTTCTTCGCCCCCGTCGGCGACGTGCAGCAGTTCCCTGCCACGTTCGTGCAGGTGCGATCGCACGACGCCCGGGTCGCGAGCGTGGCGCCGAGCGCGCCGGCTCCCGTGAGCGCCGAGCAGCTCACGGGCTTCTCCGCTCCGGGTGTGCGCGCGACGACCGAGTGGAAGCCGGGGCAGCCGTCATGGGACGGCCTCAAGCTCATCGAGCTGGGATCGGGTGCCGCAGGCCCGATCGCGACGCGCTACTTCGTGGAGCACGGAGCGACCGTGCTGCGGATCGAGTCCAAGTCACGACCCGACTTCCTGCGCGTCTACGCGCTCGGGCCCGACAACCCGCACGGGCTCGAAGGTGCCACGATGTACGACGGGCTCAACGTCGGCAAGCGCAACGTCACGCTCAACCTCAAGAAGGCCGAATCGGTCGAGCTCGTGAAGCGGCTCGTCGTCGAGTGGGCCGATGCAGTCGCCGAGAACTACGCGCCCCGCGCGATGAAGGCGTTCGGGCTCGACTACGACGCTCTCGTCGAGGTCAAGCCCGACCTCGTGATGATCAGTGCGTGCCTCAACGGCCAGTTCGGGCCCCACAAGGACTACCCCGGCTTCGGCGGCCAGGGCGCGGCGCTGTCCGGCTACAACTGGCTGACCGGATGGCCCGATCTCGAGCCGGTCGGTCCCTACGCGACGATCACCGACTCGCTCGCGCCGCGCTACGTCGCCGCAGCGCTCGCGGCGGGATTGCACTACCGCCGGCGCACCGGACGCGGCGCGTACCTCGACCTCTCGCAGGTCGAGGCGGGCACGTGGACGCTCGCACCGTGGCTGCTCGAGTACGCCGACGAGGGCGTGATCGGCACCCGCGACGGCAACCGCTCCGCGCGAGCGGTGCCCCACGGCGCGTTCCCGTGCGCCGACGAGACGCACCCGGCCCTGGGCACCGTCGGCGACCGGTGGGTCGCGATCGCGTGCTGGACCGACGACGAGTGGGCTCGGCTGGCGAAGCTGATCGGGAACGACGACGGCGACCTCGCGACGCTCAACGGCCGACGCGCGCGCATCGCTGACGTGGAGGCGATCGTCGGCGAGTGGACCGCGACCCGCAGCCGCACCGAGGTCGCCGAGATGCTGCAACGGGAGGGCGTCGAGGCGGTGCCCGTCCAGGACTTCGGTGACGTGCACGGCGACCCGCAGCTCGCGGCACGCGACCACTTCGTGGCGCTCGAGCACGCGTTCATGGGTCCGGGGCTCTACGAGCGCAATGGCTTTCGCGTCTCCGACGCGCCGAGCGGCTACGACCAGGCCGGCCCGACCCTCGGTCAGGACAACGACTGGGTGCTCGGCGAGCTCCTCGGCCTGAGCGCCGGAGAGCAGCAGCGCCTCCGTGACGAGGGCGCCGTCGAGTAGGCCCGCGCTACGCGGGCATCGCGAGGCCGCCGTCGACGACGAGTGTCTGACCAGTGCAGAGCTTGGCGTCGTCGCTGGCGAAGAACACCGCCGCGCCGGTGAGGTCCTCGGGCTCGAGCGTCTGCTTCATCGCCGTCATCGCGGTCATCCCGCCGATGAACATCTCGGGCACGACCCTCCTGGTCGCCTCTGTCATCGTCACCCCCGGGGCGATGCAGTTGACCGTGATGCCGTACTGCCCGAGCTGTGCGGCCATGAACTTCGTGAGCCCGACGATCCCCCACTTCGTGATCGAGTAGCTGAAGTTGCCGAGCCCGAGGAACTCGTCCATGGGCGGGAACATGTACGAGTAGGCCGCGCCCGACGACTGGTTGATGATGCGACCGCGGCCCTGCTCGACCATCGCCGGTGCGACGGCGCGAGCCATGAGCCACGCGCCGTGCTGGTTCACGCTCATGATCTCGAGCAGGTAGTCGTAGTCGGCGTTGGCGTTGTCGATGTCGTGGTAGATCGCCGCGTTGTTGACGAGGATGTCGATCTGGCCGAACTCGTCCTTGGCGGCCCGGGCGCACGCGTCGGCCGACTCCGGGTCGGAGATGTCGGTCTCGACGAGGACGGCTTCGCCCTTGCCGGCGAGCGCGTCCATGCCAGCCCTCGCACGCTCTGGGTTCACCTCGGCGACGACGACCCTCGCGCCCTCGTCGAGGAACGCCTTCGCGTAGGCGAGTCCGATCCCCTGGCCCGCGCCCGTGATGATCGCGACGCGCCCGTCGAGTCGTGCCAAGGGACTCCTCCCCTACTTCTTCGTGCGGCCGATGAGGTTGAACCTCTCGGTCACGACCGGATCACCGGTGGCGTCGTCGCTCCAGACGGTCTCGATCACGATGAACGTCATCGTGGCGCTGTCGGTCTCCTTCTCGTAGAGATCGACGATCTTCCCCTCTCCCGAGAGCTCGTCCCCGACGACGGGCGGCCGGTGGTACTCGAACTCCTGCTCGCCGTGCAGGATGAGCGCGCCCTTCCCGTAGAGCTCGCCCATGACGACGTGCATCGGGTTGTCCCCGCCGGTCGGGTCCGGCGGCTGGAGCTCCGCGAACGCGCCCATGTGCTGCATCGCGAACGTGAACGTCGGCGGGGCCGGGATGCCGTCGAAGCCGGCGGCAGCCGCGGCCTTCGGGTCGCGGTACACAGGGTTGTCGTCGAGCACCGCTCTGGCGAAGTAGCCCACCGGGCCACGCTCGATCCGCACCTTGTGCGCGC
>Ga0315534_1002232_pt1 | contig 13167 bp, 9 predicted proteins | sample SalMarSW160240MG_FD_203094 | JGI IMG/M metagenome (GOLD analysis project Ga0315534, IMG submission 203094) | Salt marsh sediment microbial communities from the Plum Island Ecosystem LTER, Massachusetts, United States - Salt Marsh Sediment SW1602-40 ... | reverse complement strand
TGTACACTTCACAGTCCAGGTCAAACATCTGACAGGCCAACGAGAGGGCGGTTCCCCATTGGCCGGCGCCGGTTTCAGTGGTAAAGCCTTTCACACCTTCTTCTTTGGCGTAGAAAGCTTGTGCGACCGCCGTATTGAGTTTGTGTGAGCCGACGGGAGAAACCCCTTCGTACTTGTAGTAAATGTGTGCCGGCGTATCCAACACATGCTCCAGTCGACGGGCGCGGATGAGCGGTGTCGGTCGCCACAACTTGTAGATTTCACGCACGGGCTCCGGGATCTCGATGTAACGCTCCATGCTCACCGCTTCTCCAATGAAGCGCATGGGGAACAGCACCGACAGAAATTCCGGCGTGACGGGTTCCTTGGTCACCGGGTGGAGCACCGGACCTGGCGAAAGCGGCATGTCCGGATTGATGTTGTACCATGCCTTGGGGATGTCGCTGTCCGAAAGCACATATTTTGTGGGTTCACTCATCTCGTTTTCTCCTCGTTCGTGAATTGGATTTCGAATGGATCGTTAAGAACTGGCTCGTGCGCGATACTTCTCCTCCGGATTTGGTCTCCCCTGGTATGTCGATGCATCAAAAAACGCCCATCCCCGATGGGGACGAGCGTTCGATTGCCCGCGGTACCACCCCGCTTAAGCTGGCGCTAGAGACGAAAAAACCATCGGTGGTGCGACGGTTTTATTGAGCCAGCCTCACTCATGTCGGACATCGCGTTCGATGTCCTTTGCCCAGATAACGGTGGCAGCGCCGGCGCAGGCTACTCGGAATTCCTTTCACCCTGCAGCTCCGAGGTCCATTCCATGTCGGTCAACGTGCGGGTTCTCAGCGCCTCCCGCTCTCTGTGCCGTCGTACCGGCGCGTACTTGCCCTCTTCACAGCTTTTATTTTTATTCGTTTGCAAAATTATAGAGTCTACAAACGCGCTTGTCAACAAGCGCGCTCTCGAAACGAACGCGCCTCGCTGGTTTCCGGTTGTTAGTCGCCGGCTTCTCCCCAGACCTGCAGCGTGCCGTCGTCGCTTCCGATCACGATATAAGCGCCATCCGGTGACCAATCCACGTTATACACCCAATTGGTTTCTTGATTGATTCTCATGATATCGAGCTTTCGCAGCAGTTCGCCGCTGTCCACGTCCCAGAAATAAATCCTGCCATCGTTGCCGCTGGCCACGATCATTGTTCCGTCCGGGGACCAATCGAAATCCATGATCGACATGGTGTTCCCCTCGAGCGTACGAGCTTGCGCCCAGGTATCCGTTTCCCAGATCGTGACCGATCCGGCGCCCAGACTGGAGTAGCTGGCAGCGGCCAACTTGGTGCCGTCGGGGGACCAGGAGACCGCGCGCGACCACTCGCTGTCCGTGCAGCACACGGCGCGCTGCATAACGCCGCTGGAAGAGTCCCAGATTCGAACTGTCGAGTCGTTCCCCACACTGGCCAGGAGGGTCGCGTCGTTCGACCAGGCGATATCGCCGGCGATGAATTTGCGAAACGTGTGACAACAAATTTCGAGCAGGAGCTCACCGTCTTCCGCGTTCCAGATTTTGATGCGTTCATCCCCATTGGCGGTCGCCAGGCGTGAAATGTCCGGCGACCAACTCAGGTTAACCACGCTGCTGGTGGTGGCTTGAAACCGCAGGGATTCCGCACCGGTTTCGATATCCCAGATCTGCACGACTCCATTTTGATTGCCGCTGGCCAACTTGCTTCCATCTGGTGACCACGAAAGTCCTTCGATGAACCAGGTGTTCGTCTGCAGCCGCAGAACGATCGGATCGAATGTGGTGGCGTACCATATATTGATAACGCTGTCCTCGTAGGCGCCCATGTGTTCGTCCGACGCCAGCCAAAGTCCGTCCGGTGACCAGGCTACTTTGCGGAAAGAGTTCCCCTGAGCGGTATATCTTGCCAATTCGATGATCGTTTGTGGATCAAGATTTTCACTGGAGCTGCGCTCATCCTGCGGGGTTACCATTTGGCGGTCTGTTTCGCCGGAGACTGCGGAAGTGGCCATCAGCGTAGCTGCGATTTGTGCTGGACGAAGGGTAGCGGTCGGAAGATCGCTGGAAAGCTGTGAGTTCGCAGGTGTGTGGGAGGGAATGTTGCCTGCGGAAGGGGTATCTGATCCGCTGCCGCCTATCAGGAGCATCACAATGACGAAAGCCGGAAGGAGAACACCCAGCGCCAGCAAGGGTGCCCATTTCAACTTCCGGGGTGAATCACTCAAAGTGGGGACGGCGTGTACCGGCTTTTCGGCCGTGGCTTCTAGCGTGCCGAGCTCTCGTGATTCGCCATCGGCGGAGTCGAAGCGAAGCGTTTCCGCTGCAGGGATCGGTTGAGGCGCTGAAGATTCCAGTGCAGCGGATGGCGTGCTGGATTCAAGCATTGCGTGCTTAAGCGCCTCCACCAGATCGCTCACGGTTTGAAAACGATCCTGGGGCTCCTTGGCCATGGCGCGTTGAAGGACTTGATCCAACGCCGCGGAAAGTCCCGGGTCGACCGCACGGATACTGGGAACGGGTTCGGTGATGTGTTTGAGGGCGATTCCCATGGCAGTGTCGGCGTCATACGGTGGCATACCGGATATGGCCTGGAAGAGGATAGCGCCCAAGGCGTAGATGTCGCTGCGTCCATCGATGTCTTTCTCGCCCTTCGCCTGTTCCGGGCTCATATGGGTGGGTGTTCCTAGGACGGCGCTGCCGGTGTAGGCTACGCTGGCGTCCCGCAGTTTTACGAGTCCGAAGTCTGCGAGATACGGCATCCCATCCTGGTCAAGCAGTATGTTGGCGGGTTTGAGGTCGCGGTGGACGATGCCTTGGCGATGTGCTTTTTCTAACGCCGGTGCGATTCGTTCCAGTATTTCAAGCGCTTCATTAAGCGGCATCTTTCGACCCTGGAGCAGTTCGTCGAGTGAACCTCCCGGCATGTAGCGCATGACCAGATAGAGTTGGCCGTCCTGCTCCCCGAAGTCGTATACCGGCACGATGGCTGCATGTTCAAGTGAGGCGAGCGTTTTTGCTTCGCGTTCAAAGCGGCCGCGGAATTGAGGGTCGTGCAGGAATTCGCGCGGTAATACTTTGACCGCCACTTCGCGGTTGAAGCGCGGATCTTGCGCGAGATAAACGGTCGCCATCCCGCCCCGCCCGATTTCCCCGATGATTTTATAACGGCCGATATACTCCGGGTGCATGTTCGCCATCCTTGGCTGCAGCCTGATGTTGCCCGCGTTTTTAAAAGGAATCCGTTTCTGTGCCGATGCGGAAGATCGACATCTTCGATTATATATGACGCTTTCGGTAGAATCCAAACAAAGTCGAGCGCGGTGCGGTTGAACTTAATCCGCACCGCGCCATAGCGCTTTTATTCAGGCGACTGCAAACCGGGGAGCTAATTGTCTTCGGGTGTGCAGGGATCTCCAGGTTTGGCGTCCTCGGGGCAGGGAACCACACAAACCGGCGCTGTGGTTCCGTATTGAGACACCATGCAGCCTTCCGGTTCGGGTACGACCAATTCGGGCGGGACGATTACGGTCAAGGCCAAGATATCGGCCGAGAATTCCACCGTACTGCCCGCCACCCAGCAATGTCCATAGGCGCTGGGGTTGACGATCCACAGCCAGGTTCCGTCTTCGTTACGCCCATCAACCTGGGCGCTCTCGCCTTCCATGAGAGAGCCCGTGATTTTGTAATCCTTGTGCGGTCCCTCGCGGCAGTTGGCATTCATAATCGCTCTGGCGGTCGTGGCTTCATCTTCTTTCTCGGGTTTGGGAGTCGGGGTAGACGTAGGCCTCCCGGGTTCCTGCGGCTCATATCCCATCAGCTCCTCTTCGAGTTCGAAGGCGCCGATGTCGCAGTGCACACCCTGCGGGCGTACGACTCCCCTTTGGTCTGCGGCTGGACAATCTCCGCCTCCGGCACCGGTGTCCACGGCCGGACTGGCAGGCATCAGGGCGTGGGTCCACGTCGGTCCACCGTTGTTGGCCAACGGGTCGAGCAGCGGGGCTGCGCCGGGGATGTCATCCAGCGTGGGATCGAGACTGCAGGTGTTGTCGCTGTCCAGGTTGTAACCCAGCGTGATGAAGTCGGTGCCGAAACAATCCGCTACTGCGTTGTCGGCGATGATGCTGCTCAACATGCGCGTCACGCCGATGTTGACGCTGGAGATGCCGTGGGATGCGTTGTTGGTGATCGTCACGAATTTGAGCGTCACTTCGCCGTTGTTGGCGATACCGGCTCCCTCCGGTGCGGAATTCCCGCTGATCGTGCTGTTCAACATCGTAAGACTGCCGATCGAACCTCCCCCTTCCTGATAGATGCCACCCCCACGCGCCGCGGCCGAATTTCCGGACAGCGTGGAACCCTCGATGGTCAGGATGGCATCGGCGTTGTTCATCAAACCGCCGCCCCACATACTGGCATCGTTCTCCGAGATCGTGCTGTCCTTGATGGTCATCTCGCCACGCACGTTCCAGATCCCGCCGCCTTTGGGAGAAAGATTCAAGGTGACGGTGCTGCGGGACAAGCTCATCGATTCATAGTTGAAGATTCCCGTTCGGATGTGTTCACTCACGGTCACTTCGGTCATGTCCATGCTGCCGTAATTAATTACCCCCGAGCCGATGTTCTGTGAGATCAGCGTAGCGGAGATGACGGCATTCGAGGTGGGCTCGAGATTGCAAATCCCGGCGTAGTAATCCGGGGCGGCATTATCGGCCACGACGCCGCCGGTCATTTCGAGAACGTTGTAATTCGTGATGCCGCCACAGTAATCATACGAATTGGTGTTGTTGCGGTAGACATCGGAGTCGTTGAGGATCATGTGGCCCAGGTTGTAGACGCCACCAGCGGCGAAATTGTCCTGGATGTTGCTGTCGTTGATGGTTGCTGTAGCGCCCACGTCGTTGAAAATACCGGAGCCAAGTTCTTCGGAGGTGTTCATGGCCACTTCGCAATTGGACATTGTCAGGCTTTGTTGGTTGTAAATTCCACCGCCGTAAGCATGATTCCCGGCGGGCAATTCAGCGACATTGAAGAGCACCTCTACGTTTTCGAGCGAAAGTTCGCCGCGATTGTGAATCCCGCCGGCGTTGATCAACCCCGGACCGATTGCGGTTCCGGTGGCGGTGTTGTGAGTCACGCTGCTGTCGAAGATCGACACGACGGCTCCATTGTCGATCAGAATTCCTCCCGCAGAAGCGCCGCTGCCGTTGAACAGATGCAGGTTATGAACGGCGAGGTTGATTCCCGGCATCACGGACATCACGGTGCGTGTCCCGTCGCCGTCCAGTTTCACCGCGCCGACGCCTTCGATGGTGAGATCCTTGTCGACGACGACGGAGATGGATGCATCCAATGCGTCGATTTCGATGTAGTCGCCCGCCATGATGAAGATCGTGTCGCCATCGACGGCTTTGTCGCTGGCGGCTTCGAGCGTGCGGCAGGCGGTTGTGGGGGTGTGACAATCGTGGCTGTCGTCCCCGGTGGTCGCGACGTACCAGATGTGCGGATCGGGTCCTGGAATGCAGGCGACGAGGGCGATAAGTGCGAGAGTGGCGATCGGGAATTTCAACGCGTTTCGAATTTTCATGGCAGCTCTCCTACGGTGACCGCTAGAATTGAAGTTCGATGGGTGAGATATTGCGCTCTCCTCATTCTCTAGAACGCTGGTGGCGGATGGTTTGTGACAGATTCGGGCCCAACTTGTGGAAGATATTCATCTCCAGAGGACCGAGCGGGATCCCATGTTGACTCTACGTCCAGGCACGTGCGATTGTCAAGCCGCATTGCCGCTCAGTAAATCGGCTGCGAGGGATCGATCTCTTCGGCCCAGGCGTTGATGCCGTCGTGCAGATTTTTCACGTCCTTGAATCCGGCGGCGCTGAGGATCCCGAGCGCCCGCGCAGAGCGCGTACCCGTCCGGCAGACGAGAACGATCGGCTCATCGTGGTCGAATTCGTACATCGCAGCAGCCAGTGAACCCAAGGGGACTGAATGCGCTGCGGTGATGTGCGAAATCTCGAGTTCGTGGGGTTCGCGCACGTCGATCAAATGAATGCGCTCCTCGCGCCCCAGCCGCTCGGCCAACTCGCGGGCTTCGATCTCCCGCTCAGGTGGCATCTGTTCCTTTCCCGAATCATGAGCGGGGAGCCCGCAGAAGTCCTCGTAGTCGATTAACTCGCTGATTTCCGGTGCTTGTCCGCAGATCTTGCAGCGCGGGTTTTTCTTCAAGCGAATGTCATCGAAGCGCATGGCGAGGCTGTCGTATATCAGCAAACGACCGACGAGCGTTTCGCCGATCTCGAGGATCAGTTTCAGCGTCTCCGTAGCCTGGATCGTGCCAACGACGCCGGGGACAGCGCCGAAAACGCCGCCTTCGGCACAGTTCGGGACCAAATCCGGCGGAGGTGGCGCAGGAAAGATACAGCGGTAGCAAGGACCAGCCTGACTCCAGAACACGCTCGCCTGTCCTTCAAAACGGAACACCGATCCATAGACGTTCGGTTTGCCGCTGAGTACGCAGACGTCGTTTACCAGGTACCGGGTGGGGAAATTATCACTGGCGTCGACGATCACGTCATACGGCCGGGAGATTTTCAAGGCATTGTCGGCGGAAAAGACTTCGTCGTAGACATCCACCTCGATCTCGGGATTGATGTCCAGCAAACGCGCTCGAGCGGATTCGACTTTGCGTTCCCCCAGTTTCGACGAACCGTGCAGTATTTGGCGATGCAGGTTGGAGTACTCGACCTCGTCGTGATCGACCAATCCGATGCATCCCACGCCGGCTGCTGCAAGGTAGATCGAGACCGGGGATCCCAGTCCGCCCGTGCCGACGATCAGCACGGCGGCCGATTTCAACTTGCGCTGGCCGGATAAACCCACTTCCGGAAGCAGCAATTGGCGCGAGTAGCGCCGGAATTCGTCTGCGGAGAAAGCGGAGATCTTGGGGGATTTCTGTGGCCCAGGCATGGATTCACCTCATGTCTATTTATAACCTTTCCGGGCGGATGTGCAAATCGCTTGTGCTATGGTGTGATATTTGCATCGACTCCTGGCCGCGGGAGACCTTACGAAAGCAATGATTTTAATTGCTGTTTTCATCCACCGAGTTGCTTTTGGGTGCATCGCCAAAGGTCGTTTGTGGTACAAGGTATGTATGCGCGGAGTGCTTGCGGAGACAACATCTCCCGAGTAGGATAGTAGGTCATTATGTCGCAACATCGTATGCTGCACACGCAATCTCCACCGCTCGAGCCGATCACGGGTCGGGTAATGCGGCATCTGGCGGTGACGTTTCTGGTCGCCGGGGCTCTGGCCACGGTTTTTACCGCTTGGACTCCGGCCAGCCTCGATCCGCAAGAGCTCGCCGGTCAGCTGGCCGCCGCTTTGGAGGACGAATCAGAAATTCCATCGGCGTTGAGCGGCTCGGGGGGCCAGGTGTCGGAGGATGGAAGACTGCGGATCGGGATTGTGGCTGGGCATTCCGGGCTACACCCGGACAGCGGTGCACAGGACCCCGGTTCGATTTGCGCGGACGGCCTGACCGAAGCGGAAGTCAACGCACAGATCGCGGCTTTGACGGTGAAATACCTGGAAGCCGCTGGCATGCAAGTTGACCAGCTGGAGGAGTGGGATCCCAGGCTGCAGGGATATCGTGCCGTCGCGCTGGTTTCTATCCACGCTGATTCATGTCTGCCGATCAACGAATATGCGACTGGGTTTAAAGTCACGGCTGCTGTCGATACAATCGTCCAGGATAAAGCGCAGCGTTTGGTAGCCTGTATCGTTGATCGCTACGGCGCGGCGACGGACCTGTATTACCATCCCGGCAGCATCACACGGGACATGACGGAGTATCACACCTTCCACGAGATCAACGCCCAGACTCCGGCCGTGATTATCGAGACCGGATTTCTCTATCTCGATCGCGATTTCCTCACGCGCAGTCCGGATCTTGCTGCACGCGGTATTGCCGACGGCATCATCTGCTACGTGAATAATGAACCTACGAACCTGAGCGGCGGAAACTAGCCATGCAAACAGCATCGCCTCTGCCCGGAATGGAACATGCGGATCATGCTGCGCTGCTTCAGGAAGCGAAATTGGCTTTCGGCGCGGGTGAAAACCAGAAAGCACGGCGGCTGTGTCAGCGTGCAATCCAGCTCAAACCGAAGGACGAATTGCCCTGGCTTTTACTGGCGAAGTACTCCGAGCCTCGAACGGGGTTGGCGTGCCTGGCGCGTGCGTTGGAGATCAACCCCAAAAGCCGCGTCGCTCGCAAGATGATCCGCGAATTAATGCGCCACTTACCGAGCAACGAACGCCGCGAGGTGGTTGAAGAAATTACGCTGCCCGAATCGTTGGCGCACGAGCTGCTTCCCTCCGAGGCGCTGACCTTGCGGCGCCTGCTCTCCTCCCGTGTCGTCCTCGTCGCCTTCGCCATCGTGTTAACGGCCGGAATTTGGCTGGGGGGACAACCTGTCGATGCGCTGCAGCCGCAAATGTCCTCCGCCGATATTATCAAAGCAACCCTGACGCCCACGCACACTCTGACGCCCACGCCAACTTTGACGCCTACACCGACTCTGACGCCCACACCAACATTGACACCAACACCGCGCCCGGCTGCTTCTTCCTTATATACGACCAATCCGGAAGATCTTGCGGATGAGGGGCGTTGGATCGACATCGACCTATCCGCGCAGCGCGTCACCGCCTATGAAGGCTCGACTGCCGTAAAGACGTTCATCGTCTCGACAGGCACGCGCGCCCATCCGACTGTGACCGGGCAGTACCGCATCTACAGGAAATATATCTCCACGCCGATGGCGGGACCGGGCTATTACCTGCCCGGAGTCCCGTACACGATGTATTTCTACAAGGGCTATGCCTTACACGGCACATACTGGCACAATAATTTCGGTACACCGATGAGCCATGGCTGCGTCAACCTGCGTACACCGGACGCAAAATGGTTGTTCGACTTCGCTTCGGTGGGCACACTCGTCAACGTTCATCCATAGGCGGTCCCTTCATCCCTGCGGCCCGGTCTTCTAGGGTTCGACAAATGTCAACTGTGTCATTTTTACTGCAGTGAATCCCTGCCAAATTGTGTGATGAGGATGTCCTGTACGCTTTGATTCAGGCATATATTTGGTAATATTTAATAGTTCAAATTCATCAGGATGGAGTGTTCTTATGCCTAAGGTTACCGTCGAAGGCCACGGAACGTTCGAAGTACAGAAGGGCAAACGCCTGGTGCGTGCGATTGAAGACAGCGGTGTCGATATCCTGCACCGTTGTGGTGGACACGCACAGTGCACGACGTGCCGCGTGGAGTTCCTTGAAGGCGAACCCCAGCAGCGCACGGTTGCCGAACGGGATAAACTGAAGGAAAAAGGTGAAGGCGGGATTCGTCTTTCCTGCCAGTGTCTCGTCGAACACGACATGGCGCTGCGTGTGTTGAACACGCTGCAAAGCACGGGTCTGGATAGTCCCGGCGACACACCGGAAGATTACATTACACCCGAGCCGGAGTGGATTCCCCTTTCGGAGTAAATCGTCGTGAGTGAGAAGGCGTTGTTCGAGGGGCTCGTCATCGACGAGCACGATCATCCTGTCGAAGTTGCCAACGTCGGCGGTGAGGCGTTCTACGTCGTCGACGATGATGGATTCCAGCGCCACGTGGAGAGTGCGTACGTCGATCGCCAGGTGCTCGAACATTTCCAGGATATGATTCAGGGCCACGAAGACTTGGTCACCGAGGGCACGATGGAGATGATCGGCCAGGACGACATCTTCACCAAAGCGATGATCGAAAATCAACTAAACAACATGGCTTCCCAGTTCGATGCCATCCTCGAACAGGGACTGCCGGAGGAGGCTCGAGCTTATTTGGGCATGCTCGGGTTCCGCGTGGTGATCGATATGCGCGGGGATGTCATTCGAGTCGATCAGCCGCAGGCGCCTGAATCCGGGGAATCCTACGATTGATGCCCACAGCTCGACGAGTCTCTGACAGGCAGCCTGCCAGGCGTGTCTCGATAAAGAGGTATCGAGATTGAAGCAGCTTCATGGTGGATACTGCCCGCTCGAGTATAATCGTATGCGATATCATGGTGTTGGGAGTGCGTTGTGACTCTGTCCGAATATATTCTCGACGTTTCTGAGGGAACTTTTGAGAACGATGTGCTCATGCGTTCTCACGAAACTCCCGTTGTTGTGGACTTCTGGGCCGAATGGTGTGTGCCTTGTAAAATACTCGGGCCGCTGCTGGAACGCGTAGCGATCGAATGGGGTGGTTCTTTCCTGCTGGCGAAAGTCGATGTCGATGAAAACCCAAATTTGGCCATTCGCTACGGCGTCCAAGGCATTCCGGCCGTCAAGGCCATCCACAATGGGGAGGTCGTTGCCGAATTTGTAGGTGCACAGCCCGAATCTGCGGTGAGAAGGTTCATTCAGAATCTGGTTCCCAGCGAGGCGGATAGAGCCGTCGCCGAAGCGCAATCCTTACTGGCGACCCGGCATTGGCCGGAAGCCGAGGATGCTTTTCGAGAGGTGCTCGAGAAGGACGATCGCAATGCCGCCGCTGCGTTGGGCCTGGTGAAAAGCCTGCTCATGCAGGGAGTCGGGAAAGAAACGGTCGAGATTCTGACCGACTTCCCGGCGGGAACGGAATGGCCGGTTGCGGAGAGTCTGAAACCGTTGGCGGAAATTCTTGCCGAGGCCGAGGGAAGCGGCCCGACAGCGGAGGAAGATACGTTAAGTGCACGTTTGCATCGTGCGGCGAAGCTGATTGCGCGCAGCAACCTGCCCGCTGCAATGGACGGCCTGCTGGACATCCTGCGTGAGGATAAGACCTATCGCGGTGGTCTTCCCAGACAGATTATGCTGGCACTGTTCGTTTTGTTGGGGGATCAAGATCCGTTGACGCGAGAATATCGAGAAGAACTCGCTTCGGTTCTGTTCTAAATCTACGCAAGTAACTCGATACAAGTTATTCGACGGCGAACGCTTGCGCTGGGGGTTGTTCCTGTTGCATTGTCGTGGGGGCGTCTTGCGCATACTGCCTCCCGATGATGCAAAGCGAAACACGCTGTCGTCAATCCGGAGATTCCAGAATCAGCGTCCCCCAGGTGGTGGGATCGGTGGCTCGGCGGGTGTTGACGTTGGAGATCATCGATTGCCAGGTGGAGACTCCTGCCGTATCGTTGTCGGAGAGCGATAATGCGAAACCGAAATGACTGCCTGCCGCGGGCGAAAGACTGAAAGCCGACCAGGGGATCTTGGCTTCCAGGTTATAGCCGCTGCCGTCCTTCTCGGCGGCGATTTCCGCGCTGCTGACCCAGGCTTCGAGGCTGCGGGGGAACCAACGGTAGACCTCGGGATCTAGAGAACCGAAGTTGCCCGGCGAAAGGCCGATCTGGTAATCGTCCTGGCTCATGCTGGCGGTGTAAAAGTCGCCGGCCAGATCGGTGTCGAGTTGGATTTCGATGTCGTCCCCTTTATACATATAACGTCCCCACGAGGTTTGCACGAAAGTATCGTCCGTGCGTTTAACGGCAATATAGAGGTAGTCCGCATCCCAAGCGAGGTAGAACGTTGCCGATGCGTCGCTCGGCCCGCTCCAGCCGCTTCCCGCATACGGGACAGTTTCGTCCGCGGTGTACGGGGTCGTCGTCCAATCGCTCAGGTCGCCATCGATCGTGATCGAGCCGCTTCGATAGGCGGCCGTGACCGCGGTTCCGTTCGATCGAGAATTGAGCGTACTCGACGTGGCTTCGGGGATGCTCGTATCGAGCGGTGTTTCACCCGAATCCTCGGGTGTGACTGTTGCTGTGGCCTGCCCGCCTTCGGAAGGCGTGATTGGCGTCTCGCCGGTGAGTACCACCACCGGTGTGTTGGTGGGCGGTTCCACATAGGGCGTCGATGGTGTGGAGAATATTGCCGTGTGGGTTAAATTCGGTGTCGGAAACGAGAACGGCGTGGGTGAGGTTGCGCCGGGAAGAGTGCAGGCCTCGATGCCTAATGCAAGCAAAAGAATCGGCAGCAGGCGCATAGATTTATGCATATATTCCCTCCGGCAAAGCAAAAAAAGCCTACTGCTTTGGATTGTACAATGATATTTTCCAACGGGAAACTTGCTTGAGTCGAGATTAGCGAGGCGGTAAGTGTCCGTAGGATCCTGCGTCGAGGGGATGTTCAAAAAGCCAAACCAGGGCAGATCGCAATTCCTGACGTTGAGGGTTGGTACTTGTGGGGCGGGTGGGAGTCGAACCCACACGCTCTCGCGAGCAGAGGATTTTAAGTCCCCGGCGTCTGCCAATTCCGCCACCGCCCCGATCTGATGTTATTGTAGCCGGACGGGGCGAAGCGTCAAGGTGTGGTGCGACGATCGCTGCCTCATATTGCGTCCCATCCCCGGGTCCGCGAAGCACGAAAATCGAGACGATCCCCCACGAAATGTGCATAATAGTGTGGCAGGCGCTATGCTATAATGCCAAACGGAGTCGAAAATGCTGAAAACGATAACTCGCTTGTTCGGGGGCGATCCCATCCGCCGGCAGCTCGAAAGTTACAAGGAAAGCGTAGCCCGCATCAACGCCCTCGAAGAAGAGATGAAAAAACTCCCTGACGAAGCGTTGCAGGCGAAGACGGGAGAATTCCGCTCCCGCCTGGAAGCCGGGGAGACACTCGATGACCTCCTTCCGGAGGCCTTCGCAGTTGTGCGGGAAGTATCCAGACGCACGGTCGGATTGCGTCATTACAATGTCCAATTGATCGGCGGCATCGTGCTGCATGAGGGCAAGATCGCAGAAATGAAAACGGGTGAGGGGAAAACACTCGTGGCGACTCTGCCCATTTACCTGAATGCCTTGCCCGGCAAGGGCGTTCATCTGATCACGGTCAACGACTATCTCGCTCGCCGCGACGCGCGCTGGATGGGCCCGATTTTCGACTTTCTTGGACTCAGCGTCGGCGTACTGCAGACGGCGGCACGTTCGGAGGGTGGGCGCAAAGCATTGATGTACGCACCGCAGAAGGAATCGTCGCAGGAAGACGTCCATCAACTTGAGCTCGTGGACCGTAAATTAGCCTACGCTGCCGATGTGACCTACGGCACGAACAATGAATTCGGGTTCGACTATCTGCGCGACA
>Ga0315534_1002231_pt1 | contig 13175 bp, 14 predicted proteins | sample SalMarSW160240MG_FD_203094 | JGI IMG/M metagenome (GOLD analysis project Ga0315534, IMG submission 203094) | Salt marsh sediment microbial communities from the Plum Island Ecosystem LTER, Massachusetts, United States - Salt Marsh Sediment SW1602-40 ... | reverse complement strand
GACACCTATGCTGCCCGGAAAGATTTGGGTGGTGGGGTTGTGTTGACCCTCTCACATCCTATTGATTACTTGAACTGGTTTTTTGGAGAGGCTGAGCGTGTCTGGGGGTGGTTTGCCAAGAAGGGCAATTGGGATCTGGCAGTTGAGGATACAGCCGAGATTACAATATTGCATAATTCTGACGTCATCAGCAGCGTGCATCTAGATTACCTGCAGCGACCTGTTAAGCACGACTTATCGATTTCTGGGACGAAGGGCTCGGTATATTGGTCAAATATGGATGGTCGAGCTGAGTTTATCGAAGCGGAATCGGGGAGTAAGACGCCGATTTACCTTCCCGAGGGGTTTGAGAGAAACGATCTATTCCTCGCTGAGATCGAACATTTCAAGGAAGTTATTCGAGGCCGTGCTCATCCAATTTGCACCCTCGAGGATGGAATCCATGATTTGCAGATTGCATTAACAGTGTTGGAGCATCCAGGCCTTGAAGATTTTAGACCATTGATCCCGCTTTCTTGAGCCCATGAGGCCTTCGATGTCTCATCGGGTGGTCAAAGTGGTCGTGAAAGTGATGTCCGGTTCAATCTTTGGCGAGCCAAGCCACAAGGATATTAAGCGAAGAAACAATCTGAACTCGCAATAACCCATTGGATATATTTTTTAGGCAGTAAGCCGCCGGTCAGGAAATTCTCAACATCAACCGCGTATTTGAATTAATGCGATAAAGGTACCGTTCTTGTTTGTCGTTTGAAAGCATTGTTAATGCGTCAATGTTTCACGGAGGTTATAACAAGAACGAGGATTTCGTTGGTTATAAAGGAATTTGTGTGGTCGCAAGAATTGCATCGGCGATTATCGTATATTTGTTGCAAGATTCCGAACAGGAAATTCCCTCGGAGCCATCGCAATATCTGATTAATGGGACCGGCTCAAGTGAACAATCAAGGGTAATCGCGGCTAAAAGTCATTACCCGGAAGATCGGAAACATTCATGAAAGCAAACAAGCACGTTGTATTTTGGATCGTAGTAGTAATCTTCGTTTCAGCTGCTGTGGGTATGGCCCTCGGCTTCACACGTTTCGGTCCTGGGGCAAGCGGTGACTCCGTATATTATGTTATGGGTGCGGAGAACATAAGCCTTGGGAATGGATTTTCGCGAACATCAGGTGGAGGAGAAATCAAGCCGGTGACCGGCTTTCCACCTTTCTATCCTATGGTCTTGAGCCTGCTTTATTCAGAGGGAGTGGATCTCTTTGCATCTGCAAGGTTGTTAAACGCGTTGATATTTGGATTCAATATACTACTGAGCCTTATACTGATCTATCGGTATACGGATTCACTATTTGCAGCGGCGACTGGAGGTTTGCTCCTATTATTCTCCGATACGTTGCTGCAGTGGCATGGCTGGGTGATGTCAGAGCCCCTGTATATCGCATTGTTCCTGATAGCAATATATTGCTTTCTTGAATATTTTGAATCCCGGAAATTATTATGGCTGATTATTTCTGGTTTGGCGGGTGGATCAGCCATACTCACACGCTATGTAGGCATCGCATTATTTCCCGCATTGGCTTTATTGGCATTGTTCCTTAACCAACGACCATGGAAAAAGCGAATTTGGGATAGCGTTGTCCTTACGATATTTTTGCTTGCACCCCTTCTCTATCTCATTCTCATTAATAGATCCGGCGGTGGTACAGGGATTAACCGTCAAATTACCTATCACATGATGCGACCAGAACTTGCATGGCAATATCTAACCGAGATCTCTTCTTGGTTCGCGCCAAATAACCTGCCATTTGGAGAGATCGTGCGTGCAGTCATCGCCATATTTATTGCCATCGGACTTCCCAGTCTTTTTATCCGGACATTCCTTAGAGAAGCTGCAAATAACCGCATCGAGCAGACCAGGAAATATTTTGCTCTACCGTGGAGCCTCGCAGTATATATCTTCGCTTTTCTCGGGGTGTTGGTTATTAATTCACTTCTACTTGATGCTGGAACAACAGCTTCTGCACCACCCAGATATCTGTTGCCGGTTTATGTAGCGACTGTGATACTCTTCGTGTCAATCACATCCATGTTGCTGAAACGGATACCGCAAAGACGCGGAGTACAGTCTCTTGGGGTTCTATACGCATGCGTTTTGGTGTTTGCGGCTTTTTCTCAATCTGCCAAAATGATGATTGACCCAATGCCATATATTGGATACTCGAATTTAGAGATTGGATACCCGAAGCTAGAGGAAACACTCAAGGGCATGGATCGGGATACAATTGCTATCTCAAACAATCCAGAAATGGTGTATTTTTTAATGGGAAGACCTGCTTATATGCGACCAATAGGTTTTGATAATTATTCGCTGCAATATCGGCAGGATTATGAAGATCAGATAGATTTCGTACAAGGTTTATTGGACAGTGGTGCTGTATATATTCAAATGCGTGATCCAAGCCAAGAGGAGCTGGATGTAATTAACGACTTGGAGATCGAACCAGTTTTGGTAATACATGATGCAACAATCTATACATCCTCGAAGCTCCCTGGATCCAACATCATCAATTCGGATAGTAAGTAGAGGGGATCAAATCTTGCGAAATAGCTATCTCTGTCAGGATGAACAAGGGCACTATGTCTGAAGAAAGCGATGTAAAAGTCTCTATTGTTATCCCGGTATTTGAGGAAGCCGAAACCATTCGCATTTTACTGCCCGAGCTGGTGGCGTTATTGCGCGAAGAGATCCAATCGTTTGAGGTAATCGTTGTAGAAGACGGTTCCAAGGACAATACCTTGAGCGTCCTAAAGGAGTTAGTGCAAAGATTCCCTGAGCATCTCCGAGTTGCTAGGCATCTATATAATAAAGGGAATGGAGCATCTTTACGTACTGGGATCAGTGTGGCAAGGGGAGAGATTGTGGTCACAATGGATGCAGACGGTCAGCATGCAGCGAAAGACATAATTTCTTTAATTGAGTTGATACCGCCCTACGACTTGGTGATTGGCGCTCGCACAGTCAATTACAGGGGAAGTTGGTACAGGGGAATGGCCAACCGTTTCTTTAATCGATTCTCGAGTTGGCTGTCACGGCGTGAGATACTGGATCTCACATCGGGATTCAGAGCAATGCGTAGACGGCAAGTTGTCCATTTCCTACCACTCTTCCCTAACGGCTTTTCAGCTCCCACGACAACAACAATGGCTTTCTTGAAAGCCGGGTATAACGTCGCCTTTACACCGATACACGTGCATGAGAGGAAATCGGGGGAGAGCAAGATAAATCTATGGCAAGATGGGTATCGATTTATTATTATCATCCTGCGGATGATCATGCTATTCGATCCGATGCGTATATTCCTTCCTGCAAGCCTCATTCTAGGCATATTAGGGATATTTGCATGGCTGGCAGGTCTTATTCATGCGCAAAGGCTTGTGGTGCCGAATTCAGCAATTTTGCTATTCTCATCTGCGCTAATAACATGGTTTTTAGGGTTGATCTCGGATCAGGTGTCTAGTAGCAGAGTGCAATACCATGGTGATGAACACATCTCATTCCTTGAGTAGTGTGCTGGTTGCAGGAGCAATTGTGCGTGAGGCACGGGAATATTCTTACAAGTGGTCCCGATGGCTTTCCCTCAATTGTTGATACGTTAATAGGCCGAGGTATCCCCCGCATTCTAACCATTATCTTGCCTGTGCTGACACCTTGCGTTATGACTATTGGCACACGCGGGAATTTCTCGAAGAGCATTAGGTTACCCTTAAGGCTTAGATATCCGCTGGCCAGGGCCGGGTTGTGATGCTAGCCTTGATTTCCGGGATGTAGTATGAAGAATGCCGACCGGGATCACTTACGCCAAACAGCGAACCTGATCGGCGGTATAGCTTCATAAACCTAATTCTTTCTGAATAAGAACATGATTTCAATCAGGAACAACTTGCCAAAGCACTCACTGCTATTTCTGGTCTTACCAGCTCTTTTCGTCGCTTTTGTTGTCCTTAAAATAAACATATTTATGCTGGATGAAATTAGGTTGTTTCCAGATACGACTTCGTACATTCACGTATCTCAGCTTCCTTGGTTGGAGATGTTCTGGGGGGAAGAAAGACCGTTCACGATCCCTTTGATATATAAGTCTTTTCAAATTTCTGGGTATTCAGACTTGACCCTGATGGCGGGCTTTCAAAAAATTACTCATTTTCAAGTGTACTTCTCAATCTTTAGCTGGCTATTTCTTGCGCTTGTTATTTCCAGAACGCTAAGTACTCCTTGGGCAAAGATTATGGTTTTTCCGATTATTCTGGGTTTTGGACTTTCCTTGGATATTAGTCAATGGGATCGTATGCTCTTGTCGGAATCTGTCTCAGCTTCCCTATTCTCTGTGTTGTTGGGGCTAATGATCCTGAATCGTGCTCTCCTTTGGGATTTTGCCAAGCTGAGCTCAAGCAGTAGCGTGAAGTTAGGACTTCTGATAATCGTAGCGTTACTTTACTCCGGAACCCGTGATGTGAATACCTATTTCATTTTAGCTCTCGCACTCATTATCTTGAGTTGCTGGGCATACCGGAGCATAACGCAAAGAAGATTGGAAATATCTACACGGCTGTATTTCGCCCTGGCCCTCATAGTGATATCACTCACACAGTTTGCGAGCTCGAGCCAAGGGGAGAGGTGGTTTTGGCCTTTCGCGAACGTGTTTTATGAGAGGATCCGTTTGGACCAGGAAACCTTAGATAGACTGATTGAGGAAGGCCTGCCTGTGCCCGAGTCGACAGAAAGACTGCTAAGGGGGTTCACTCGGGAAGAATATATTGCCTTCCTAAATTCAAGTGATGCAGCTGATTTCCGCAATTATTTGCTTGATCATGGTAAGGAAATATACCTAAAGTATCTGTTGATGCGACCATTGAGGACTCTGGGGAAACCGATCCTGGCATACAGGCAATTGCTCGGAGCTGATTCCTCGGAGTATAGATACTCGGTGGGACCCACCCCCGATTGGGCAGTGACGTTGTCTGAGGTCTTTTTCCCAAACTCATGGCAATCTGCGCTTGCGCTTGCACTGATCCCAACGATTGGCATTGCACTTATAAATCAGTCAAATAAAAACCACTTGCACCTCTTCCTGCCGCTCGCATTATTGTTGACCCTCTATCCACTTATGTTTTTGGTGTTTCATGGAGATGCAATTGAAATTGAACGACATGCATTTCAGATAAGTTTACAAATTCGCCTGGCGGGATGGATGTTGTTGATCTATTTTCTAGATTCAACACCTGGGTTAATAAGAATACCGGGTTAATTTATTGGATCTTAGAGCTTTGACCATCGCCTGATCGGAATTGTAACGGGAGTTCAAGGCGCCATCCTCTCTGCAATTACCAGTATTCTGCACGGAGAATCTCAGTCTTGGGAATATTCAATCGAATCTTTCTTAGAGATAATCATTTGCCACATGCAAAGTAATCCCCCGGGCTCCTGAACCTATAATGCAACTCCAGGTGCCCTATCCATATCGAAATGTTATACTCGTCATCCTGTCGTATCAATTGTGAAGGATAAGCAAGGGCAAGCAATTCTTTGGATAGAGGAATAGCGCATGTCGGATCCATTCGATGTTTTTCATCTAGATGGGATGAGCGCAATTGTCACAGGAGGAATGGGCTTACTGGGAAAAGAATTCTCCAAGACATTGGCAGGGGCTGGAGCTGGCGTAATCATTGCAGATATCAATCAAACCGGGTCTGAAGAGTTGATAACTTCGTTTAGAGAATGTGATTTTGATGCACATTTTTTCCTGCTAGATGTTACCGATCCCGCCTCCACAGTCGAGCTGGTTCAATTTGCTGAAGAAAGGTTCGGGAGAATAGACATCCTTGTAAATAGTGCAGCCATGGACCCGAAGTTCGATCCCGACCACTTGGATGAGAACAGTAATCTTTTTGAGGACTATCCGCTCAATTCGTGGAAGCAAGCTCTAGATGTAAACCTCACGGGTATGTTTCTCGTCACTCAGGCTGCAGCGCGATCGATGGTCAAGCAAGCAACAGGGTCAATCATCAATATCTGCTCGACCTATGGTATCGTCGGCCCTGATCAGAGAATTTACCAGAACCCGAGTAAACCTAAAAGATTCAAGCCAGTCTATTATTCCACAACAAAGTCAGGTGTATTGGGATTTACACGATATTTGGCAGCCTATTACGCGGGCACACAAATCCGCGTAAACGCACTAACGCCGGGAGGGATCTTCAACGATCATGATGAAGATTTTGTTAGAGCTTATTCTGCCAGGGTGATCCTTGGTCGCATGGCTCGTAAAGACGAGATGAATGGAGCCTTACTCTTCCTGGCGTCGGAGGCATCCTCCTACATGACGGGGGCAAACTTAGTGGTTGATGGTGGCTGGACTGCTTGGTAATCGCCAAGCGATGGGCCGAAAAACGAGGTTTAGAACTTTCAAGTTTCTATCATGAGCCGTCCCGATCACGTACTATTAAATTCTGCCACATTTATTTGTGGTCATCCAAAATCAGGCACGAGTCTCCTTGCATCTTTGCTAGACTCCCACTCTCAGCTAATTGTGTACCCGGAGGAGACACTTTTTTTCCGTTATCTCATGCCCCGGCTCCAAGCCTTGTCTTTGCAAGAACAAACATCAGAGGTGGAACGGTGGATTCTTCGGATCTTCCACTGGGAAACGAGTATGCCTCACCCAAGCCAGGTGGATTATCCCGATCGTGATTACTCATACGTCGATTACGAGCAGGTAAGAATTGCTTATGAGCGAATATTCCATACTACAAAAGAAGCTCTGACCGATCACCTTCCTTCGGCGATCTTGGCGTATGGACAGGTAACGGGGGCCATGGTGCACAATCCTGTGCGATGGGTGGAGAAATCCCCCTACAACGAAAACTTCAGCGACATCATCTATAGTAGGTGGCCGGATGCCAAGTGTGTTCATATCGTACGTGATCCACGGGATAATTATGCATCTTACGTTCGGAAGCACCCGGATTGGACACCGGCTGTATTTTCCAAGTCATGGTCTGGTTCAATCACTAGGGGCTGCAGGAACCTAAAACGCTACAGCGACAGGCGATATTTAATCATCCAATATGAGCAACTTGTACGTGAGCCTGAGAAAACAATAAATGAGGTTGCTGATTTCCTTGGAATTGAGCCAAGTGCAGGCATGCTGAAGCCGACGCGAGCTGGAAGATCCTGGGCTGGAAATTCCATGTTCGGAGAAGTATTTGAGTCTATCAGTGATAGAGCTGTGGGAAGGTATCTTTCAACCCTGCCGGCTGATTCGATCAGCTCACTAGAGAAGCTGCTCTACCCTGAATGCAAACGGTTAGGGTATAAGATCAGGTATCCAATAAACTGGCGAGATCGGATCAATTGGCTTGGAGTGCGTGCGCGTTGGCTATACACTTGGTGGCATCAATCGCAATAATTTGAGCTGATTGACTCAGCTTGTGAGGCTTGATCTTGAGTTCTGATCATGAATAGTGGATTTGTGAGATTCAATGCAGTGAAGCGATGGGGTCGAATACATCTGGTGTTAATTAACTAGACTGATGTCCGAGATTTCTAGAATTATTGCCATTGTGCCAGCTCGGGGTGGGTCCAAGAGTTTGCCGCGCAAGAACATCCGCACACTCGCTGGGCATCCTTTGCTGGCCTATAGCATCGCCGCCGGTATGCAGGCGGAATCGGTAGATCGAGTGATTGTATCGACCGATGACGAAGAGATCGCCCAGGTTGCTAGACAATATGGCGCAGATATTCCATTTATACGGCCGGAAGCACTCGCTCAAGATGAAACGACCGATTTTCCTGTTTTCAAACATGCCCTTGACTGGTTAAAGCAGCACGAGGCCTATTCACCTGAGATCGTCATTCAGCTGCGCCCAACCTCACCATTGCGACCGCCAAATTGTATTGATCAGGCAGTCATGTTACTTCAGAAGCATCCCGAGGCACATTCGGTGCGAGGGGTCATCCCCTCCGGGCAAAATCCCTACAAGATGTGGCGCCTTAACAATGAGGGTAGGTTGCAACCCTTACTGCTTGACGGCTTCGAAGAGCCCTACAATATGCCCCGCCAGAAGCTGCCACAAACATACTGGCAAACTGGGCATATCGACGTCATCCGTCGGGAGACTATCGAGACGGGAAGCATGAGCGGCGAGGTAATCTTGCCTTTGATCCTTGATCCGCGTTATGCCGTGGACATTGATAACGAACGTGACCATGAGCGCGCTGAATGGCTTATCCGCCAAGGAGATCTTCCACTCGTCAAACCGGGACCGAGTCCCCGTCAGCTACCCGCAGATGTCAGGTTTGTCCTGCTCGACTTTGATGGCGTCCTCACTGACAACCGGGTATGGGTCAACTCGGATGGGATCGAGGCAGTTGCCGCCAATAGGAGTGATGGCTGGGGCATCGCTCGTTTAAAAGAAAAGGGGGTTCGGATTGTGGTGCTCTCGACGGAGACTAACCCGGTTGTGACTGCACGGTGTAATAAACTGGGCATCGAGGTTCTGCAAGGCCTTGAGGATAAGGCAGGAGCAATCGAATCGTTGCTGAAGGATGAGAAGATTGATCCGGGAAATGCGATCTTCGTTGGCAATGACCAAAATGATATTCCCGCCTTCTCGAAGGTTGCCTGCGCAGTCGTCGTGGCTGATGCTCACCCGAGCGCCAAGTCAAAAGCTGATATCTGCTTAAAGCAGAAGGGCGGTCACGGCGCAGTTCGGGAGATATGTGATCTAATCATAGGTCAAATGGAGGCTTAAACTTAGTATGGCGGACTCTATGAAGCTAGGTGGGCGAGCTGTTGGACCGGGCAATCAAGTCTATATCGTTGCTGAAGTGGGGATCAACCATAACGGCGATATTGAGTTGGCCAAGCGGCTAATCGATGCCGCGATAGAGGCGGGCGTTAACGCGGTGAAATTCCAGAAACGCACCCCCGAACTGTGCGTACCCGATGATCAGAAAGAAAAGAAGCGCGAGACCCCTTGGGGATATATCACTTATCTGGATTATCGCCATCGTGTCGAATTTGGGAAAGAGGAATACTCTGAGATTGATCGCTATTGCAAGGAAAAGGAGATCGATTGGTTTGCATCCGTCTGGGATGAACCTTCGGTCGATTTCTTAGAAGCCTTCTCGCCCATCTGCTATAAGATCCCGTCCGCATCGCTCACAGACCACACCCTGCTGAAACACACGCGTGCCACAGACCGCCCGATCATTCTTTCAACCGGGATGTCCACCATGATAGAGATCAGGGCAGCGGTTGAGCTGTTAGGCCGGGATCAATTGGTCATCACGCATGCCACAAGCACCTATCCCTGTGATCCCAGTGAATTGAACCTCAAGATGATTCACACTTTACGTAATGAATTCAGTTGCCCGATAGGCTATTCAGGACATGAGGTGGGATTGATCCCCTCGGTCAGCGCAGTTGCCCTTGGAGCTTGTCTGGTTGAGCGGCATATCACCCTGGATCGCGCGATGTGGGGAAGTGATCAGGCGGCTTCGGTTGAGCCGTCTGGTTTCGCACGGCTAGTAAAATATATTCGAGTCACTGAGGAAAGTCTGGGTGATGGTGTAAAAAGGGTCTACGAGAGCGAACAGGCCTCGCGCCAGAAGCTGCGCCGCGTATTCAACTGAGAGAATGAAATTCTCTTGAGCCTTCGAAATCCCTACCAACTCTGGCAGCAGCAGATCCTCGATCGCAAGATGGATGCTCAAATCGCCCGGGTAGAAGCCTATCTCAGCCGCTTCTCCATCCCAAAGGTAGAAAGCGCGCCAATCCTATTCTTTAACGCATCTACCCGTATTCATCGGGTAAGCCTCAACGCTGCATTTTGCTCACTGGCCTCCTGGGCGCTACGCGCAAAGGGTTATCCCGTGCGTCATCTTGTATGCCGCCAGGGTATGCTTCAGTGCATCCTCGGCACGCAGCCCCAAAAACCGGCTGCAGCACCTCCTTGCGGAAAATGTATCCAGGTCAGCCGGCGACTGTATCCACACGACCTACTCGTCCCGTTTGACTTGGATCCAATCCGCATTGTAGATGTTGGACGAGAATTCCAAGATAGCAAGCTCGAAGGTTTAATGGATTGGACCTATCAGGAGATCCCTCTGGGGAAGTTGGTATTGCCTGGTTTACGATGGGCACTTCGACGGCATAATCTCGAGGATACTGACAGGACGCGTCTTTTTTACCGTCAATACTTGAGTTCTGCTGTGAATATGGTGGAAAGCTTCGAACAGGTCCTTAGACAGATCCAACCCGTGGCTGTGGTGCTCTTCAATGGAATTTTCTATCCTGAAGCGGTACTGCGTTATATGGCTGATACCCAAGGCATCCCGGTAATCACTCATGAAGTTGGATTACAGCCCTTCTCGGCATTTTTCTCCCATCGTGAGGCTACCTTTCGTGAGGTGGATATCACATTCGAAAAAGGACTCACAGAGACCGAGCAAGCACAGCTGGATGCTTACCTTGAGGGTAGATTTCGAGGCGATTTCAGCATGGCGGGGATTCAATTCTGGGACAGCATGCAAGACCTCCCCGACCACATCAAAGAAATCTTCTCGCAATTTTCAAGTATGGTTCCCGTCTTCACAAATGTTGTTTTCGATACCAGCCAGATACATGCAAATACCCTCTTCCAAAATATGTTTGTCTGGCTAGATGGATTGATTGAGGTTATTGATCAACACCCGGAAGTGTTATTTGTCATACGTGCTCATCCCGATGAAGATCGCCCCGGCAAGGCGAGTGATGAGAGTGTCGCAGATTGGGTAGACCGAACAGAGGTGGGGAGACGTTCAAACGTCATTTTTATCGGACCAGGAGAGGAACTGAGTTCATACAATCTCATAGATCAAGCCAAATTGGTGCTCGTGTACAACTCATCCATTGGTCTCGAGGCTTCGATCCTTGGCAAGCCCGTACTCTGTGCGGGGCGAGCGCGTTACACACAGGTTGATGCTGTATTCTTCCCTGAGTCAGAAGAATCTTATTGGGTGGAACTCGAACAGATGTTGATGCAAGATCGTATCCTCTTGCCGGAAGAGTTCCGCATCCACGCACAACAATTTTTATATCGGGAGTTATTCCGCGCCTCGTTGGATCTTTCGGCCTTCCTGGAGCTCGATCCGACCCTGCCCGGCATGGTGCTTTTTCGAGAATTCGACCCTGAATATCTGCTCCACACACCGGCCTTGACAACCATCACGGAGGGCATAACGAAGGGGAAGGACTTCTTGCTTGTAGGGCAATGATTGTGATTCGATACCGAGCGAGAGTAGCAGAGTTTGTATGCAGAGAAGGTATGAAGGGGAAAAAGCTACGTTGGTATAATGACCCCTTCAAGGAGAAGGATGATGCCGATTGATTATCGCGAGACCTCCAAAGACCTGAAAACCAGGATCGATATTCACCAGAAGTACGGGGGAAGGGATATTGACGCCTGGATGCTCGAGACCCTCAAACCTGTACCCATGCTTCGCATTTTTGATGTAGCCTGCGGTTCGGGGAAGCAGTGTAAAGCCTTCCACACGCATTTAAACGGTCAACTTGACATGATCGGGGTAGATATATCCGATGAATTGCTGACCGATGCCCGAAAACTCAACGATGCCTTAGGAAATCCATTCATCATCCAGGAAATGGACTTTAACCAGAGATTCCCATTCGCGGATGCATCCTTTGATCTCGTAACTTGTTGCTTCGCTATTTACTATGCCGAGGATATTCCCTTTACGATCTCTGAGATGCATCGTGTGCTCAAACCGGGCGGCCGTCTCTTCACTACAGGACCATTGCCCGAAAACAAACAACTTTTCTACGAGGTGATCAAAGAAGCAACTGGAAAACCCATCCCGCCCATGCCAGGCAGCTCGCGTTATGGCAGCGAGATTTTCAACGCGATTAAGCGTAAGTTCTCAAACACGGAAATGCATACCTTCGAAAATCCACTCGAGTTTGACGATCCTGAACCCTTCGTTAGCTATATACGCGCATCTCTCGCCGAGGATCGAAAGCTCTGGTCTGGTTTATTCCAAGGTGAAGACGATTTCGAGAAGGTAATTGCAAAAATCGGCGTGGTAGCGAAGCGCCGCTATGAACAAGATGGCAGCTTGGTCATGACTAAAGTTGTCGGTGGTATCCTTGCCACCAAGTAAATCGAAGGAGATCATGTGATTTTTTCAGGTCAACGCCTTCTCTTTCTGGGGGCTCACCCCGATGACATCGAGCTAGGGTGCGGCGCGCTGATCGCGCATATCGTCGGCCATGTCGACCTTCGCTGTGTGACCGTGTCTGATAACCAGAAGAATCCTGCACTCGAAAACTTGGTGGAGGAGCATTACCGATCGATGGCGGTGCTCGGTGTGGACGAGGCCCAGATCATTCTGAAGGATTTTGAAACCAGGAACTTCCCCCGCGACCGTCAACAAATCCTTGAATTTCTATATGAGTTAAACCGGGATTTCAAACCAGACATCGTCTTTACGCATACACAATCCGATATCCATCAAGATCATGATGTCGTCCGTGTGGAGGCGTTGCGAGCATTTCGAGGCATTTCTGTACTGGGTTATGATGTCCTGAGGAGCAGCTACGGCTTCTTCCCTCATTTCCTGGTTGAGGTAACGGAAGCTGATGTTCAGAAGAAGATCCAAGCTCTGGCGGAATACAAGACTTACTGTGAGAAGTACTACTTTGACCCTGAAGTTATCCGCTCGACCTCGATCCGGCATGGCGCGCTTGCCGAACGGCCCTATGCTGAGGGATTCGATATTCTTCGCATCGTGGGGAATTTCAAGACATTATAAAGTTGGAGGATCGATCATTCATACAGACCAATGGCTTCTTCTCTAGATTTTCACCAATCCTTTGCATGATGAACAAGTCCTTGATCCAAGCGCGTTCAAGACCACGACCAACTAACGGCATTCTTCACCACCTATTCCCATGACAAAAAAGCCTGCCTGCTCGATCATTATTCGAGCCTACAACGAAGAAGATCACATCGGACGGCTGCTCACAGGCATTATGGAGCAGACCATCAAGGAGGTCGAGATCATCGTGGTCGATTCGGGCTCAACCGATGCCACGCTGGCAATTGCTTCTCGCTTCCCAACG
>Ga0315534_1002230_pt1 | contig 13177 bp, 11 predicted proteins | sample SalMarSW160240MG_FD_203094 | JGI IMG/M metagenome (GOLD analysis project Ga0315534, IMG submission 203094) | Salt marsh sediment microbial communities from the Plum Island Ecosystem LTER, Massachusetts, United States - Salt Marsh Sediment SW1602-40 ... | reverse complement strand
CAGCGCCAGGGCGGCCGCGCCGCCCGCCCACGACCCGAACAGCGTCCCGCCCACGACGGGCGGCAGGACACGTCCCCGCACCTGGCCGATGCGGGCGTGCGCCACGCCCCCGGCCGCGGCGGACGGGAGGATGACGGCCAGCGAGGTCCCCTGGGCGAGCTGCTGGGGAAAGCCGGTCACCAACACGAGGCTCGGCACCAGCACGCTGCCTCCCCCCACGCCGAGCAGACCCGAGACGACGCCTCCCACGAGGCCGATCGCCAGCATCGCCGGCAGGCCGCCGCCCAGGACGAGGTCGCCGTGGCCGACCACGTCGCGAAAGGGCAGGATGAGGGCCGCGAAGATCACGAAGATGCCGAAGTATCGGCGGAGGCGCTCGGCCGGGACGCGGCGGCTGTAGCGGGCGGAGAGGATGGTCGCGGGCAGCATGACGACCGCGATCTGAAAGGCCGCGGAAAGGTCGATCGCCGAGCCCTTCCCGTACACGACGACCGCCACGAGGGCGGTGAACGCGACGGCCACGATGCCCGTTCCGTGGGCGGAGTGCTGGTCGAGGCCGGCCCACGCCGTGAGCATCGGGATCAGGACGATGCCGCCTCCGATGCCCAGCAGGCCACCAATCAGGCCGGCCGAAAAGCCGCAGAGGAGAAGTACGCCGACCGGGGCCTTCAGAGCTGGATGTCCAACAGCTCGATCTCGTAGACGAGCGTGGCGCTCGGCGGGATCGTGGGCGGCTGCCCGCGGGCGCCGTACCCGAGCGACGGAGGCACGACCAGTCGGCGAACGCCGCCGATGCGCATCCCCGTGACCCCCTCCTCGATACCGCGCGGCACCTGGTGCCGGCCCAGCTGGAAGGAGTAGGGTTCTCCCCCTCGGCTCGTCCCGAACTCCTCGCCGGTCGTGAGCCATCCCGTGTAGTGCGTCTGGAGAACGTGGCCTTCCCGGGCGGCGAGCCCGCTGCCCGGTTCCAGGTCCTCGTAGTACAGGCCGGACTCCGTTCGAGTCATCGAATCGAGGTCGATGTCCAGCACGTCCGCGAACTCGGTGTCCATCTGTACCGCCGCGGGTCCGGAGTCCGCCGTCTCCGCCGCCTCTCCCGCGCGACCGGCGTCCCGGCACCCGAGGGCGACGAGCGCCAGCGCCGCCAGGGAGGCGGTCCGACGGGTGGGGCGGAGCATTCCGTGGATCATCATTCTGCGCTTTCCGCCGGGCGCTCGCCCAGCTGGGTGTCGAGCATGAGAAGTGCCGAGCCGTCCTGTCCGAACATCTTCATGCGCTCGACGATCTCGTCGATGGAGGCCTCTTCCTCCACCTGTTCGGTCACGAACCACTGTAGCAGGACTTGTGCCGGATAGTCGTTCTCGTCCATCGCCAGTGCGTAGAGCTCGTTGATCCGGCCGGTGACGAACCGTTCGTGTTCGAGCGACTTCTCCATGATCTCCAGGGGCGACCCGAACCTGGCGGGCGGTTGATCGAGAGCCTGCAGCTCGACCCGGGCACCGCGCTCGAGAAGGAAGTCCACGAAGCGCATGGCGTGCCCGACCTCCTCTTCGGCCTGGAGCTTCATCCAGTGCGCGAAGCCCGTCAGGTTCCGGTCCGCGCAATCGGCGGACATCGCCAGGTACATGTAGGCGGAGTAGAACTCGTGCTTGATTTGCTCGTTGATTTCGTCGACGAGCCTGTCGCTGATCATACGGACCTCCGGGGTTCGGGTCGGGCGCCCGTCGTCCCATACGCGGCTTCGGCCGACCTCCGCCACAAGCTGTACCCGAGGAGCGATACCGGCAACCGAGGTCAGGCCCCCGCGGACTGGCCCGATCGGGAATCGCACGCCACAATCCATGCCATGCAGATCATCCCGCCGGTCCGCGTGAAGGTGAGCTGCGTGCGCTCCGCCGAAGAAGCGCGCCGGGCCGTTTCGTTCGGGGCCGCCGCGATCGGCGTCGCCTCCAGCGTGCCCTTCAGCTCCGCCGAACTTCCGGACTCGGAGATCGCGGCAATCGCGAGCGCCCTGGACGACGAGGTGGGAGTCTTCCTCCTGACCGATGCGACGGATCCCTCCGCCATCGCCGAGCAGGCGATCCGCTGCGGTGTCAACACCGTGCAGCTGTGGAACGAGTTGCCCCCCGAGGCCTACGTCGAGATTCGGCGTGCCGCACCCGACGTTTCGATCGCCCAGACGATTCACGTCGTGGACGAATCCGCGATCGAGAAGGCGCGTGAACTGGCCGCCGTGGCGGATGCGCTCGTCCTCGGCTCGACGAACCCGGAGCCGCCGTTCCGCTGGAAAGCGCCCCACGGGCGAACGCACGACTGGGAAATCAGCCGGCGCATCACGGAGTCCGCGATGGTCCCCGTGATTCTGTCGGGCGGACTGACGCCGCGGAACGTCGCCGACGCGATCCGGCACGTGCGGCCCTACGGCGTGGAGGTTTGTTCCGGGGTCCGGCGGAACGGGGCCCTGGATACGTCTCTACTCGTGCAGTTCCTGGAAACGCTGGGCCGGGTCAAGCCCTCCTGAGGTCTCGCGCTCCACGCATCTGCGTCCTGTGCAACGCGGCCGCCGGGCGGGGCGGGGTCTCCGCCGTGGCCGAGGCCGTTCGGGCCGACCCCGCCGCCGAGCTGCGCTCCATCGAAGACCCGAGCCGGCTGGCAGACGCGGCGACCGCCGCCGCGCGCGAGGGATTCGAGGTCGTCGCGGCGGCGGGAGGGGACGGCACCGTGAGCAGCGTTGCCACGGGACTGTATCGGTCACGGACGGACGCGGCCCTCGCCCTCGTCCCGATCGGCACCGGCAACGACCTGGCACGCCACCTGGGCGTCCCGCTGGAGCCCGCCGCCGCCCTGGCGGTGGCCCGCGAGGCCGTGGACGCCGGCCGCCGCCGGTCGATCGACCTCATCCGCTGCGAGTCGCCCCAGCGGCCGGGGCAACGTCTGCTGGCGCTGAACGCGGTCGTCGGTGGGCTGGCCGGAAGGGTCGGCGACCGAATCCAGTCCGAGCACCGACGCCGGTGGGGACGTTTCGCCTATTTGCGGGCGGGCCTCGGCGAGCTCGTCCGGTACCGTCCCGTCCCGATACGGCTCGACGTGGACGGCCGCCGATTCGAGGCCGAGGCGCTCCTCGTCGTACTGGCGGGCGGGAGCTTCGCCGGAGGCGGGATTCCTTTCGCCCCCTCCGCCGATCTGTTCGACGGCCGCCTCGACGTGGTCGTGATCACCCGGACTCCGGCCTGGCGCATCCCGGCCACGCTTGTTCGGGTGCTTGGGGCCCGCCACATCGGTGCCGACAACGTGCTCTGCGCCCGGGGTCGGAGCGTCGAGCTGGAGGCCGGCGGCGACTTCTGGATGAACGCCGACGGCGAGACGTGGGTGCCGGGGAGCGCTCGCTTCGAGGTGGAGCACGCGGCCCTTCCGGTCCTTCTCCCGGCCGGTCGAGACCCGGGCAACGGTGCGGCACCCCCGGGCGTCTCATCGTACGAGGCCCCACTGAGGACTGAACGATGAGAGGACGCGGGCTTCAGTCCGCGGCCTGGACAGGAGGGAGAGAAGCATGGATCGCAAACTGACGGTGCCGCGCGTCCTGATTCCGGTGCTCGGAATGATCGCGCTGGCCCTCGTGGTGAAGGGTCTGCCGGCCCAGGACAAGACGAAGGAAGCCCCCGATCGGACCACGTGGAGGGTGGCGCCGGCTGCGCCGAACGTGTTCTCGTTTCGCAGCGGGTCCGGCTCCTATCTCGGCGTGTACATCCGCGAGGTCGGCGAGGACGATGTGAAGCGGCTGAACCTCTCGGAGGAGAGAGGTGCGCTGATCACCGATCTGCCGCAGGACGGACCGGCGGCGAAGGCGGGGCTTCAAACCGACGACGTGATCGTGTCCTGGAACGGCAGCCGGATCGAGAGCGCCGCCCAGCTGACGCGGGTGGTCGGCGAGACGCCGGCCGGTCGGAGCGTCGAGGTAGGCTACGTACGCGACGGTCGCCAGCGGACGACCGACGTGGAGCTCGCCGATCGTTCGCCCGCCGTCGCCCGCGTACTGTCGGGCGGTATGGACGAGGACGACCGGGCCCGACTGGAGGAGTCCCTGCAGGGGCTCCGCTCACGGATGCACGCGCTCGGTGGGGACGACGGCGTGGTGTCGCAGTTCTTCTTCCGGGGCGGCCGTCTCGGGGTCGGCGTCCAGAGCCTGGGCGACCAGCTCGCCGACTACTTCGGAGCGAAGGACGGCGGCGCCCTGGTGACATCGGTCGGCGAGGATTCGCCGGCGGAGAAGGCGGGTTTGAAGGCTGGTGACGTGATTCTGCGTGTGGGCGATGAGCGGATCGAGGATCCCGGCGACCTGACGCGCGAAATCGGCCGTGCCGATGCCGGGGAGGTGGAGCTCAGGATCCTGCGGAACAAGAAGGAACGGACGGTGAAAGTCACGCTGCCCGAGCGGGGCGAGGGGTCGGAGCTCAGATCCGGCAACGCCTACTTCTTCGGCCCGGACATGACCTGGGAGCATACGCTGGAAGCCATACCGATGCCCGAGCTGCCTCGCGCCGACTTCCGGTTCGATATGCCCGAGATCGTGATCTCGCCGATGCCGGAGTCCGAAGTGCGCATCCAGAGGCCCGTGGCCCCGGCGAAGCCCACCATTCAGACCTGAACCGGGCCGTTCCGGGTGGTGTCCTTCGCAGGCGCCACCCGGGCCCGTACCTTGTCGGCATGACCGATCCGACCGACCGTGTCGACCCTCGCACGATCATCACGCCAGATGCGTTTTCCGTGGCGCCGGAGCTTCTGGGACTGGCGCTCGCCCGTCCCTGGCGCCGGGCCGTGGCGATCCTCGTCGACCTCGTGCTCGTGGCGATCCTCGCCAACGCCCAGGGCGTGTTTTTCGCGTTCGCCGCCGGCCTGTTCGTGTTCTGGCTGGCGACCCGCCGCAGGAAGGAGAAGCGCGCACCGTCCACGGGCCGTCGGGTCGCCCGGTATGCGTTCGGGTGCCTGGGCGGACTCACTCTCCTCGCAGCGGGTCTGGCCATCTGGGCGGCGATCTTCGTCGACTCCGATCGCGCGATCGGGACGATCGAGGTCCCGGGCGGTCGGAACGTGGCGGTATCGCCCGCAGCGGTGGCCGATCTGCTGCGCCTCGCGCGTGGCGGCGACTCGGCGGAGGTCGCCGAAGCGGCCGAGCGGTTCGTCGGGCGCCTCGAGTCGGACGACGTGGCGCCGGACGAGATGCGATCGGTCGTCGAGGACCTGAAGGAGGGGTCGGGGACGGACAGCTCGCTGGTGCTGCGCGAGCTGGAGGCCGCGATCGAGCGGCGGGCGATGCCGCTGGGGACGACCGAGGCGGACACCCTGGACCCGGACAGTCTCTTCGCCCGCTACACGGCAGCCCGATCGGCCGGTGACAGCGCCGCGATGGCCCGCTTCGGACCGCCGCTCGGCCGGGAGCTGGCAGCGGAGGACTTCGCGGAATCAGCGGCCGAACGGCATCGGCTGGAAGGGCGAGTCGGAGAGCTGCGGGCGGAGCTGAGTGGCGCCGAGCAGGACCTCGAGGAAGAGCGGAACCGCGGCATCCTCTCGACGCTCTATGGCATCCTGGACGACGTGGGGCTGAGCCTCGGGTGGGCCGGTCTCTACTTCACCTTCTTCCTGGGCTGGTGGAAAGGGCGCACGCCGGGCAAACGGCTGCTCGGCATCCGGGTGGTACGGCTCGACGGGAAACCGCTCGGCTACTGGGCGTCGTTCGAGCGCTACGGCGGATATGCCGCCTCGCTGTTCACGGGTCTCGAGGGCTTCGGCCGCTTGATCTGGGACCCGAATCGCCAGGCCCTGGAGGACAAGCTGGCCGGCACCGTCGTGGTTCGGGATACCGCCGAGGCGCGCAGGAAGGTCGACGACCTGCACGCCGCGGCGGCGTCCGGCTGATCAAGAGCGGCGGATCTCGATGTCCCCGCTTCCGGTCTCGATGGTGATGCGGGCGCTTCCCCCCTCACCGATCCGGCCTTCGATCTCGTCTTCGCTGCGGCGCACGAGGGTGATCGGCATGTCGGTGTGCAATTCCCCGGAGCTCGTCTCCAGCCGCACGTCCCCGCGGTAATCGCCGGGGACCGCGATGCTCACACCGCCGGAGCCCGTGTCGACGCTGATCGAGGCGCTGCCCGCCACGGTCTGGATCTCCACGTCGCCCGAGCCGGTGTCCACGCTCACCTGGCCGGTCCGTGCTCCGAGCAGCGTCACGTCCCCGGACCCGGTATCGAGGCTGATTTCCGGGGACTCTGCACCCTCGACCCGTACGTTCCCCGAGCCGGTGTCGATGCTGAGGTCCGGTCCACGGACGTTCCGTGCGATCACGTCGCCCGAACCCGTGTCGATGTAGACCTCTCCGTCCGCGCCGTCGACCGTGACGTCGCCGGAGCCCGTGTCGAGGTTCAACTCACCGCGAGTTCCGGCCGTACGGATCGAGCCGGAACCGGTGTCCAGGAACAGGTCGCCGTTTACGTTGCGGGCTTCGATCATGCCCGCGGCGAGGGCCACGTAGACCCGCTTGCCTTCGGGGACGGCGATGTCGAGGTCGGCGTGGGCGTCGAGACCGTCGACACGGTTGCCGATCTTCACCCGATCGCCGTCCCGCCAGCCGTCGCCGCCCCAGAACGTGCCGTCGTCCCGAACGCGGAGCTCCATATTGCCCCGGAACTCCTCGTAGTGGATTCGATCCGAAGGGTACAGAATCCGCAGCGACGACGTCGTGCCCCAGTGGGAGCGGCGCACGTCGACAGGCCCGGTCTGTACTTCGAGCCGATCGCCGTCGGACCCCCCCCGGCGGATCGTCACGGCCACGTCGGAGCCGGAGCCCGGGCCGACCGAGATCCGGCCCGCGAGGTTGTAGATGGCTACGGCCGAGCCTTCGAGCCGGACGGTCTGGTCCTGCGCCCGACCCGCGGCCGGAAATGCGGTCAGCGCCGCTATCGCGAGCGCGCTCATACGGAAGCTCATCGTTGCCTGCACGTGGTTTCCTCCCGTGGTGCGAAACATGACGGTACGCCGGCCGGTCACTCGATGAGACGGAACCCGGCGCCGTTTGGTTGACACGGTGACACTACGACGGCAGGACGCCCACCGGTTTCACTGGCCCGGGATCTCGTAGGGCCGCTCGTCCGGTCTCGGTATCTTTGCGGCTCCGGCGCCCATATGTTCGCGGCCATGCCAAGCAACGAATGGACGACGACCGACGCCGCCCGACTCTACCAGGTCGATCTCTGGAGCCAGGGATATTTCGCCATCGGACCCGATGGCCGGGTCAAGGTCCGGCCCGACCGGACGACCGACCACGAGATCGACCTGCACGAAGTCGTGGAAGGACTCGCCGACCGTGATCTGCACGCGCCCCTGCTGATTCGCTTCTCCGACATCCTCGCGGATCGGCTTCGGCGCCTTCACGACGCGTTCGACGATGCGATCCGGGAGCACGACTTCGGGGGCCGATACGTGGCCGTGTACCCGATCAAGGTGAACCAGCAGCGGCCGGTCGTGGAGGAGGTCTATCGATACGGCCGCGAGTTCGACTTCGGCCTGGAGGTCGGTTCGAAGCCGGAGCTGCTCGCCGTGATGGCGATGACCGACGAGGCCGAGGAACGGCTCATCGTGTGCAACGGATTCAAGGACGACGAATACATCGAGGCCGTCATCCTGTCGACGAAGCTGGGGCGCAACATCATCCCCGTCGTCGAGAAGTTCAGCGAGCTCAAGCTGATCCTGAAGCACGCCGCGGCGTACGAGGTGCGTCCGAAGATCGGCGTCCGGGTGAAGCTGGCCAGCCAGGGGGCGGGACGCTGGCGCGACTCGGCGGGAGAACGATCGAAGTTCGGTCTGTTCGTCAGCGAGATCCTCGACATGCTGGAGCTTCTGGCGGCCCACGACATGCTCGACTGCCTGAAGCTCATCCACTGCCACCCCGGGAGTCAGATCCAGGACATCCGGCGGTTGAAGGAGGCGATCGGCGAGCTCGGGCACGTCTACGCGGAACTCGTGAAGCTCGGCGTCCCGCTGGAGTACGTCGACGTGGGTGGCGGCCTCGGCGTCGACTACGACGGCAGCCGCACGAGCTTCGAGTCGTCGATGAACTACACGATGGAGGAGTACGCGGCCGAGGTCGTGTACCGCCTCGGCAGCGTATGCGACGAACGCGAGGTGCCGCACCCGACGATCATCAGCGAGTCGGGCCGGGCGATGACGGCCTACCAGAGCGTGCTCGTGATCAACGTGCTGGGAGCGTCCGGGCCACGCACCACGCACCACGAGCCGGAGGACCTCGATCCGGACGCCGACGACGTCCCGCAACCCCTGCGTGACCTGGCGAATGCGCTCGACTGGGTGCGGCCGAACAACCTGGTCGAGACCTATCACGACGCCGTCCAGGCGCGCGACGAGGCGACGAACCTGTTCAAGCTGGGGTACTTGAGTCTCGAGTATCGTGGGATGGCCGAGCGGATGTTCTGGACGGTGTGCGCCCACATCCAGGACCTCGCCAGTCAGCTGGATCGCGTGCCGGAAGACCTGGCGTCGCTCGAGGAGATCCTGAGCGAGACATACTTCTGCAACTTCTCCGTATTTCAGTCGCTCCCGGATTCCTGGGCGATCGACCAGCTCTTCCCGATCGTTCCGATTCAGCGGCTCGACGAGCGGCCGACACGCCGCGCCGTCCTGGCCGACATGACCTGCGACTCCGACGGGAAGATCGACCGCTTCGTCGACCTCGAGGACGTGCGGCGGACGCTCGAGGTGCATGAGCTGCGCGACGACGAGGACTACTACCTGGCCGTCTTCCTGGTCGGCGCCTACCAGGAGACGCTCGGCGACCTGCACAACCTGTTCGGCGACACGAACGTCGTGCACCTCCGGCTGCACGAGGAGGGCGGCTGGTGGATCGAGGAGACGGTGAAGGGCGATACGGCGCGCGCGGTCCTCGGTTACATGCAGTACGATGTCGGCAAGCTGCTCCCGCGCATCGAGCGAGACTGCGAGGGAGCGGTGCGCAGCGGCCGCATGACGCTGGCCGAGAGCCGGGTTCTGACGAAGTTCTACGAAAGGGCCCTGGACGGGTACACGTACCTGGAGAGTGACCGGTGAGCGACGCCTGGCCGATGTTCCTCGGCGACGAGGTCTGGGAGGGGGCGGGGAAGGGGTCCGGCACCGTGCCGGGACCTGCCCTCGGCGATCCCGCCGCCGTCATCATCCCCGTTCCGTACGACCTCACGAGCAGCTACAAGAAGGGCGCCGATCGCGGGCCCCGGGCGTTGCTGGAGGCCTCCGCCTACGTCGAGCTCTACGACATCGAGACCGACAGTGAGCCGTGGCTGCGCGGCATCGAGACGGCCGAGCCGGTCGAGTGCGACGAACCGCCCGAGGAACTGGCCCGCCTCGTGCACCGACGGGTCGCCGAGGTCTACGAGCGGGACGCCATGCCGATCGTGCTCGGGGGCGAGCACGCGGTGACGATCGGCGCCGTCGAGGCGGCAGCCGCGGCGTCGGAGGCGGCGGGCCGCTCGTTCTCCGTGCTGCAGATCGACGCCCACGCCGACACGCGCGAGTCGTATCACGGCTCGAAGTACAATCACGCCTGCGTGATGGCTCGCGCCCGCGAGCACGGCCCTATCGTGCAGGTGGGAATCCGTGCGATCGACGCCGTCGAGCGTCCCGGCATGGACGAGGAGCGCGTCGTGTGGGCCCATTCGATCGCGGCAGCGCGCACGCGCGGCGAGACGGGTTGGATGGACCGCGCCATCGACGGGCTCGTGGACGACGTCTACCTGACGATCGACCTCGACGCGTTCGATCCCGCCTTCGTGCCCGCGACCGGCACGCCGGAGCCCGGCGGGCTCGAGTGGTACGAGGTCAACGAGCTGATTCGCCGCCTCGTCGCGCGCCGGCGCCTGGTCGGCTTCGACGTGGTCGAACTGCTCCCGCAGCCCGGCCAGCACGCCAGCGACTTCCTCGCCGCGAAGCTCGTCTACCGGGTGCTGGCGGAAGTTTGGGCTGCGTAGTCTCGGGCGGATGAGCCGTCCGAGAGCTTGGCCCTTCAGCGCGCATTCGGTATTCTTCCTCACTATCCCGAGAGTGAGGTGAGTGATTCGATGTCACATCCGGCGCTGAAAGAGGGCTCTCACGAGCTTCTCGACGCGGCCACCGAGGCCATGCTCGTCGTCGATGGTCGGGAGAACGTCGTCGCCATGAATCCTGAGGCCGAGCGGATATTCGGCCTCGCCGAGGAGGAACTGGCCGGCGAGTCGCTGCACCGCCTCATCCCTCCGCGATTCAGGAAGCTCGTCCGGACGCCGGAACTCGCAGACAGCCACGATCCGATCACCCTGTTCGGTCTGCGGCGAGATGGGACCGAGTTTCCGATCGAGTTCAACCAGACCCTCATGGGGACTGGTCGGGACGCTCTGACGCTGGTCATGGTTCGCGATCTCACGCGGTTGCGAAGGGCCCAGGAAGCCCTGTACCGGGAGAAGGAACAGGCTTTCGTCACCCTGTCGTCGATCGCCGAGGGTATCATGACGACGGATCGCGCGGGGAAAGTCACCTACATGAATCCCACGGCCGAGCGACTCTCCGGCTGGCGGACGACCGAAGCGCTGGGTCAGCCGCTGAGCACCGTTCTCCCCCTCGTTGCGGAGACGACGCGACAGCCCATCGAAGACATCCCGACCCGCTGTCTGCGTGAGGACAGGACGGTGGACCTCATCGGCGACGTGGTCCTGGTGCGGCGCGACGGCACGGAGGTGCCGCTTGGAGACTCTGCGGCGCCCCTGCGCGACCGCAACGGAGCCACGATCGGCGTCGTAATGGTCTTCCACGACGTGACGGAGAGGCGCCGGACGATCCACACGCTCACGCACGAGGCGAGCCATGACTCGCTCACCGGCCTGGTCAACCGGATGGAATTCGAGCGGCGTCTTGGGAGGGTACGGGCGGAGACCGAGGAGGGGGAGGAGCACGCCCTGTGTTACCTGGACCTCGACGGATTCAAACTCGTCAACGATACCGTCGGCCACGAAGCCGGCGATGCGTTGCTCAAGGCAATCAGCCGGCTCACGGACGATCGTATCCGGAGCCGCGACACCGTCGCGCGACTCGGTGGAGACGAATTCGGTGTCCTGCTGGAGCATTGCGCGCTGGCCAAGGCGGAGGAGATCGCCACCGATCTCCAGCACGCCATCGAGAATCTGGACTTCACGTGGCAGGAAGCGACCTTTCCGATCGGTGCCAGCATCGGCGTCGTGCCGATCACGGCCACGAGCGGTCGTTCCGCCGACCTGCTGCGCGCCGCTGACGCCGCCTGCTATGCGGCCAAGGAAGCCGGTGGCAGCCGCGTCGAGATCGGGCAGGAGACGGCCGATGGAACGGCGCAAGTGTCGGAGGACCGGCGGGCCCAGCGGCTGAGCCGCGCGCTGGAAGAGGGCGGTTTCGAGCTTCTGGTCCAGCCCATCATGTTCCTCGGGTCCGAGGCCAGCCTGGCTCCCCGCTGTGAGATTCTGCTGCGCCTGTCCGACGAGCGGGGCGGAATGGAGACGCCGGAAGCTTTCCTGCCGTATGCGGAACGCTATCGCCTCGTCCCGGCGATCGACCGCTGGGTGCTGAAGAGGACGATTGCCGGTCTCGCCGCGTGGCATCAGGCCCACCCGGATTGCGAGATTCCCATCTGCTCGATCAACCTGAGCATCTCTTCGCTCGGGGATCGGGATCTGGTGCCTGCCCTGAGGGACTATCTGGCGGAGTACAGGATTCCACCGGGAGCGCTGAGCTTCGAGCTCCATGAAGCCGCGCTCGGGAACTTCGCTCAGCTCGTGCGGCTCATCTCCGAGCTCCGGGCGGCAGGCTGCGGTGTCGGGCTGGAGGAATTCGGAAGCGGGCTGTCCTCGTTCGCGCACCTCAAGGCGTTGCTGGTCGACTACGTGAAGATCGGTGGCCACTACGTGCGAAGCATCGCGGGCGATCCCGTCTACCGCACCCTCGTGACCGCGGTCAACGACGTCGGGCGGCACATGGGCATCACGGTCATGGCCGATGAGGTGGACGACGAAGACACGCTCGAGAGACTCCGCGAACTGGGAGTGGCCTACGCGCAAGGGAACGCCGTGGCCCCGGCTGGACCGCTGGTACACCTGGATGGAACCATAGACCTGCCCTGCGTGGAGCGGTCGGGCTGAGACAGTGCCAATGCGCCGTCAGGGAACATGCAGCAAGCCCTCGAGGGCGGGAGACGCTGCGCGACCATGCCGATTCCCAGAACGCGTGAAGAACTCGTTGTTGCCGTTCGATCGGCGTTCGATCGGCTCCTCGACGAACTCGAGGGAGCCGGCGGGGTGGAGATCGCTGGATTGCGTTGCGTCGACGACTGGATGGTGAAGGACGTCCTGGCCGTGCGTGCCTGGTGGACCACGAGCGTCATCGACTGGGTCGAAGCCGGTGAGCGCGGCGAGGTCCCCGACCTCCCGGCTCCCGGCTACACGTGGAAGGAAACGCCGCGACTGAATCGGGACGTCGTCGATCGGGCCGGAATGGAATCCTACGGGGAGGTGCTCGCCCGGCTCGAGAGCGGCCAGAGACGCGTGCTGACGACGATCGATCGACTCGACGACGACGATCTGCTCGAGCCTCACCGGTTCGAGTGGGCCGGCAAGTGGCCAATCGCCCGCTGGATTTCCCTGAACACGGCCCGGCAGTACACGACGGCGCGGGCCCACATCCGGGCGGGTCTGAGAAACCGTTAGATGCCGCCCGCCGGGGGTGGACCCTCCCGTCGCCCTCCTACCAGCCCAGGAGCGCGGCGAACATGATCGGCGCCACGATCGTGGCGTCGGACTCGATCACGAACATCGGCGTGGCGATGTCCAGCTTCCCCCAGGTGATCTTCTCGGTCGGGATCGCCCCCGAGTAGGACCCGTAGCTCGTCGTGGAGTCGCTGATCTGGCAGAAGTAGTTCCAGTAGGGGCAGGGGAGCTCCAGGTCCTGGTGGATCATGGGGACGACGCAGATCGGGAAGTCGCCGGCGATTCCGCCGCCGATCTGGAAGAAGCCCACCGTGGACTCCGCCTCCTCGGCGGGGATCGCCGCCCCGTGCGTCCCGTGGCGCATCCCGTCCCCGTGGTCCGCGTGGATGTCGGCGATCGGCCGGCCCAGGGTCACG
>Ga0315534_1002229_pt1 | contig 13180 bp, 12 predicted proteins | sample SalMarSW160240MG_FD_203094 | JGI IMG/M metagenome (GOLD analysis project Ga0315534, IMG submission 203094) | Salt marsh sediment microbial communities from the Plum Island Ecosystem LTER, Massachusetts, United States - Salt Marsh Sediment SW1602-40 ... | reverse complement strand
AGGAGTAGTATATACGCATTCGTAGCAGGACTAAAATTATCGCTCACAAGCAGTTCCGATGCTCACATCCTGATAGATTCAGATTTAAATTGTGGATCTACAGATTTCAATTTATGGCCTTTATAGAACTAAGCGGTTTACTCTAGCCCTCCCTAAATCGAATGTGGTATACTTTCGCTTGCGCCGCCCGGGAGCGATGGGCGGCGGGTGTATGTTCAATATATGAAGGAAGACTAAGATGAACGAGTTTGTTAAATCTGTCGAAGCGCCAGTCAACCCGGAAATCCCCGATATTCGACCCGGGGATTCCGTCACAGTGTTCGTGCGTATTACCGAAGGCGATCGAGAACGAGTCCAGGAATTTCGCGGCATCGTAATCCGTGTGCGTAAAGGCGGCAACAACGCCAACTTTACCGTGCGGCGCACAGCCACGCACGGCATCGGCGTCGAACGCACATTCCTCATGCGCTCCCCTCGTCTGGAAAAGGTCACCATTCAACGCCGTGCACACGTCAGGCGCGCACAATTGTATTACCTGCGCGACCGCTCGGGGAAGCAAGCCCGTTTAAAGGAAAAACGTTCCTGATGTCACTCTGGAGTGATAAAGGTGCGGGTCAAAACCCGCACCTTTTTTTTAATTCCCGAAGGCAATCTTTCGCCCTGAAATTTCCCATACCCTTGCTCAATCGCAAGTATCGAGAATATCGCTCACTGGCCCACTCCCAGAATACTACGTGAACGACAGCGCCTTTTCGGTGTACAATGCACAAAACACGACGTGATTTCGACCGAGATTCAACGATCGACTATATATAAATCGAGTTTGGGATAGCGCATTCGACTCAATGGACCCACGACCTATCGGGCTTTTCGATTCGGGCTTTGGTGGACTTTCCGTTCTGCATCGGATTCATGAATTGCTGCCGCAGGAGAACGTCGTCTTTTTCGCCGACCAAGCCCACGTCCCCTACGGCAATCGCACGCTGCTCAAGGTGCGCGAATTATCCCAGGAAATCACCCGCTATTTGCTCGAACGTGATGCGAAAATGATCGTGGTCGCCTGCAACACCGCCTCTGCAGCCGCACTCCACCATTTACGACGGGTTTTCCCAGATGCGCCGTTCGTCGGCATGGAACCCGCCGTCAAGCCAGCAGCTCAATCCACGCAAAGTCGAGTCGTGGGCGTGCTGGCTACCTCCGCCACATTTCAGGGGGAATTGTTCGCCTCCGTGGTGGAACGCTTCGCCAACGACGTCACGGTCCTGCAACAAACGTTACCCGGCCTGGTCGAATGCATTGAGGCGGGTGACCTCGACGGCATTGCCACACGCCGCATCCTGAGAAATGCCGTCGAACCGCTGCTCTCCGAAGGGGTAGACACGTTGGTCCTGGCCTGTACACACTACCCTTTCATCATCCCTGTACTGAAAAACCTCGTTGGAAATGAAGTCAACGTCATCGATCCTTCCCCGGCGATCGCCTGCCAGACCCAACGCATCCTCGACCAACACAGCTTGAATGCACCAATGGATCAAAAGGGTCGAGTGACCTACATCAGCAGCGCCGACTCGCACCGACTGCGCGAGATGGGCGTACGGCTGATCGGTCTGGATGGCGAACAGCATTCCGCCCAGTGGCATGGAAAAACGCTGAAATAAGAATATTTAACGGCGAGGAATAAAAAACCTCCCGCGCCTGATGAGGCGCGGGAGGTTGATATGTTTAAAGTCTTCCAGCTACGACTTACTCCACACCTGCTTGCTTGAGATCTTTGGCCGAAGTTCGGGCGACCGAGGCGACGGTTTCGCCTTCCTTGAGATTGATCACGCGCACACCCATCGTTGCCCTTCCGGCGCTTTTGATCTGTTTGATCTTGGTGCGGATCACGATGCCGCCGCTGGATATGATCGTCAGATCGTCGTCTTTGTGGACAATGCGAGCGGATGCGATCGGTCCCGTCACCGACATCTTGCTGCGGCTCAGGGTGATCACACCGCCTGTCCCCCTTCCCTTGCTGGGATATTCATCCACAGGCGTACGTTTGCCGTAACCGTTGGCCATGACGACGAGCAATTCACCATCCGGATCGACGACATCCATTCCGGCTACGAAATCACCCTTGCGCAAGCTGATCGCTTTAACGCCCATTGCCGGACGTCCCATCGGGCGAACGTTCTCTTCGTGATAGCGCAGCGCTTGACCGCCTTCGGTGACGATAATCAGTTCGTCGTCGCCGCTAGTCAGCCGCACCCAACCCAGCATGTCCCCCTCCTCCAGACCCATCGCAATCAAGCCGGATGGCCGTACGGAGGCGAACTCGGCCAATTGAACGCGTTTGATCTTGCCGTTGCGGGTGACCATGGTGCAGTAATTGGCTTGCTCGAAATCGGGAACGGTCACCGTGGCAGTGATCGATTCGTCGGGTGATAACGCCAATATGTTCACGACGGGAATACCGCGCGCCGTCCGATCGGCATCCGGGATCTGATACGCTTTTTCGGAATAGACCTTCCCCCGGTCGGAGAAGAACAACACCGTATCCAGGGAACGTGCGGGAAAGAGCATCATGACTTCGTCTTCACCGCGTATCGAATGCCCCTGCACGCCTCGTCCACCCCGCCCCTGTTGTCGATACGTCTTCGCGGCGACTCGCTTTACGTAGCCGCGTTCGGTAATGCTGATCAACACGGATTCATCCGGGATCAGGTCTTCCTCGCTGAATTCCTCACTGGCGTCGGGAGAAATGCGTGTACGCCGCGGATCCCCATAGTCTTTAACGATTTCGTCGAGGTCCGTTTTGATCAAGGCGTATATCTTCTTGGGATTCGCCAACAAATCTTCGAGGTATGCGATCCGTTCCAGGATTTCCTTATGTTCCTGTTCGATTTTCTCGCGCTCGAGCGCCGCCAAACGCCGTAGTTGCATGTCGAGGATGGCCTGCGCCTGGATTTCAGACAGATTGAAGCGCTCCATCAAACGATCTTTGGCGACATCTGCGTCCGCAGACTTGCGTATGGTTTGAATCACGTCGTCCAGATTGGCGAGTGCGATGATCAAACCGTCCAGAATGTGAGCTCGCGCTTTCGCTTTAGCGAGCTCGTATTCCGAGCGGCGCGTGATTACCGTCAGGCGGTGATCCACGTAGAGCTGCAGAGCGCGCTTGAGGGACAGCAACCTTGGTTCACCGTCCACCAAAGCCAGCAGCTGCACACCGAAGGTCGTCTGCAGTTGCGTGTATTTGAATAATTGATTGAGCACCTTTTTGGGTTGGGCGCTGCGCTTCAATTCGATGACGATGCTCAACCCGCGTCGATCCGACTCGTCGCGCAGATCGGAGATGTCGGAAAGCCGGCCTGTGCGAACCAATTCGGCAATGCGTTCGATCAAACTGGATTTGTTGACCTGATAGGGAATTTCCGTGACCACGATGCGATGACGTGACTTGCCGTGTTCCTCGATGTTCGCAAAGGCACGCATGACGATGCGCCCTTTGCCCGTGCTGTAGGCTTGCTTGATCCCTTCTATTCCCACGATCATCGCCCCGGTTGGAAAGTCAGGGCCGGGAATGAATTGCATCAGATCATCGACTGTGACGTCGTCGAGATTATCGTAATGATCGACGACGTAGCGAATCGCCTCTGCAAGCTCGTTGAGATTGTGCGGTGGGATGTTGGTCGCCATGCCGACGGCGATGCCAGAAGCACCGTTGAGCAATAAATTGGGCAAGCGTGCGGGGAGCACGACCGGCTCTTGCAGGGAACCGTCGAAGTTGTCGACAAAATCCACCGTCTCCTTGTCGATGTCTACGAGCAGTTCTTGCGCCATGCGCGCAAGCCGAGCTTCAGTGTAGCGCATGGCGGCGGGTGGATCCCCGTCAATCGAACCGAAATTTCCCTGGCCATCGATGAGCATGTAGCGCATCGAAAAGTTTTGCGCCATGCGTGCCATCGATTCATACACCGCTGCATCGCCATGCGGATGGAATTTACCCAGCACCTCACCGACGATGCGCGCTGATTTGCGATAGGGGGTGTTCGCCCGGATCCCCATTTCGTGCATGGCGTACAGGATGCGGCGATGAACCGGCTTCAATCCATCCCGCGCATTGGGCAGCGCCCGCGCTACGATCACGCTCATGGCGTAATCCAGGTACGCGTCACGCATCTGATCGTCGATGTCGACTTGCCGTATGGTTCCAATTTCCATTGCGTTTGCCGCTTTCACACGATCAAAATCCACAGAAAACCCGCCTGCGGCGGGAACACTTTTATTATACCCCGAGACCGCTATTCAGACTACGTTCTCACCCCCACTCAATGGAAAAAAGAAGGGAAATATCGACAATTTGCCTCGATTCTCGTCCGGCGCTCGTTCGAAAATCGTCGAGTTCCACAGAAACCCCCAAGCCGACTGCGTGTTCCAATGGATGAACATGGGGGGATTCTCATATACAATCAGAGCAGTAAACGAACATCACTCGCTCTCGAAGGGAGGCTTTTTATGGCTCGTGTAAAACGGTTCGTGCTCATCATCTTGATTGTCCTCATTCTGCTCGTAGTTGCACTCATCATCGCGGGGTACGTTAGCATTCGCCGTTCATTTCCCCAGACCGAGGGGGTGATTCAGATTCCCGGGCTGCAGGCACCCGTGGAGGTCTACCGCGATTCTTTCGGGATTCCCCACATCTACGCCGCCAACAGCCACGATCTTTTCATGGCACAGGGATTCATACACGCCCAAGATCGCTTCTGGCAGATGGAATTCTGGCGCCGCATCGGTAGCGGCCGACTCTCTGAAATCCTCGGGCCGAGCGCACTGGAAAACGATCAATTCATCCGCACGCTCGGATGGCATCGCACGGCGGCAGAAGAGGTTGAACTTTTGTCCCCTGATGCATTAGCGGTCATGAAGGCCTACGCCGAAGGCGTCAACGCCTATCTCGAGACACAAACCAAACCGTTGAGTTTCGAATTCACCGTACTGGGTCTGACGGGCGTTGAAGTTGACCCCGAGCCCTGGACCGTGGTCAACACGTTGACTTGGGCCAAAGTCATGGCGTGGGACTTGGGTGGAAATCGCGGCATGGAACTGCTGCGCGCCCACGTCGCCGCGCGCCTGGGAACGAACGCCGTCGAGGAGATCATCCCTCCCTACAACAGCGACTATCCGGTCATCGTGCCCGAACCGCTGACGAACGCAACCCTGGATTCGATCCCTGACATGGCCTTTGAGTCAAATGCCTTTGGAGAAGGATTGGGGCTGGGAAGCAACAACTGGGTCATCGCCGGCGAGCGGAGCGAAAGCGGCATGCCGCTGCTGGCGAACGACCCCCATCTGGGCATCCAGATGCCTTCGATCTGGTACGAAATCGGTCTGCACTGTGATCCCATAGGACCAGAATGCCCGTTCAACGTTGTTGGAAGTTCGTTCGCCAGCGCACCGGGCGTGATCATCGGCCACAACGAGCGCATTGCCTGGGGTGTCACCAATTTGGGGCCCGACGTGCAGGATTTGTTCATCGAGCGCATCAACCCCGAAAATCCCTATCAATATGAATTTCGCGGCGAATGGCTCGACATGGACGTTCTCCAAGAAGAAATCAAAATCGCCGGAGAGGATGATCCCGTCGTTATCAACGTACGCATCACGCAGCACGGCCCGATCATCAACGACGTCGCCGCAGGCACGGAGGACGACTGGTATTACGGCTGGCAGCCGCTGGCGCTATCGTGGACCGCGCTGCAGCCCACGAGGCTGATGGAAAGCGTACTGCGTATCGATCTGGCCCAGAATTGGGAAGAATTCCGCGACGCCCTGCGAGACTGGGACGTGCCCAGCCAGAATTTCGTCTACGCCGACGTAGACGGCAATATCGGCTATCAAGCACCGGGGCGCATTCCCATCCGCGCAAACGGAAACGGTTCGATTCCCGTACCCGGATGGAGCGGAGAATACGAGTGGGTGGACTACATCCCCTTCGACGAACTGCCCAGATCCTACAATCCGGAGAAGGGCTACATCGCAACCGCCAATCATGCCGTCGTAGGTGACGAATACCCCTACACGATCACCGTTGATTGGGCTCCCGGCTTCCGCGCCCGCCGCATCGTGGAAATGATCGAATCAAACGACTCGATCTCGATTGAATACATCCAATCCATGCAAGGAAACAACACTCAGATATACGTAGAGGACGTGCTGCCCTACATCCTCGAACTGGACCCGACGGATTCGAAGCTTTCACAGGCCGTTGATTTGCTGCGGCAGTGGGATGGACGGACCGTGCGGGAGAGCGCCGCGGCTGCGTTGTTTGAATCGCTGCGCATACACATAATCGACCAGGTGTATGCTGACGAATTGGGTGAGAAATTGCTGCAGAAAGCGTTTCCCTCGCTGCTCACAGCGTTGGTGAACACGCTGCCCAACGCCGATGCAGTCTGGTTCGACGACATCTACACGCCGGAAGTCGAAACCCGCGAAGTCATCCTGCTCCGCGCCCTCGAAGCGGCAGTGGACGAACTCAGCGAGTCACTCGGCGGATCGATGTCCAAGTGGCGCTGGGGCGACCTGCACACGGCCACCTTCGAAAATCAAAGCCTGGGACAAAGCGGGATCGGCTTGATCGAAGCCATTTTTAACCGCGGTCCGGTCGAGGTGGATGGATCGTTCTTTACCGTCAACAACACGGGATACGATCTGAGCAATTCATACGCCGTGGCTGTCGTGCCATCCTACCGGCAAATCATCGATTTGGCCGACTTCACCCGCTCGCTTTCGATCCACACCACGGGCCAATCCGGACATGCTTTCCATACGCATTACGATGACATGATCGACCTCTGGCGCAACATCGAATATCACTCGATGCTGTGGGCCAAACAAGACGTCATCGCAGCTTCCGAAGCCCACCTGACGTTAAAACCCAGCGATGGTTAGCAAGGGAGGAATTCGAGAGATCGAAAAAAGGCGAAGATACAGACGCAGGTGAAATTCGAATGGGAGCAGCCAGCAACTCGGCGCGGCGATATCCCACAGAAAGAACAAGGGGCGCATGATCATGCGCCCCTTGAGACGTATACGCTACGATCGAAGGGCTATTAATACCAGACTTTTCCCATCACCATCAAGCAAGCCGTCCCCATGACCAGCACCGTAGCCAGGAAGAGAACCGCCAGCACCAAACGCTGGCCCGAGGTCATGCCGAAAATCCGCCGCTCAGAAACACTCTGATCCTCGACTTCGAAAAGGCGCTTGCGCTCTTCTTCGAACTCCATAGGTCCATCAGATAATTCACGTAAATTGTCGAACATGCCTGCCCTCCCTGAAGGAGCAAACCTTACTCGCCAAGTGTAGCCGATTTGAGGTTTGTGTCAACTGAACGCATGTGCACGTCTCCCGAGGCTGCCAATACCTGCTCTCCCTGAGACGTTTCCAGCCGCAGCCGTCCATCCACCATTATCCCGGACAACACGCCGGACTGTTCGCCGCGCGCATTGCGGACGACCACCACTTGATTGAGAAACGCCAGATGATGCTGCCATGCGTCGAGCAACTCCTCGCTGCCGATCCGCTCATACCAATACGCAAGAGATTCGAGTACACCGATGAACAGGTCATAGCGATCGACTTTTTTACCCACAGCGGTTTCGATGCAGGTAGCGGGGTAATTCAGCTCAGCCTCCGCGGGAACCGACTCGTTCTGCACGTTGATGCCGATTCCCATAACGACGTACTCCAGATCCTCGCCGGCCCACGCTGTCTCCACCAGAATACCGGCAACTTTACGCCGATCGATCAACACATCGTTGGGCCACTTAATGGCCGCCCGAATGGTCCACCTTTCGAGGGCTTTCACTACTGCCAGAGCGCCCAAACCCGCAAGGCCGGATATCTCCTGCAAATGCTCCGCCGGCGGCCGCAGCACCAAACTGAAAGCCAGGGCACTCTTCGCCGGCGTGAACCAGCGCCTCCCGGCGCGCCCGCGTCCTGCCGTTTGTTCCTCGGCGAAGACCACCGCGCCATGGGCGACTCCCTGGCGAGCTCGTTCCAGGGCTTCGTCGTTCGTCGAACCGACCGTTTCGAAATAAAAGAACGGTTTGCCCAATCCGTGGATCGGGAGGTTAGCGCGCAGATCGGCGAGACTCGTCATATCCCAATTGTACTCGGTAGTGCAGGAAGCATGCCACGGCGTTTTCCATTTGACTAATCTCTGATAGAATCCATCCGTTGAAGCATGAAACGAATCTGGGCTCCCTGGCGTATGGACTATGTAGAAGGAAAGGTGAAGGAGAACGATTGCATATTCTGCAGTCGTGCTGCGATGGATGACAATGCGGAGAATCTGATCGTACATCGCGGCCAACATGCATTCGTCATCCTCAATCGTTTCCCCTACACCAACGGCCACACGATGGTCGTACCGTTCGAGCATCAGGCCTCGCTCGAAGATTTAGACGAAACGACGCGAAATGAGCTGATGCAATTAACCACCCAGACTCTTGCCGTCATGCGCAACGTGTACAACGCCGGCTCCTTCAACATCGGCGTCAATATTGGCGAGGCGGCCGGTGCCGGTATCGCCGAACACATCCACGTGCACATCGTGCCGCGCTGGGCCGGCGACACCAGCTTCATGACCACAACTGCAGACACGCGCGTGCTGCCCGAGTCTCTGGAAGAGAGCTACCGCAGACTCCGTGCGGAGTGGTCCAAGATGAACTCCGATCCGCGTGGATAACGATCCTCGATCCAAATCCCAAACGATCCACAACCTTGTAGAGGCAGTGTATGAGTGAAGCAAAAAACAAGCTTGATCCCGTCATTTTGAGCGCCGTACGCACACCCATGGGACGCTTTCAGGGTGCACTAAGCCCGCTGTCAGCCGTGCAGCTTGGCGCAGCAGCCGTTCGAGAAGCGGTGAAGCGCGCCGGCATTCCCGATCCGGCGCAAATCGACGAAGTGCTCATGGGTAACGTGGTATCTGCCGGTCTCGGACAGGCGCCGGCCCGCCAAGCTGCGGTCTTCGCCGGCTTGCCACCGACCGTAGGTGCAACGACCATCAACAAGGTGTGCGGATCGAGTTTGAAATCCGGCATGCTCGCTGCGCAGGCCATCAAAGCAGGGGACGCAAATTTGATCGTCGCCGGCGGCATGGAAAGCATGAGCAATGCCCCCTACCTCGTGCAGGGACGGCGCGGAGAGCTTCGCTACGGACACGTCCAACTAAAGGACGCCCTGCTCCACGACGGACTGTGGGATCCCTTTGAAGATTGGGTCATGGGCATGGCCGCGGAGTGGATCGCCGACGAATACAACATCAGCCGCGAGGCGATGGATCGTTGGGCTTTAGAAAGTCATCAAAAAGCGATCGCCGCCATGGACGAGGGCAAGTTCGAGGCCGAAATCGTCCCAATCGAGCTGCCCGGGAGGAAAGGCACACCGACGCGTGTGGAAAAAGATGAGACCCCGCGTCGTGAAACCTCGTTGGAGAAATTAGCCTCCCTGAAACCTGCCTTCACCCCCGACGGCAAGGTGACGGCCGGCAACGCGCCGGGCTTGAACGACGGCGCGGCTGCAGTCGTATATGCCAGCCGCCAACAAGCTGTTGCCCTGGGGATCCAACCCATGGCGCGAGTCTGCGGCTACGCACAATCGGCGGTTGCCCCGAAATCCTTGTTCATCGCCCCGGCACACGCCATTCCGAAACTGCTTGCCAAATTGGATTGGACGCTGCAGGACGTGGATTTGATTGAATTGAACGAAGCCTTCGCTGCACAAGTCCTTGCCGACGGAGTAGCGCTGGAGGAAATCGGTTGGGACTGGGATAAGATCAACGTACGCGGCGGCGCCATTGCTCTCGGGCATCCCATTGGCGCATCCGGTGCACGCATCCTTACGACATTGCTTTACGCCTTACGAGATCGCAATCTCCAGCGCGGCATCGCCGCACTTTGCCTGGGCGGTGGTGAAGCCGTCGCCATGGCCGTGGAACTCGAAGCCGAAGGTTAGAAGCAGCGCCATCGCAACGTACTCTTATCCAGAGGGGAGAAAATATCGTGGCAATCGAGAAAATCATGGTCGTCGGCGCCGGTACGATGGGCCACGGCATCGCCCAAACGGCGGCAATCGCAGGCTACCAAGTCACGTTGACCGATGTCGATCCGGCAGCGATCCAAAAAGCCATGGCGGCGATCGAGCAGTCGACGGCCAAGCTCGTTGAAAAGGGAACGATCGACGAAAAGCAGAAACAAGCCGCACAGGAAGTGAACACCGCATTGGACCTGAAATCAGCCTGTGAGGCCGATTTGATTATCGAAGCCGCGCCGGAAGACGTGGAACTGAAACTCGATCTGTTCAATCGCCTCGACGGACTCGCTCCACCGACGGCGATATTGGCTACGAACACCTCCTCCATTCCGATTACGAAAATCGCCGCCGCTACCCAGCGGCCGGAGCAAGTAATCGGCATGCACTTTTTCAACCCCGTGCCGCTCATGAAACTCGTCGAACTCGTGCGCGGTTTGATCACCTCGGACCACACCACCGAGGTTGCCATCGAGGTCGTCCGCCGGATGGGAAAAGAGCCCGTTCAGGCATTGGACTCACCGGGTTTCATTTCCAATCGCATCCTCTGTCCCATGATCAACGAGGCGATTTTCACCTTGATGGAAGGGGTGGGAACGCCGCAGGCAATCGACTCCGTGATGCAGATGGGCATGAATCACCCCATGGGCCCCCTGGCTTTGGCCGACCTGATCGGTCTCGACGTCGTTCTGCGGGTGATGGAACTGCTCCATCACGATCTCGGCGACGATAAATACCGCCCGGCGCCGCTGCTGCGCAAGATGGTCGACGCCGGCTTTCTGGGACGCAAATCGGGAGTGGGCTTTTACAAGTACTAGATCTTCGTCCTCGGTGGCGCGAGTTGCGCACGCCCAACCCGGAAGCAGCACTGCCCATTCCACACCGAATGGATCCCCCGCACCTGAGACGACAACCTGCGAGATTGTAGATCGTGAGTATAATGCCGATATCTTAATCACGGAGATAGCCATGCGCTTACCGCGTCCGATGTTCGCCCTTTTAATCCTCCTGATCGCCGCAACGGCTTGCACTGTATCCCAGACGGCAACCGCTCCGCCTGAAGACCTGTTGGAAAACGCTGTCGCAGCAACACTGACGGCCCGGGCGGAACAGGATTCTGAATCCACAGGCAAACAGGCGCAGAACGAAACACAATCCGAGCAGCTTCCGCCGGGAGAGACGCAGCCCGCCGAACGTCCGACGCCCGAAGCCGCCGCATCTGCTGTAGCCTGCATTGTGTACACCGACGCGGGCAACGTGTGGCTGCTCGAAGCCACCAACCCGCCCCTGCAGCTGACCAGCAGCGGCGAGGCCAGCGAGGTCTTGATCTCGAACGACTGCGAGAAGGTCGCCTTCATCCGGCGCAGCGGACCGGATCAGCTGCCCGAAATTCGCTCCGTCAATACGGACGGAAGCGGGGAGATGACCTTGTTGACTTCGGCGCAGATCAATGCCCTGTATCCCCAGGACCCCAATTTCAGCCACAACGACGTCTTCAGCATCGAATTCATACCCGGCAGTCACGATTTACTGTTCAACACCCGAGGCATTCCGATGGGTGGTCCGGGCTTGGCCAAATACAACGACCTCGTTCGGCTGGACAGCGACACGGGCAACGTGACGATCGTATTGCAACCCGGAAGTGGTGGCGACTTCGTGATCTCACCGGATGGCGCAAAACTCGTTCTCCTGCTGCCCGACATCATCAGCCTGGTCAACGTCGACGGCAGCAATCTGCAAGCAAACCTGATTAGTTACCCGCTGGTCATCACCTACAGCGAATTCCAATACTACGCACAGCCCGTATGGACTCCGAATTCCGATGCTTTTGGCGTGGCCATCCCGTCTTCCGATCCACTCGACGCCGCACCTTTCGGTACAATGTGGCGCGTACCAACGGCGACGGCAACTGCAACCAACGTCGGAACCATCCAGGGCAACTTTTATTTCCCGCAGGTTTTCAGCGCAGCGGTGCTTTCCCCCAATTTACAGCGCGTTGCCTTCATCCGCGAAACGGGTACTCCGAATGTCCAGGATCTGTATCTGGCCAACGCGGATGGCAACGGCCAGATGGTTTACGCCACCGGCAGCATTCAATGGCAGGGTTGGTCGCCAGACAGCACGCATTTCGTCTACGCACTCGGTACTCCTTTGGATTTGAATCTGGGCCTCGACGGTGGCGCATCTACACCGATTGGCAAATGTGACGACTTGCGCTGGAGAAACAACAACGCGTTCTTATGTCTATCGGGCGGCATCGGCACCTGGACGCTGATGCGAGGCCAGGTTGGCGGCAGCCTGACTGCGCTAGTAAGCCCGGCCGGAGATTTCATTTCCTACGATTTCAGTCCATGACCTGAAGCCACATGCCCGCCATCACGAGCGATACCCGGCGGGGATGCGTATCTGGACCCACATAGCTTGCGTGAATTTCCAAGCACGCATATGCTTAATCAAGAGCCTGATTCGTCGACCCGTTGAACGATCGAACGAGGTGAAAAATGGACATCTTCCGGATTCTCTGGTTAGTCGCAGCAGTTATTTTCTTCTACTTCGCCATTCTCTTCTGGATTTACTCCAAAAGCGGAACACGTCCCTTCATTTTCGGCAGCACAACCAAACCGGGAGAAGCGGGGAGCGAGGGATTCACGAATGCGATCCCGGAAGAGATTCAGAAAGAGATAGAAAGTTTCCGACGATCGATCAATCTCACCATGCAGACCCGGTTTCGAATCGGCGCCTTCAGTATGGTGCTCGCAGGTGGACTTGCGCTGGCTTCGATGATCTTCGGCTAGGCGATTCTTTTATCTACTTTGGAATTTCGGTTCGAATACCGAACCCCACCCAATTTGGATTGTGGTGGGGTTCTTTTTACAACATGCGCGACCGTATGCATTATATTGCCGGAGGATCCCAGCGCATGACGGCAAGGTAACCCTCGATGCTCCCTACGAAGTGCAGTAGCCTTCCGAAGCCACGCGCCAGCTTGAAATACAAGGGCATTTGAGTCGTATCGCGGATTTCATGGAATTCGAAACGAGAATAAAAAGGGACCAAGCTCGATCGACAGGTCAGCCACAGCGCGAGATTGTGTGAA
>Ga0315534_1002228_pt1 | contig 13184 bp, 12 predicted proteins | sample SalMarSW160240MG_FD_203094 | JGI IMG/M metagenome (GOLD analysis project Ga0315534, IMG submission 203094) | Salt marsh sediment microbial communities from the Plum Island Ecosystem LTER, Massachusetts, United States - Salt Marsh Sediment SW1602-40 ... | reverse complement strand
CAGATAAAGCTGGGAGAATTCGATAAATGGGATTTCATTATCAACTATGAAGATGCCGGGGGCACTCATTATTCAACCTGGCTGCCCTACACCGAGGGTTTGCCGGGAGACAATGAATGGCAAAAAGCTGCGATTTGCCTGAGCGGACAACCCGAGCTATTTGAGCCGGACCTGCTCAATCCCCAGGAAGAACTGGTAATTCTGGCCAGGCTCAATCCCCTGCCCAGCGATCTTACCGGCGGTGAAATAACGGTGACTACCGGTAACGGTATCTCCGATTATTTAGCTATACAGCAGCCCGGCTATGCCTGGCTGACACCTCACGCCGAAACCGTGACCATCAGCGGTGACCGGTATTTCCAGATGGCGGAATCAAGTCCGGGCGACGGGACCGCTATGACGCTGACCACCGATGCCTTTACCACAGGTGAAAAAGCCAGGAAAATCCTCTGTGACGAGAATGATTCATCTAAATATGCCCGTATGGTCTTTCCACTGACCGGCATCAGCGAAATTCCGGCCCAGACCTGGACGGTCTATTACCGCGTCCGCACCTGGGGAGGGACCCAGTTCCCCCAAGTTGATAATGATGTGAATTTTAACATAGATATCCTGGTGAGGCAGGCGGACGGTGCTATCCGCGCTACCCTGGCCGACTGCGTGGCCCAAGCCTATCTGACCACTGATGAAGGCCAAACCTGGCTGACCAGGAGCGGCACCTATAGCTTCCCCGGATACACCGTCGTTGATGAGACGGATTACCTGGAGATCGTCTACTACGGTGAAACCGATAGCGGTGGGCCTCAGGATGGCCCCGGGTATATGCAGATAAGGATAGACGACAGCGATCTGGCCATTACCGATCAGACCAGGATAATAGCTACTCCCTAATCTTTGATATTTTAGAAAAGGACAAATAATTGATACTCGATAAAATAAAACAACTGGTAATGAAGAGTGATGGACCAGCTAATACTAAGGGCCATAACCGGTTGATGAGCTTTGACCTTTTTTACCAGCTCTCTTATATGTCCACCATCGCCTGCTCCGGAGTACCCCGGGACCAGATTTTCGAACGTGCTGCCAAGATTCAATGCTCATCTGCCGAGTATTTCAATAGAGTAGAACTGGCCCGTAAGCGCCTGAAATATGATTACGCCCATGCCTGCCGCGCCGTGGGCGAACCGTTGGAGGAAGAAGATGTGAAGGGGCTGCTGCTCCGCTTCTCCAGTTCCCTCATCTCCGGAGAACCGGAAGCCGATTTCCTGGTTAGAGAGGCTGAAGCCCGCGCCGAGGACTATGAAAATGAATACGGCCGGCATCTGGAATCTTTAAAGATGTGGACAGATGCCTATATCTCACTGGTTCTTTCGGCCGTGCTGGTGGTGGTCATCGGGATAGTATCCACGATGATATGGAGAATCGAGACGACATTAATTATTGCCATGGCTTTCGTGTCCGTTTCCACTACTACCGTCGGTGTCTGGCTGATATGGGTGGTCTCACCTAAGGAATCGACAATATTACGATGGCCCGGCTCGGACGAGCAACAGCTATTGAGCAAACTGTTTAAACCGACTTTAATAGCCGCTGTGAGTATCGGGGCCGCTTTTATGGTAATGGGCCAGAACATAGGAATGGCCTTGATTATAATCGCGGTATGTGTACTGCCGATAGGCTTTATCGCCTCCAAGGATGAAAAGAAAGTATCCCGGCGAGACGGTGAAATAGGAACGTTCTTGAGGTCCTTGGGCGGTGTCTGTAATGCGCTGGGAACAACGGTTAATTCCGCCCTGGCCCGCCTTGACCTTGATGCCATCAATGTCCTCCGGGTGACGGTCAAACGACTTCACACCCGGTTGACCGCCGGTATCAAATCGAAGCTTTCCTGGGGTATATTCATCGATGAGACCGGCAGCGAACTGGCTCACCGCAGCGTGGGCATGTTCTACGACGCTATTGAAGTCGGCGGGTCAGCCGGCCAGGCGGGACAGCAGGCGGCCTTTTACGCCGACAAAGTGGCCCTGCTCCGCGCCAGGCGCCGGACGGTATCCATGCCGTTTCGCTGGTTGTGTATGACGATGCACGCGGCGGTTATCATCATTCTCGTTTTCATCACCGAGGTTATCGTGGCTTTCGGCAATATGATAGGAAATGCCCAGGCTGTAACGCCGAAAGTAGCCGGCGCGCCTTCCATTTCATCGCTTTCCAGCTTCAATTTATCCGGACTGGACATGATGCATAATCTGGTGATACCGCTGGTGCTGGTATTCACCCTGGCCAATGCTATCACGCCGACCCTGGCGGAAGGCGGCAGCAAATATAAGATATTGAGTAATCTGGGGTTTACCGCGGGAATATCCGGTTTAAGCCTGCTCATTCTCCCCAAGTTAGCTACGGCATTATTTACATCCGTTTCCCAGTTTTAAGGAGGAAAAATGGATATACAGGAAAGATTAGAAGCGATAGAGACCGACTTGCAACAGACGAAAGACGAATTAAAGGATATTCTCCTTGATATTCGGACATACTTAATGGAAGTGCAGAGTCCCATTCCTAATGACCTCAAAAACGACAAACTCCATGACGAGCTCAATGCCGAAAGGGGGTAATACCACATGGAAAACGAAAAACAGCTGCAGACTATAGAGGAAGAACTCAAACTGCTGAAGGGAGAACTCAAGCAAACTCTCGCCAGTGTGAGAGATTATCTGCTCAATATGGAGCTCCCCACAACCGAGTTCTCCACTATCCTGGCCGCCCTGGGTGACAGCGGCGACCAGACCGTGAATATGAAGGGTACCTTCCAGTTACCCCCGGATAATCAGGCTCAGGAAGAACCTGAGCCTGAACCTGAAGCGGACTCTGAAGCAGAACCCGAAGCGAAAAAAGCCAAGGCTGAGGCTCATGATACGAAGGATCATTCGGGCGGTTCTCACGGTAAAAACGGCGAAGAACCCGATATGTCCGAAGAGGAAGAAGCCGATATGCCTGAAGATGAGGACCTGTTGCCTGAAGGGGAGGAAATGGAACTCGAGGAAGTACCGGAAATGGAAGAGGAAATGTTCAGAGAGGAGGAACCGCTTATGGCCGATGTCGAACTGCCATTTGAAGACCAGCCGATGGACTACGCAAAAATAAGCAATGAATTAAATCAGTCGGTTCCCAAGGTCAATCTACTGGCTAATCTTATCAGCTGGATTTCCGTAGCCCGGCGTGAAATCGGCGACGACCAGCTGGCGACATTCCTGGAAGTTTACGGCATCAGCGGACACCTTTCCCCCGAGATGAAAGACGTTATTCTGCACCTGGCCGATATTACATCAGAAAAGCCGGGAGAGAATAACATGGCTGAAATCTGGAGTAATTCCATGCTGTCTCTCCACGGTATCCTGACCGGCGGAGAATCTCCACTTAATCCGGTGACACCTCACTGGGATGGGCTGATTGATGAAATGGAGCCTTTCGAGGATGAAATCGCTGAAACCGACGAACCCGAAGAACAGCCGGTTAAACTCAAGCTGGTATTTCCCAACGGAGACGGCAAAGGCAGGGAATACTGCATCGACCTTACACCGGAAGTTAACACCGGTGGCTCTGAAAATTAAGGGGTAATTATTTAGAGTCGCCATAAAAGAGGTAATAGATTATGGCTACAGATAAAAAGAAGGAACATATTGTTACCGGCGTACCGGAAGTGGACGAAAAGCTGGGAGGCGGTATACCGCTGGGCTCGCTCTGCTTGGTCGAAGGCCATTCCGATGCCGGTAAAAGCGTACTGTGCCAGCACCTGACCAACGGCACCCTGGTAACCGGTGAGATTGCCGTGGCCTATTATACCACCGAGAATAAAGTTAAGAGTCTAATCAGACAGATGGACTCCCTGGCGCTGGACGTGCTGGACCATTTTCTGGCCGACCGCCTGCGTATTTTCCCGCTATCGTTTTCCCGGGGTATGACCGGTGGGCAAAAACCTTTCCACGTACTTACCCACCATTTCTCCCAGCTACCCCACGAGTTTAAATTAATAATTGTAGATTCTATTACTCTACTGGTTGCCCACAGCAACCCGGTAGCTATCATAGATTTCTTTTCCAGGTGTAAATCAATGTGTGACGAAGGATTAACAATAATCGTTGTGGCACATTCCTATGCTTTTGAAGAAGATATGCTGGCTCGTACCCGCTCGTTATGCGATGCACGGTTCAGATTCAAACTGGAGCAGGTCGGCGACAGCATGATCAAACTCATGGAGGTCCTCAAAGTAAGGGGCGCGGAACGCCCCACGGGAGATGTGGTAAGTTTTGATATTGAACCCAAGATGGGAATGCGGATTATTCCTCTGGCTAAAGCCAGAGTTTAGGAGGCTAAATGCCACTCGTGCCATTTGAAATAGAGCCATGTGCTCAGGAGTGCGGTAAGGAATGCGGTACGGCTACCGAGAAGTGCCCCGTGTTCTCCAAGCTGTCCGAAGAACTGCAGGAAGTATGCAAGGAATATCCTCACCTGCTGCAATATCTCCACTGCATACCGGAAAACGGTAACGGCTCCCCTACGTATTACGAAGCAGTCACACGTAAGCTCAAGGGAATTAAAGACCCCAACCTTATCTATCCGGTGGGACAAGGTGTTTTTATACATGTTCTCGCCAATGCCAATGACATCAGAGACTTCTATGTCGCGGTGGAACCCAGTCTCATTGATGCTCAGGATGACACACTGGATGAAATAGAGCTTCGTCTGGCCAACTATGTCGAAGAACTGGAAGGCATAGATGATTCCAAGAAACGCCTGGAAATTATCATGAGTATTCTCGATAGAGTCGTGAATATTAACAATAACAAACCGGCACCCAAGAAAAAACCCCCGAAAAAAGAGAGTACCACCGAAGAAAAAACGGAGGAAAAAAAGGAGGAAGCAAAACCCGAGACAACGAAGAGTATTAAAAAGAAGAGAAAAGAAGCCCAGAGCGCTACCTTAAAAAAAACGAAGTCCAAGATAGATATTTCGCGGTTCCAGTACAACAGCCTGCGGTATTTGCTGCGGCGAAAGCTGGAAGGCATGGGAGCCCTGGACCCCATGATACTTGACCCTAATATTGAGGATATCTCCTGCTCCGGGCTGGGCAACATCTTTGTTGAGCATAAAATTTTCGGCTCTCTCCGAGCCAGTATCGGCTTTGATACACACGAAACACTGGATAAATTTGTCATTGAGCTTGCCGAAGGCATCAAGCATCCCGTGACCTTCCGCGAACCAGTTGTTGATGCCACCCTGCCTGATGGCTCCCGCATCAATGTCGTCTACGGCACAGATGTTTCCAAGCGAGGCAGCAACTTCTCCATCAGAAAGTTCAGTGACACACCACTGAGCATACTGGAACTTATCCAGTTTGGAGCCCTCAACTACGATATGGCAGCCTATCTTTCCCTGATACTGCAGGAAGGGATGAATGTCTGGGTATCCGGAGAAACCGCCTCCGGTAAGACCACACTGCTGAACGCTCTGACCACTTTTGTTCCACCCGAGGCTAAAATCGTCAGCATCGAAGACACCCCGGAAGTACAGGTGCCGCATCACAACTGGATTCGCGGTTGCACCCGCGGTTCCGCCAAGGAAGCCGATTCTTCCGAGGTATCCATGTTCGACCTGCTCAAGGCAGCCTTAAGACAGAGACCTAACCTTATTATCGTCGGTGAGATCCGCGGTGAAGAAGGAGCCATCGCTTTCCAGGCGATGCAGACCGGTCATGCCTGCATGAGTACGTTCCACGCTGCCTCCGTCTCCAAACTTATCCAGCGTGTTACCGGTAATCCGATTAACGTACCCAAGTCGTACGTCGACAATCTTAACGTGGTAGTTATCTGCCAGCAGGTCCGGCTGGCAAACGGTGGGCTGGCCAGGCGATTGACCAGCATTAATGAAATAGTCAGCTATGACTCTGTCAACGATAGTTTCTCATTTATAGAGTCATTCACCTGGAATCCCCTCGACGACGCTTTTCTCTTCAGGGGATACCAGAACTCATATATACTCGAAAATAAAATCGCGCCTCGACGGGGCTTCCCCGAGGAAAAAAGGCGGGATGTATATAAGATACTAAAGCAAAGAGCCGAGGTGCTGAAACGTATCACTGAGCAGGGCAATACTAATTTCTATGATGTCTACGGAATCCTCTCCAAGGCTTACCGCGAGGGATATTTTCGCTAATTAAGGTATTAGATGACAGGCGTGAGACCTGTCATCGAGGAGGTCTTTAATGCGTTTTAAGAGTTTTAAAACAGGAAAATCAGACGAAGATAAAGAACCCGAAGTAGCCAAAAAAGTCTCGCTGAACGACGTAGTCGGTATGGAGAAGAAAATCAGCGATAAGACCAAGGAACTCAAGGATACGGCCCAGCAAATCAAGGACCTCTCCGATACCACCCCGACCATCGATGATGAAGATGAAATACCGGGCCCCCACGGGCCACTGATTGAGCTGACCATAGAATCGGGCGACGATTTAACAGACCTCGATACCGAAGCAGAACTAAGCAACCTGATGGACCTGAACGAAAACGAGGGGGAAGAGGAAATTAAAGTGGTGGAGGTTATTGATAAAAAGGCTATCAAGACCACCTCTAAAGATGAAAAAGCGGAAGAACCGGAGAATGAAGAAGAAGCCGGTTTAGACCTGAGTGTTAAAGATGAGGATGATTCCTTCAATAATCTTTTTACCAATGAGGAGGAGGAAGCCAATCCCCTGGCCAACCTTATCAATAATCTGCCGGAAGTATCCGCGCAAGAATTGATTAACGAATTAGAAGAAATAAAGGAAATAATAAAAGAAAGGCAGCAGGGTTGAGAACAACCTTAAAATACCCAGAAATCCAGACGTATTTTGAGTGGGTGAAGACCCCGATAAAAAAGAGGGTTATCATGGTTGCTTGCGATACTACGTAGTAGTAGCCTGAAATTGAACGCAAATGGCCGTGAGTCACTGTGGTAATACGCTGTGGTAAAAAAGAACACATAACGGGTAAATCAGGGAGGCCATAATGAGTACCAGATACAATAAAAAAACCAAGCGCTTCTGGAATACTAAGCACTTCTGGTATATTTCGTCGCTTACCGCATTTTGCGCGCTGTTTTATTACCTGCCTTCTATCGGCAGTGCTCTGGGCTGGGCAAGCCCGGAAAGTGTCTTAGGAGATCTTCACAACTTTGCCGGCATCGACTTCCTGGGTCTGGTGTTTTTTGCCCCGGTAGTTTACGTAGCCTACATTTACGGCGTGATACCGTCCATATTTACCGCTATTATGGCCATGTTCATTCTCCTGCCGTATGCCATACTGGTAGATGATTATCCCAACGCCCTCTTCAAACCGACGGCTTTCGTTATCATCCTCAGCGCCGTAGGTGCCGTGGTAGCCATGCTCCAGAAAAGCGAACTGGAACACCGCTTGAGGATGAAAGAGATGAAATGCCTGTACAACATCGGTAATGCCACCAAGGAAAGCACCAATATTGATGAATTCATCGATAAGGTGGTTTGCCTGGTCCCGCAGGCCATGCAGTTCTCAGATGAGACCAGCGTACGGATTGTTTTCCGCGACCGTGAATACACCAGTCCCGATTTCCAGAAAACCCCCGGCAAGATAACCGAAAACCTGGTAGTGGGTAACGAGGAACCCGGTTTTATAGAGATTTACTCGATACGCGACAATCCGTATTTGAAGAAACGCAATCATCTCACCAAAACGCTGGCGGAAAGAATCAGCGGCGCCCTGCGGCAAATGGAACTCGAGGTATCCCTCCGCGGTTATTACGAACAGCTGGAGACGGATGTTGAAGACCGCACCAAAGACCTAAAGGATGTCCAGGAAAAGCTTATCCGCTCCGAGCGACTGGCCGCCGTGGGCGAACTAGCCTCCGGTGTCGGACACGAACTGCGCAATCCTCTCAACGTTATCCGGAACTGCGCCTATCTATTGAACATGCACCTGACCGAGAAAGAGGACGAGGAAGCTCTAAACAGCCTGGAAGTCCTCGATAAGCAAATCGATATCGCCAATAAAATCGTCACCGACCTAATGGATTTCACGCGTATCAAACCGCCCTCACGTCATCGTACCGACCTTACTGCTCTGATAAACGAAAGCCTGTCTTACGTATCGGTGCCGGAGAAGGTAAAAATCAAGTCGCACCTGAACGGTAATTCACAAGCGGTAGATATTGATGCCGAGCAGATAAGCCGTGTTTTCACCAATATCATTTCTAACGCCTGCCAGTCCATGAGCGGCAAAGGAGCCCTGGATATCAACACCGGACTTGAAGAACCGTATATCTGGGTATCTTTCCAGGATACCGGCTGTGGTATCCCCGAGGAAAATATTGATAAGATATTCGAACCGCTATTTACCACCAAACCCAAGGGAATCGGACTGGGCCTGGCCATCAGTAAGCGTCTGGTAGAACAAAACGGCGGCGATATAGAGGTGGACAGCAAGGTAAACCGGGGTACTACATTTACGGTAAAACTGCCCCTGGCAATCCGCAAGAAAGGAAAATAATATGACCGATGAATTGGCCATCCTCGTAGTTGATGATAATGAAGATTTACTGGAGACGTTTTCTCTAATCCTCAAACGGCGCGGTTTCCACGTAGAAACGGCCGGCGACGGACTGGCGGCTGTCGACCGTTTTAAGGAGCATAATTTCGATGTTACGCTCATGGATATCGTCATGCCGGAGATGAACGGCGTGGAAGCCTTCAGGAAAATCCGGGAGATGGACCCGGAAGCTTCGGTAATCTTGATGACAGCCTATTCCGAGGAAGAGCTCATTCAAATCGCTAAGAACGAAGGCGCTCGTCAGGTAATCAACAAGCCGATAAGGATCGACCAGTTGATAGATATGATTAAAGAAGCGGCTACCGAAGAGCCGATTCTCGTGGTGGATGATGACGCCGATATCTGTGAAACCCTGACCAAGGTTTTGAGGCTCGAAGGGCATCACGTCCTTACCGCCCGCAGCGGAGAAGAGGCGGTAGATATTGCCAGAGAAAAAACGTGCAAGATGGCGTTTATCGACGTGAAATTACCCAATATCGACGGACTGGAGACATTCCTCAGATTAAAGGAGATAAATCCCGGCATCCTTACCGTAATGATGACCGGATTCCGCAATGAGGTGAAAGACGCCCTCGATAAGGCTCAGGAAGCCTCCGCGATTACCTGCCTGTATAAGCCATTCGACCCTTCTAAAGCGGCCGATCTGGTGAGGAACGCCGGTAAAAAGCGTAAAAAAGCGGTGCGCAGAAATGAAGGATAAAGAAAGAATCCTGATAGTGGATGACGACCTTGATTTCCTGAAGATAATCAAGATTATACTGGAAAACAAGGGGTATGAAGTAGATACGGCCCCGTCAGCCGGAGAAGGAATAGCCAGGATAAGTGAGCTCTTTTATCATGCCGCTATTCTGGATATCAGCCTCCCGGATGCCGACGGCACGGAACTGCTCTCCAAAGTCCTGGAAATACACCCCGATATCATCGCGATAATGCTTACCGGTCATTCCTCGGTACACAATGCCGTACAATCATTAAATCGCGGCGCCTTTGCCTACCTGGAAAAACCGGTAGATACCGAAAACCTGCTATCGGTTATCGAACGCGGACTGGAAAAGCAGCGGCTGGTACTTGAAAATCGCACCCTGATGGAGGAATTGGAACAGCGTAATAAAATCACCAACACGCTTCTCAACGTCTCTCAGGCCGTTTCGGAGTCACTTGACCTCCAGAATATAATAGACTCATCACTGGACAAGGTGGCCGTGTATACGGGTATCGAAATCAGTTTTATTTACCTCTTTGAAAACGACCGGCTGGTACTCAAGGGATGTCACGGTTTAAAACCGAAAGAAATAGCCCTGATGGCCGGCGAGATACCCAGAGACGGAAATATCGTCAGCTGGATATTCAAGCAGGCCAAACCGATTATTATCAAGGAGTTCTCAGACACCACCGATAAATCCATTACGTTTCTTAAAGAAACCGGCTGCCGGTCTTTTGCAGGCATCCCGCTATCAATACTGAGTGAAAGCATCGGCGTCATGGGAGTAGCTGCTAAATCCGTCAATCATATTATCGACAGTAACATGGAACTGCTGGCTGGAATCGGCCGGGAAATATCCATCGCCGTCAGGAATGCCCAACTCTACGAAGCGGCTTCCAGCGCCAAGGCTCTGAAAGAGTTGGACAATATGCGTACCGAGTTCCTGGCCAATGTTTCCCACGAATTACGCACTCCCCTGGCGGTTATCAAGGGTTCGGCCAACAGCCTTCTCCAGCCGGACGTAATCTTCGATGACTCCACCCGCCAGTACTTCCTTCAATCGATTGATAAAGACGCGGATACCTTGACACGCCTGGTCGACGACCTGCTGATGATGTCCCGGCTGGAAGCCGAGGCACTAGAGGTGAAGAGAAAGTCCTGCCGATTATGTGATGTTATCGAATCTGTCAAAGACAGGTTGGATAACCTGGCCGTGAGACACCAGCTTAAAATGGATATCCCCGGAAATTTACCTGCGGTAAACATCGATGATATACGCATCGGTCAGGTACTCACCAATCTCGTGGAAAACGCCGTGAAGTTTTCCGATGATAATACCACCATCCTGATTAAAGCCGGACGTAGTGGTAATGAATTGATTATCAGCGTCGAGGATGAGGGTAGCGGCATCGCGCCTGAGCTCCACGAAAAAATATTCGAAAGATTTTTCCAGGGTAATGGTAGTAAGACCGGACGCCGTAAGGGAACCGGACTCGGGCTGGCTATCTGCCGCGGCATCGTAGAAGCCCACCGCGGTAAAATCTGGGTAGACAGCCAGGTAGACAAAGGCACCAGATTCAGCTTCAGCCTGCCGGTTGGTTAAAGGGGGATTTAATATGGAGAAAAAAAGGATACTGGTTGTTGATGACGACCCGGCCATACTCAGGCTTCTCAGCACCAACCTTAAGGCTCGGGGATATGAGGTAATTACCGCCACTGACGGCGAAGAAGCCCTGGAAGCCGTGCAGAAGGATTTTATAGACCTGATAATACTGGATATCATGATGCCCAAGCTGGACGGCGTCCAAGTATGCCGTCGAATACGTGAATGGTCGGATATACCCATCATTATATTAAGCGCCCGGGGTGATGAGCATGACAAGGTCAATTGCCTGGAACTGGGCGCCGATGATTACCTGACCAAGCCGTTCGGTATCGCCGAATTGATGGCCAGGATTAATACGGCCTTCCGCCACCGCGGTGATGCCAAGGTAGCGCCGGCCCAGTCCAGTTTTACCACGGACGGACTGGAAATAAACTTCGCCAAGAGACGGGTTACGGTCAAGGGCAAGGAAATAACCCTCACACCCACTGAATTTTCGCTGTTACAGCAGCTGGCTGTAAATTCGGATAAAGTCCTCACTCACAGCATGCTTCTCCACAGCGTCTGGGGCACCGAATACTCCTCGGAAAAAGAGTACCTTAGAGTATTCGTGGGCCGACTGCGCCGCAAACTCGAACCGGATCCCAAGAAACCGAGATATATTCACACCATTCCCGGCGTCGGTTACCACCTGGTTACATCATAATTTTCCGGACTTAAATTCATCATCTAGCGGGGGAGCTCAAGGGCTCCCCCTTCTTTCATTCTCCCCCGTTCTTCCCGGTAGTTCCATCTTTACCGCATTACCTTTGAAACCAATGCATTCTCTGGCTTCTAAAACCCCATTCAATCTTTAACAATATTTTTATGGTTTTTTACCCGGCGTTTATGCTTCGTTTATTCTTCAGGTGTTACGCTGATACTGTAACGCAAAACACCAAGGAGACTATGATGCTGACGAAGATAAAAATCCTGGCCATTAGCAGCGACTCTGAACTAAAGGACTTTTTAGAACAGGAACTCAGCAATGGTAAATACCAGATAGTTAGCACCAGGGATACCGGAATTACTCTCCGCGATAAAATCGATAAAGAGAAACCGGAGTTTGTTATCCTGGACATCATGATGCCGACTCTCGATGGCATCGAAGTATGTCTCCGGTTACGACAGTGGACCAAGCTGCCCATCATGATGCTTACCAAGTGGGGCGCGGATAACGGTACGGTCAGGGGACTAAACCTCAGTTCCGATAGTTACCTTACCGAGCCTTTCGGTACCGACACTCTGGATACCCGGATAGAAGAGACCATCAAACGGAATGCCGCCGCGGCTACAGATCCCCTGACGAACAATTACACCGGCTCCCCTTAAAGCCTTTAACGATATACAAGCTGTTCCCCGGCTTGGAAACGTTCCAATAATTCCCGGGGCTTAGTTAACACTAAGTCCCGGGATTTTATTTAAAGCGGCTGATTTAAGGCAAAATACCGCAACTATAAGATTTATACAATATTTACAGGTTTTAATCTGTTTTTTATGAGATATTACCCCATCATAACGTAATCTATATAGTGTAAGGACAGTTAATCGGTCACTAATTAAGGAGAAACGGAACATGTTGATACTCTGGATAAAGAAGTTAAAGAAGAATAAACAGGCTGAAGAGAAAAAGGCAGATAACAAACCGCATTTTGATGACCATGATGAAGATATGAAGAAATTCCGCCAGTTACATCAGGAACTGGAGACGGTTATCAACAAGGATATCATCAACTCCGATGGCAGTATCCTGGCACCGGTTCACGGTGTAAGGCTTGCTAAAAATTCCCAGAATTAATCAGCCGCGGAAATATTAATAGGGAATTCTTTAGCATTTGGATAACTCCCCTCGTTTCCTCCTGGGGGGAGTTATTCTTATATATGCGTTTTTCCAGCTTGCCTGTACGAGTGTAAAAATGATAGAATGATATGCAGTTGATATTACTAGGGGCCGCTAGCTCAACTGGCAGAGCAGCTGACTCTTAATCAGCAGGTTACAGGTTCGATTCCTGTGCGGCTCACCAGAAAACCAAGTTAAAGCCATTCAAGCGATCATAGCCTGGCATCATATTCGTATTCGATATAAACCATCTGCGGCAAAATAACCTCAGCGACAGGAATATTTAGCGCATCGGCTACATATTGTCGCAATGCTTGTTCATCATAACTTAAACTGCTCAGGGGGTCCTTGCTGGGGAAATCCGGTATCTTTTCAAACCATAGT
>Ga0315534_1002224_pt1 | contig 13192 bp, 9 predicted proteins | sample SalMarSW160240MG_FD_203094 | JGI IMG/M metagenome (GOLD analysis project Ga0315534, IMG submission 203094) | Salt marsh sediment microbial communities from the Plum Island Ecosystem LTER, Massachusetts, United States - Salt Marsh Sediment SW1602-40 ... | reverse complement strand
TGGGCAACGTGGACGACGAACTGCATCAGAGCACCTATTGTGCCGAATGCGGCAAACTGGTGATCCAACGCAACTGGTACGAGCTGGGCACCTACCATCTGCGCGGCGACCGCTGCGGTCACTGCGGCGCTCGCCTTCCCGGAGTCTTCGGCGACGCCCCGGGAACATGGGGCAGAAAGCGGGCGGCCGTCCGCATCGCCGATTTTTGCCACCCTCCACGCCCCAGCCACCTGTCTGACGGAGGTCAGTCACAAATGGCTCTTCTGCGATCACAAACGTCAACGTCGCCGGTCACCGACCAGGCGCCCCAACTAAGCTCCTCGCAAGAGTCCGCCATTCACCACGCGGCGTGCCGCATTACGGCGGCAACGTTGATGGGGCAGCCCGCCGAGCTGGCGGATGACAGCTTGGCCGGCGCGCATGACAAGACCGTAATGGGATGTTTCGTGACGCTAAAAAGGAAGGGCCGGCTGCGCGCCTGCTGCGGTTTTGTGGGACGAATGAGTCCATTGGGGGTCGCGCTGCGCGAGGCAGCGGAAACGACAGCCACGCGCGATTCGCGACTGCCCAGCATTTCCGTGACGGAATTGCCCTACCTGGAGGTCGACGTTTCGCTGTTGCACAGCCTGCAGCGAGTCAAATCCAACGGCGACGGCCGGGCAAAGGCAGTCGTCGTCGGACGCCACGGACTGCACATTTCGTCGGGCGAGCGGCGAGGTCTGCTGCTGCCGGTCGTCGCGTCGGAAAATGGCTGGAATGCCCGGGAGTTTCTCGATCAGGTGTGCCTGAAGGCGAATCTGCCCGCCGGGACCTGGCGGGACAATGACGCTCAACTGATGACCTTTCAGTCCCACGGCGTCGGCGGCGCGTTTCCCGCGCACCTCGTTCCAGAAGCATCCGTCCCACAATTGTTCAATCGTGAAAACGTCGGGCACTTGGCCAAACTCTGTACGGGAAATATCCTGGCACTGCTGGCCGGGGCGACGCCCACGTGCTACGCACCGAAATTGCCGGACGGGACCGTGCAAGGCGTGGCGATCCAGTTGACAATGGGCCAACACGAGGAAAGACCCCGTTTCGCCCAGTTTTCTCTGCGACCCGGTATTCCGCTGCAAGCCACGTTGCTGGAAGTGTGCAAGCTGGCAACGGCTTCGCTGGACAGCGCCGGATTCGATGCTTACAACCTCGAGAACCTGACCGTCGATCTGGCCGTGCTGTGGGATCCGGCCATGCACGCAACAGTGGCGGAGCCCGATTTGGACGGCATGGATTCGCTGACCCGTGCGCTGCTGATCACCGAACGCGGTCGGTCGGCGTGGGTGTTCGATCCGAGCTTGAGGCCTGCCGAATTGCTCAAAGCCGCAGTCGACCTGTTGTCGGTACGGTCGCCACACGCGGCGTCCATCACAAGTCTCCAGGCGATCACCACCCGGGAGCCGATGCAGATCGGAACCTCTGCCAAACCCCAAGTGGGACCCGATGTGCGATCCCCGGCCGTGGCCGGCATGTTCTATCCCGCTGATGCGGGCGAATTGCAGAAGACGGTCGACGATCTGTTCCGTGACGACGTTGCAGATCGAGAACCCTGGTCGGCGGCGATGGTTCCCCACGCCGGACTGGTTTACTCGGGCAGACTGGCGGCCGATGTCATGAACCACATCGACATGCCCGATTCCATCATCGTTATCGGACCCAAACATACGCGCCTCGGCGTGGACTGGGCCGTCGCTCCGCACGAAAAATGGTCCCTGCCCGGCATGGAGATGGCATCGGACCGCGATATGGTCCAGCAGCTGGTCCGCGCCATACCCGGCCTCGAACTAGACGCGGCCGCCCATGCCAGGGAACATGCCATCGAGGTTGAACTGCCGTTGCTCGCGCGGTGTGCGCCGCACGCCCGCGTTGTCGGCATCGCCATCGGTTCCGCCGACCTGGCCCAATGCCAGTCGTTTGCCCGGGGTCTGGCGGACGTACTGCGCGGCCGTCGTGAACGTACCCTGCTGGTCATCTCGTCGGACATGAATCACTTCGCGGATGATGCGCGCACCCGAGAGCTGGATGCGCTGGCGCTAACGGCCATGGAATCGCTGGATCCTGAGGAATTGCTGCGCACGGTGCGTTCCAACCGGATCTCCATGTGCGGCGTGCTGCCGGCCGTGATCGTCATGCAAACGTTACGTGAAATGCGACGACTCAAGCGGTGCCGGCGTGTTGGATACGCCACGAGCGCGGATGTCACCGGGGACACCAGCCGCGTCGTGGGGTACGCGGGAATGCTCTTGGGTTGAGAAGGCCCTCCCGTCGTGTGTTCCCACGCGCGACGCCACGCGCGTTCACGGTGACCCGTCGATCACGACACGGCGGAGGAACCAGATGCTGGCAAGTGCCAGCTGATTGGATCGAACTACCAGTGGGCGCGCTGCTGAGCTGTCGATCCCCCTTTCAACGGGATTGCCGTGTTTCGTCCCCAGCCCCGCCCGTGAATGCCCCGCCGAGTCGCTGGGTCGTTGCCCGGGCAGGGCCCGAGCCCGGGGCGAACCTGCCGCCGCGCGAAACCCTTATATGCTGGCATGCACCAGTCTGTTCGGCGTCCCGATCTGGGACAGATTTCTCAATCTGAGATTTGCGAGCGGGTGGATGCCCCACGGCGGCCGGAGTCCTCACGTAAAACTGTCACAACGTAAGCGCTGAAAGCCAAAAACATTGCGATGATGCGTAACCTTTTTTCCAAAATCGTGTCTCCTTTTGGACTGGAAGATGCGTATTGTACCTGGGACCTGTTAAGGGGCCGGCGAGGGGCCGGCATCGACTCTCAGATATCCGGGAATCGACCCACAGTAGCCTTTCATGGAGGATCGATCGATGTTGGTATTGAGCCGCAAGGTAGGCGAAGAAATACGGATCGGCAGCGACATTACAGTCCGCGTACGTAGGGTTCACGGCAACCGCGTGGCGATTGGGATAGAAGCGCCGAACGGAGTCAGGATCCTCCGTGGAGAATTACGCGATTTCGCCGATGCGTTCGGGGAAGCTTGTCTGAATACGACGCCGGCGGCGGACGATCCCGGGCCGAAGAAACTCTCACGCTCCCGGCGCTGCGCGCGGCAGACTGCGTAACCGTGCTCACGTCTCCGCGGCACATCGTGCCGCCCGAATGAAGCGATGTGCAACCTGTTCCAGTATGGGGCGTGGCTGTAGCAGCACGGGATGATGCAGAAGCACGGTCTGGTCGGCCGCTGCCCGGCTCCGTTCGAGCGGGACCGGTTTTCGGCATCGGCGAGCGCTCCGTTTCACGAAGCCTCGAAAACCGCGATCCAACGCCACGCCTTCTGCCTGGGCAAGCGCGATCATATCGTCGCGGTCGACAGACGCGTGTACCCGCCAGGCAACTTTATAGAAAGCGGGCGATCCACCGGTTGTGTTCCGCAGCGGCGCGAGAATGTCGATAGAGTTAGTTTGTGTGAGCAGGAAAGCAACGGCGTCGTGGCGGCGGCGATGATGCTCTGACAATTTGGCGATTTGTGGTTTCAAAACGGCTGCCTGCAATCCGCTTAATGGAAATGCGGTATTGCCGCGATCGTTGTTGATTTTGGCTCGCTGATAAACGTCAACCCGCGACGTCACGATCGCTCCTCCCCGTCCCGCCGTCAGCAGTTTGCTCCCGCCAAAGCTCAGCACTCCGGCGTCGCCCCATGATCCCGCCATCCGCCCTTCGATCGACGCGCCTGGAACCTGGCAGGCGTCTTCCACGACTTGCAGGTTGTGTTGGCGGGCAAATTGCATGATCCGCTGCATCGGAGCAAGCCCACCGTGCAGGTGTGAAACGAGAAGGGCTCGCGTACGCGGGCCCATTGCCTCATGCAGACACGCGGTATCGATACACCATGTGTCCGTTTCGATGTCTACGAGCACTGGCCGGGCGCCCAATGCTTCCACGGCGCGAAAATTTCCGGGAAAGTCATACGCCGCCATGATCACTTCGTCGCCCCGGCCAACGCCGACACCGCGCAACGCCAGTTCAACGCCCACGGTGCCCGAACAACAGAGCATTACGTGCGTTACGCCCAGCAACGCGCGAAGCTGTTCCTGCAATTGACGCTGGTGATGAGATTCGTACCGACCCCAGCTGCCATCTTCGTAGGCCTGCTGCAAGGCCAGAAGCACGTCCGGGTCGGTTGGTGGCCATGGGGGGCGGATCGACATCGGATCCGAGGCACGCCCGTCCCCGGAGGCGGACGCCGCCGCGGGTAGCGTTTTTTTCTGCATCAGTTACCCTGGAATGGTTATGGAGCGATGATCCATAGGTTAATGTGCCTGATCGCACATCACAACGTTCCCTGGCGGGGCTCTTCGCATGAAACGCGTTCTATTCTTGATGATCGGTGGTTTTCTCGGTGCGGGCAAAACCACGGCGATCGCGCGTCTTGCCCGCCGGTACGTCGACGAGGGTTGCTGCGTAGGTCTGGTAACCAACGACCAGGCATACGATCTGGTGGACACTCGCGCTTTGGAGGCGCAGGGATTTCGGGTGGGTGAAGTGCCCGGAGCGTGTTTCTGCTGTAAGTTCAACGACTTGGTGCAAACGGTGGAAGAACTTTCCGTCGACCAGCGTCCCGACGTGGTTATTGCTGAACCTGTCGGGAGCTGCACGGATCTGGTCGCCACGGTGATCCAACCGCTCGAGCAACTGCACGGGGATCGCTACGAAGCGGGCCCGCTGGTCGTGCTGTTGAAACCCGAACACGGACGCAAGATTCTCGCTCAGCAGCCGGGCGGCGGCTTTTCGCCGAACGCGGCCTATATTTTTCTCAAACAGATTGAAGAGGCCGATGTGGTCGTCGTTCACAAGTCGGACAAACTTTCGGACCGTGAACGCCAGGAATTGGTTGACTTGGTCATGCAGCGTTTTCCCGGCAAGCAGGTCGTGGCCGCCAGTGCGAAGACAGGTTTCGGATTCGAAGCGCTGCAAGCGATTCTGGAGGCGTCCGCGCCGGCCCGCCGGACCTCCATGGATGTCGACTACGACATGTATGCCAAGGGCGAAGCGGAGCTGGGTTGGCTCAACGCCACGCTGACACTGTCAGGCAGGCCGAGCGGCCGTGCCTTTGAATTGGACCGCGCGCTGGTAGCGCTCGTCTCGATGTTGCAGACCGAATTCCGCTCGCAGCAGGTCGAGCCGGCCCATCTGAAGATTTTGGGGCACAGCGATGCGTCCACGGCCATCGCCAATCTCGTGGCATCGAGCGCGACAGTCGAGTTATCGCAAGCGTCGAAGGAATCGGTCACCGACGCTCGGTTCATCGTAAACGCCCGAGTCGCCGTCGCGCCGGAAATACTAAGGCAGACGCTGGACAACGTACTGCAGCGGTTGGCCGCCGAAGATCATCTCACCGCGACGATGGACCATGCGCAGAGCCTGCGTCCGGGTCGACCCGTGCCGACGCACCGCGTGGTTATGTAGCGCCGATTTCAGCATTGGATTCTGCTGCCACATTTCCCGGTCATGGAGCGGTCACAGGGCGTTGTGAAACTGCTTCCCGTCAAAGGGCATAGCAACCTGGGAAAGATGGGCGACCATCCCCGAGGTTGCTAGCGGCCTCATCGGTCCGCATGTCCATCGCTCCGGCCCGGTGGATGCCCAATCGCCATTGTCCACCGTCGCCAATGCCTTTATCGTTCCGAGCCACTCTTTCGGCTGGAGGCGGCGCGCGGTTCTGCGATCGGCCGCTCTTTATCATCGCCCCTTGATCCCGACGGCTTGATCCGTGCGAAGATCCAGGCAATTGACTGCGGTCCGATTGCGGTATGGCCTGCCACGGGCCGGTGCCCGGGCATGGCTGCTCGTTGCGTTGGCGCTGGTCACGTGCGGCTGCGCGACGAGCAACTGGGTGACGCTGCGGGCCACGCCGCGCAATCCGTTCGCCGAATCGCTGCGGATGTTGACCCCGAACGGTCCGCGGCCGTCGGCCCGCACGATGCAGTCCTTGCGCCGCTACGACTTGGACGGCCAGCTTGGCGGTGATCGCCGCCGCCTGCTGGCTCAATTGCAGGATATCCATACGCGGGAGCAGAGTCCCGAGCTGTTGTACGCCACGGCTGAAGTGGCCTACCTGAGTGCCAAGCAGGCCGAATTGACCAACGAACAGTTGGCTCTCGACATGTATGGCACCTCCGTGATGCACGCGTACATGTACCTGTTCGGCAACGCCCATCCCGGCATGTTCAATCCCTACGACCCGCAGTTTCGCGGAGCTTGCGATCTTTACAATGCGTCGCTGGAAGGTGCTATGCGGATCGCCCAGCGGCGGGGCGAGCTGCTACCGAATCGAACCTGCTCGCTCCAAACGGCAAGTCGCCGGATCGACATTCGGATAAAACTGCGCAAAAGCGGTTGGCACGCGGAAGATTTTGAACGTTTCGAATTTGTGTCCGACTACCAGGTGAACGGACTCAAAAACCACTACCGCACCTTTGGACTCGGCGTCCCGCTGATCGCCATCCGGAAGATCCATCCCGAAGCGGGCCCCGCCGAAAAATACTATCCTCAAAGTCTCAGTTTTCCGGTCACCGCTTTTCTGCGCGTGGTCCCGGGTCGCGAACGGCAAACGTCGCCAACAATGGCACCGGTGGAAGTGGTGCTGGAGCTGTACGATCCCCTGGCATCGACGCACATATCCGTGGCGGGACGCGAGGTCCCGTTGGAGAGCGATTTAAGTACACCGCTGGCCTATTTCCTGAGCCAGCCCGAATTCGACAGTTCGCGTCTGTCGACGCTCGGCCTGTTGAATCCCGAGCTCGCGTCCAAGCTCACGGGGCTGTACATGATGGAACCGTACCGTGCCGACAAAATCCCGGTCGTCCTGGTACACGGATTATGGTCCAGCCCGGTGACGTGGATGGAGATGTTCAATGATTTGCGCAGTGACCCGGCGATTCGCGACTATTACCAGTTCTGGTTCTACCTCTACCCGACAGGCCAGCCGTTCTGGTACAGTGCGGCCCAGATGCGCGAGGACCTCGCGAAGGTCCGCATGGACCTGGATCGGCAACATCAGCAGCCCGCGCTCGATCAGCTGGTATTGGTGGGCCACAGCATGGGCGGGCTGGTTTGCGAAATGCAAACCATCAACAGCCGCGACGTGTTTTGGAAGGTCGTCAGCGACCGGCCCTTCTCGGAATTGCGGGCTGATCCGGACGTTCGCAATACGCTGGCCAAGACGTTTTTTTTCCAGCCCAGTGCATCGGTCCGGCGGGTAGTGGCGATTGGCACACCGCACCGCGGAAGCGAATTTGCGAATGACGCCACCCGGTGGCTTTCTCACCAACTGATCACACTGCCGGCGCGGATGATCCAGCGCTATCAGACGCTGTTGCGCGACAACCCCCACTATTTCCGACACTGGGCGCTGCTGGAAGTCAAGACGAGCATCGATTCGCTCGACCCCGACCTGCCTTTCCTGTCGAAGCTGTTGGAAGCCGAGCGCGCGCCGTGGGTTCGCTACCACAACATCGTGGGCCGCCGGCCCACCACCGGCCTGATCGATCGTTTCGCGGGCGAAGGCGATGGTGTCGTATCGCTGGTCAGCGCATCACTGGAGGACGTGGAGTCGGAAATCGTCGTGCCGGCCGATCACATGAATGTGCACCGGCACCCGCGCAGCGTCCTGGAGGTGCGCCGCATCCTGCTGGAACACCTCGCGGCGCTCCGCGCGTTTCCGCACAACATCCACCGTTTGCCGTCGCCGGCCAGCGACGCTTTTCCGGCGCAGGTCAGACGTCCGTGACGGCCGGTGCCGCCCGATCCATTTTCGCGGCCCGCCCGCGACGGACTTTACCTTCGTCGGACGGCCCCGCACCACACGGCACCGGGTGCGGGACACGGCAGTCCAATTCGGATCGGGCAATCCGAATGTCCTTCGGGGCCTCGACGCCGACGCGCACGACACGTCCCCGCACCCGGAGGATGGTCACGGTGATCGCATCTCCAATCCGAATCTGCTGATGGGTCTTTCGGCTGACAACCAACATGGCACACTCCCTTGCGGCCAGAGAAGAGATGCGAAATGAGCGGCAGAGCTACCGCAAGCACGCCCGACACTAGAGCACGCCGCGTGCCAATCGAATAGATTGTGGTCCTCTCGCCGCCGCAGCGTGTCGTAGGGGCGGTTTACACGGACGCTGATACAGGGGCAGAATGTGCTGTGTGAGGGAACCTTTACAAAATGGGTACAAATCGCAGATCGGGCGCTTATTGGCTAAAGAAATGACCCGCATTTGACGACCCGCGCTCATTGCGTCCGGCGCTCGATCTCATCGCGCAGTTCCGCGGCGCGTTCATATTCTTCCCGGGCAATCGCTTCGTTAAGCTGTTCGGTTAAAGTCGGCCCGACGTCGTAGTGCTCGCGCAGCGAGTCTTTAAGGGCGTTGAGTCGCTCGATCAGTTCTTCCTCCTCGTACAAAGGTTCGTCGAGCTGTTCTTCGTAAAGGGCCCTTAACCGCTGCACGCCGTCGTTGATTTCATCCATGGCGCGTTCCGGCCCGTCGTCTTCCAGCGCCGCCAGCGCCCGGGCCTGAGTCCGTTGGAACAGCACGAACGGGCGGTATTGTTCGTGCGATGCCGCCCATTCGTCGCTCGGACTGTACTGCGAACTGAAATCCATCAGCGCCAGCGTGTGGTCGGCGTCCTCGGCAGCCGAGCAATATTGCTGCAGGGAAAGCCAACAGATACGGCGATGATAAAACTGGACGAACTCGCGATCGATTTCGCGGCAGTTTATTTCGTCCAGGGAAAAGTCCTCACCCTCTTCGAACGCCTTGGATAGCAGATAGTCATAGTACGTGGCGTGCTCTCCCGGTTGCTCGCCATCGGGTCGACCTTCGACCTCCATTTGCAGCAGGCCGAGTTCGAGCCGCATTTGGAGCAAGTCCCGCCCATCCGATCCTTTAACAACACGAGCCACGACTCCATTGGGTCGATAGCGCCAGGACCGCAGGATATGATCAACATGTTGTGCACGAGCCATCATCCACCTCGCGCGTCATCTGATTCTCAGCATTTTCGCCGCGTTGTTCCGACATTTTCACTGCGTTGTTCCGACGCCGGCGGCAGACGGTCCTATCACAAACGCCATGGATACTATACACGCACCTCGCTAGGCCCGCCAACATACGACACCTGCGTGCCGGCGACGCTGGTCTCAGTCCGGTTCGGCGCGAAATTTGCGGGCATCTTTCTTCTGCGACTGTCTTTGTTTGCGTTCCAGGCGTCGGGCGACGGCGGCGGCGGTGGGGCGGGTTCTTCTTCGAACGCGGGGCGGTTTGGCCGCGCGGGTGATCATGGCGCGTAGTTTCTCGAGGCAGTCGTTCACGTTGCGGTGTTGATCGCGATACCGCTGGCTGCTCACGACAAGCTCGCCCTGATCGTTCAAACGGCGACGATGCGCAGACAAAAAACGCTCCCGCACATCTTCCGGCAGCGACGGCGTCGATGCCACGGGCCAGCGCAGCACCGCCTTGGTGTTGACCTTATTGACGTTTTGTCCGCCCGGGCCGGAACTGCGAACGAATGTGAATTTCAATTCGCGCATATTGACTTTTATCCGGCGGTTGATCACTAGCGAATTACTCATCACTCGATTTCCCGGCATTACGGCCGGCCCAATGCCTCGTCCCTCGACTTACTGCCTGACCACTCTGTCTGCCTGCCCACGCGACGGCGTTCGCGATACTCGCCGCGGCAACCGACCGGTCCAATGCGCGGTATCGCGCGCCGCTGTCGCTAGTCCTGGGGCATCGGTATACTTGACAAGGTCGATCAGGCCGACGTCGTCGTCGAAACCGCGCCGTCGGCTCGCCGCGCGGCGCTGGTTTTGTCCCGGGGTCGCGTCGCACCGGTTGATGGTCCGCCATCTCACTTTAAGGCGTTCTCGCACCGACCCGCTGATGGTTCGGCTACTCATGTTGCCTCACATTCACAGGCCGGCAGGCGCGCCGACGGCCGGCGCCGCGTCGCTACGCTGGTGTCTGCCTCTCCTGTTCATTTTATCCCCGTTGCCGGTCAGGGGCGATACGCCGGCCGACCGACATCTGTCGGTGAAGGCGGATTTTGACTGGAACTCATTTGAAGTACCCGACCTGCGAACGCGCACTTTCGGCCACGACTGGCCCGACTTTCTCGGACCGCAACGCAGCAGCAAGTCGACAGAGACCGGCCTCGTGTGGCCCGACGAGGGACCACGCATTTTGTGGACGGTCCGGCTCGGAACCGGTTACGACATCGGCTCGGTCAGCAAGGGTCGGTATTTTCATTTTGATCGAGTGGGAGAACACGCTCGCGTGCGGTGCCTGCGCAGCGAGACTGGGGAACCCTTGTGGCAGTACAAGTATATCTCGGACTACGAAGACTATTATGGTTACAACAACGGACCGCGCTGTACGCCCGTGGTTGATGGAGGTCGTGTGTATTGCCTTGGTGCCGAGGGCCGATTGCATTGCCTGCGCGTGACCGACGGGGCGGTGGCGTGGAGTTTGAACACGACGCGAAAATACGGTGTGGTGCAGAATTTTTTTGGGGTGGGAAGCACACCCATCGTTGAAGGCGATCGGCTGATCGTGGTGGTCGGTGGCAGCCCCGCCGATTCGCCCCCCATCCATACCGGCCGCGTGAGGGGCAATGGCACGGGAGTCGTCGCGTTGGACAAGTATACGGGCCAGGAACGGTACCGCGTCAGCGACGAACTGGCCGGCTATGCCAGCCCCGTCGTAGCGACCGTGGCCGGGCGGCGCTGGTGTTTTTGCTTCATGCGTGGCGGTCTGCTCGGCTTCGACGCTGCCCGGGGCCAGCGTTATTTTCACTTTCCCTGGCGTGCCCGCATATTGGAAAGCGTTAACGCGAGCACGCCAGTAGTGGTGGATAGTCAGGTATTTCTCTCCGAAACCTATGGTCCCGGCAGCGCGCTGCTTTCCTTTGACCGTACCGGCTACAACGTTGTGTGGTCCGATGCGGATTCGAGGCGCAACGCATTCGAAGCGCACTGGAATACGCCGGTCCACCACGAGGGGTTTCTCTATGGATCGAGCGGCCGGCACGCTTCGAGCGCACACTTGCGATGCATCGAATGGTCGACCGGCAAGGTCATGTGGAGCGAGCCCGGGTTGGGCAGGTGCTCGCTGCTGTATGTTGACGGGTACCTGGTGTGCCTTAGCGAAGACGGAACCTTGAAGTTGATCCGGGCGTCAGCCGAGCGCTACAATCCTGTTCGCAGCATCGTGTTGCGCGACGGGGCACAGCCGTTGCTTCAATATCCGGCCTGGGCGGCTCCCATATTGGCACAAGGCCTGCTCTACGTACGGGGCAAGGACCGCTTGGTCTGCCTTGAACTAATCCCTGGCGCAGGGCCAGGAAAAGCAACGCCGTGAAGAAGATTCAGCCCACGCAAACGCGCTCTCTCGCAGGAGCCGAACTCGCCAAGAGTTCGGCGAACGTGGATTGGACCGGACTCTGACAACGTCGGCCACAAAAAAGTTTGTCAGCGTTGGCGAACGTTGCTCACCGCTGCGGAAGTCGTGCTGCACGGGCTCGTCCGGCTGCTCGACACTCGCCCTTGGATCATTGCTTCGAAGAAGCGTTTGGAATGATGGACAATCTGGCCATAGCTGGCTGTCTCGACGTCCTCGCCGACTAATTTCACGTCAAAATACCCGGAATATCCGCAGTCCATAAGTGCGTCCACGATCTCCTGGAGCGGCAGCCTCCCTTCACCCAAGCGGCACCGATTCTGCTCGCCTTCGGGCGGGCGCTTGGCGTCCCCCAGACACACAATGCCAATGTGGCTCACAAGGTCCGGAATACCGTCCACTGCAGCCTGTTTGTGGCACAAGTGATACGTATCGAAAGCCAACTTGGCCTGCGGGCTGTCGATGTCCGCCAGCAAATCCAGCGTCTCGCCCAGATCCGTGAGAAACGTCCATCCCTCGGCACAACCGGCGTGCATTGGTTTGAGAGCCAGCGTTACTTCCAGAGCAACCGCCAGGGGAACCAGCTCTTTGAGCGCCGACTTGACTATGCGTCGGCAATGCTTGCGAGTGTGACCGTTGCGAGCACCGGAATATACCACCAGGCAATCTGCTTCCATCGCGGCCGCCAGTCGCAACGCATCCTCGGCATCCTCGAGACTTTCCCGAAATGTGCGCCCGTCACTGCCGGTAAAACCGCCTGCCCAATACAAGTTGGATACATGAAGGCCGCTGCGAAACAACAAATCGATGCCGTCTTCGTCGCCGTAATCAGACAACTTCTGGCGCCAAACGCCGATACTCTGTAAACCAACCTGCTCGTAGAACGCTACATCCTGCTCGAAAGGCCAACGATACGTCGTCATTTCGTTCATCGAAAGTCGTACCATCGTTTGCGCGCCCTCCGAATTGTACGCTGTCAAGTTGTGATGCCCCTAACGCGGCGATAGTATGGTCCATCACGCAACGCATGTAAAGTAGAAACATCTTTCGCGTAATGCAGTCACTTGAAGCGCGCGTAAACGCGCATCACACCACAGCCATTTCGGGGCGCCGGCCGCAAATCGGCATTCTCACACCATGGCAGTTCTTCGCAGCAAGCGGTTGGGGTCGGCCGCTGACGCGCAAACATGTCGCCATGATCGAAATGAGACAACACTGCCGGCCAACCGGTACCGGGGTGGCCAGCATGATCGGAAAACTTGCCCGCATGGAGGCCGCTGCCAGCGCTACATGCGTCGTGCCGTGTTGCGCATCCATGCGCCGTCGAGATACCTTGATGTCCCCACCAATGATCTTTCCACCAAAAAAGGACCCCGTCCCGGCGCAGAGCGAGGATCTTCGATTCGGGACTTGCGCAGGTGGGCACAGGCGAGACACCGGTCGTCGAGGCACCATTTCGACGACCGGTCCGGCAAAAACATCCGCGTTGCCACCGCGGGGCGTCCAACGCTCAGTTTCCGGACAGGTCCCAGGCAGTCAACCACTGGACGGAAACGGGGCGCATTTGAAATTCCTTACGCAGGCGTTTATCCATATCCGCCAAATGTCCTGCCCCGTAGAAGATACCCATTTTCTTCTTGCCGGCACGCAGTTGCTGCTTCAACGTATCCATGGCAACCTGGTTACGGCCCTCGATCAGCGTCGAACCGTTCGGGCCACCGAACCCTACGAGCAG
>Ga0315534_1002223_pt1 | contig 13197 bp, 10 predicted proteins | sample SalMarSW160240MG_FD_203094 | JGI IMG/M metagenome (GOLD analysis project Ga0315534, IMG submission 203094) | Salt marsh sediment microbial communities from the Plum Island Ecosystem LTER, Massachusetts, United States - Salt Marsh Sediment SW1602-40 ... | reverse complement strand
TAAGCTCGAGAATCTGTGCCTGGATGGTCGCATCGAGCGCAGTCGTTGGCTCATCGGCGATCAACAGATCAGGTTCAAGTGCCAGTGCCAGCGCGATCATCACCCGCTGCGCCTGGCCGCCGGATAGCTCGTACGGGTATGCATGCGCCCGCTCACCAGCCTCCGGGATGCCAACCCTCTTTAACAGGCCGATGGCCTCCACCCACGCCCGGCGGTGTCCCCAACCGAGGTGCACCTTATACATCTCGGCGAGCTGGGTACCAATCGTAAAAACTGGATTAAGCCGTATCCCTGGATCCTGGAATACCAATCCTACCTGTGGGCCACGGATCTTGGAAAGCGCAACATCGGTGAGGCCCTGGAGCTCTATACCACCTAACCTGAGCACATCCGCTCTGCTCTCACCGGGAGGCTTAATCAAGCGCATAATTGATAGTGCGGTTACCGTCTTCCCCGAGCCAGATTCCCCGACCAGCCCAAATATTTGCCCCCGCTCGATGCACAGGTCAATGGAATCTACGGCATGCACTAAGCCGGCCCGGGAGGAAAAGGAAGTCTCAAGCCCGCGTACTTCTAGCAGGATTCGATCCACTTTATCTTTGCCATGAAAATATCGCGGCCTTCCAACGACTTGGAGCATAGCAGAGGGCACGTCATGTCGCGCTCTTCGGATAATAAATCAGAAATGGATCAAACTCATTCAAATGGAATATAGACGGTCACTCGTAATGAATCTCTCCGTCGATAAATCGACCGGGTTTATAGAAAAAACCCTTAATCGGCATTGCTGTATTGGTCTTGCTGCAACCCGATTCGCCTTCAAGGATAACACTTTACCATGACGGATATCTTGATCCATCCATCGACCGCGTGAACTATGAGATCTCCAGCCTAAAAGTAGGTATAAATATTCTCACCCCTTAAAGACAAAATATCAGAAGTTAAACTCAAAATAGACCTCATGGAATTCGCTTAACCAACGTTGAAAAACATCTGAATTGTTAAAGAGCATGCCAAGAAAGGTCGAAGAGGTTCAAACAATTACTCATTAATTACTTATAGTGCTTCTTAAGATGCGGTCCCCCAGGCGATGGGGGTTAGATTCATATCGTCAGAGGCTGGAGTTTGAAAAGCTCATCGACCTTTGGCCCAAAAAGGTTAGGCTTAACGCCATGGATGTAATGGCATCGCTTTATTGAAATCCCAGCTTCCAGTCATCAGCAGCGTATTCTCTATCACCCTAGCCACGGACGCCGCGCATCCTTGGATCATAAAAAACGCGCAATCCATCTCCAACAAGATTCCAACCGATGGAGAAGATGACAATAGATATTATGGGGGGAACATAGGTATACCAATATTTTAAAGCAGTATTCGGAGTCCCAATTACCCAATTACGGGCCTGCTTGAGCATCATGCCCCAATCTGCCGTCGCTTCGTTACCGGCAAGACCGATGAAGGTCAATGAGGCAACAATGACAACCATGGCACCAATATCCGAGGCAATGAGGACGAGTAATCCACGCGAAGCGTTGGGCAGCACATGGCGGATCAAAATCCGCCTTTCAGGCACACCGATCGATCGAGCAGCTGAAACGTATTCTTTAACCCGCTCAACCAGCACATTTCCACGCATAAGTCGACAATATTGCATCCAACCAAAGAAGATTAAGGCGATGATGATCGCTCGGTCACCTGCTCCTATTAGAATCCCTATATATCCTACTGTTGTGGTTAGAAGAACCATTACAGCGGCGATGATTGGGAAGGCAAGAAAGGCGTCCGTAATACGCATGACTACAGCATCAATCCTGCCTCCGTAATAACCACTGATAAGACCCAGGACAACACCGATCAGGGTCCTGCCCAAAGTGATGACCAACCCCACCCGAAATGCCACACGTGTCCCCCAGATGAGACCATAGAGCGTGTCGTATTTATCTTCCTGCAATCCAAGCGGGTGGCCTGGGCTGGGAGGTTCCGGACTGCCGACGAATCCATCTTGGGGCATGAGATAGGGATCGTCGTTTTCGGGTGGTGCGAGAATAGGTGCGAATAATGCGACACTCGCAAAAAATAAAATGATGAACAAACCCAACATCAACTCTGGAATTCTCAGAATTCTATTAAGCTTCAGCACAATGCCCTCATTTTCAATAAAGCCGGACGCGAGGGTCAACCACTCCATAAAGGACGTCAGCGACCAAACTAAGAAGAACCGATGCGATCGAAACAAATAATGTAAAGCCAATAACTACAGGAACATCTCCGTTCAGGATAGCTTGCACCGAAGCTTTACCGATGCCGTCGATGTTGAAAATCGTCTCGACAATAACCATCGTGCTAATCAATAGCGAAACGACCACTCCACCAGTAGAAATCACGGGAAGGATAGCGTTCCTCCGGGCATGTTTGTTAATTACGCGGCGTTCGCTGATTCCCTTCGCTCGAGCTGTCGTTATGAAGTCTTGGTTGAGAACATCAAGTAAGGAGTCGCGCAAGACCCGTGTCAGCAAACCCCAAAAGCTTATGCCTAATGTCAAGCCGGGCAGGATTAGGTGGCGAATGGCATCCCAAAAAATCGTCCAATTGCGATTAAGCAAACTATCTATTGTATACATGCCTGTATAGATGTTAAATGCATCGCTTGCTACAAGGGCGCTGTGTTCAGGTGTCAATCGCCCGGGGGGAAACCAACCCTGCCAGGCATAAAAAAACATCATGAGCAAGAGTGCGAGAATAAAAGATGGAAAAGCCCATGCGATAAACGAAACAAATCGTATGGCTTGACCCGATAACCAGTCGTTATACCTTGCCGCAATTGTCCCTAAGAATAGCGCCAGGATAATAGCGGGAAGAGAAGCCACGAATGCAAGCTCGAGTGAGGCTGGCGTGCGATAAAGCAGACCCTCTAATACTGGCTGACGCCACATAGGTGAATAACCCCAATCTCCCATGAATAAATTACGGATCCAGCTAATGTATTGAACATGGAGAGGTCTATCCAGGCCGTAGCGGTCAATGACCTTTTGCAATATTTCTGCACTTAGCTCAGGCGAGATATTCGGTCTTCCGGACAACATGTAGATCTCTGCGCGTTGCTCGGAGGGGATCTGAAGCATGAGCGCAAACAGGACGAAGGACATAAGGAGGAGAATGATTGGCAAGATGATTATCCTACGCATGACATACGCCAGCACGCGAGCCTCCTCCTTTAATAAACCGTAAATCTGCCTAACGCCAAGTCAACTATGATCGTGACTTAAAGATCGCTCCAGTTTTATTTACTATGACAATCCTCAACGACAATCGGTTCTTCACTGCTGAACTCACAAATAAGCTCGAATCCGGATGGAAATTGAGCCGTCATTTGGGTTGCTGCGCTGCGGTGGCTAACCTCAGAAAACACATATTCACTTTCAAAGAATGGGCTGAGAGCGGTCAAAGATATGATTGTGCTTGGTTTGAAGTATGGATCACAGCTCTCGCACCTGAGTGAATCAATTTGTTGGTGTAATCCACTTTGGATAATTCTGTCCATCTGTTGTCGGAGAGTGTCGGTCAGATTTCCGCAGGTTTGCAGCGCTGACCCATATGCTTTGCAGCGAACGGTCATGCCATCTTTATAGACCACATCAAAAAAGAAGAACTCCATCGATTCTGGATCGTAATCAACAAGGGTTATTTTGAACTCACCACTTGGCCACTTGTTCGTGGAAACGTCCACGTCTTTTCCGCCGTACCTCCATGTACTCAAGGGTCGCCGGCTCTCGCCAGACTTGACTTTTACGATTCCCTCATAAGTGGTTAGCAAGCCCTCTTCCAGGCCACTATGCAGATAATCACTTGTGACACTGCCAAAAATTACCGTCAGAGGCACACACACAAGAAAGACCGCAATAGAACTCAAACTATAATGTCCATTTGTCGAACGAAAATCCCATGCTAGAGGGAGCAAGATGCGTTCAACCAATCCCCCCAGGGCGCCGACCCCGAGTCCCCAGAAGCCAATAAGGAATAGGCGCGTTTTGAGTGCCTCCCCGATGTTGATGGTCGAGCCCATGCCAGCCCATTGTTGTGATATCAGCCTCGAATACCCTATCACCCACGGGGTGGCAAACCCTGCTAGTGCACCCAGCAGCATCGCGTACAAAGTTGGGCGAAAAAAGCCGCTGATGTAGAACAAGCTGATCCACAAGAAGGCGCAAGACACCACCCCCAGGAGAATCTCCGCCAAAAATACTGTTGCTGCATTTTTGAGCATGAAGTAGGTATGGGGTGCCCAGACGACGAGGGCAAAGCTCAAACCGAATACCAACCCAAACCACGCCCCTCCCCTGCTTGCATAGGCTCGTCGTTGAACATCGAGAAGTATCGATTTTCGGACATCCTGCCCATTAAATTGTTGATGCACATTGCACTCCTAAAGCTCAGGTAGTATCGCTGGTGGATCTGCAACATTAACCATTAACGATACTCAGAGCTGATATATTTCGTTCACATTGAAGTTGATGATATTGTGGTGGAACCCGAAATATTCATCGAGGGTAAAAGGATCTCTTTTTGACAACTGAACGCCATATAGACAATTAATACCGTCCGTTATCCATTGTCTATGTCCCGCCACAAGGCGCTGGGGCGTGAAGTAGGTGCCTTAGCCTTCCTCGACCCCACACCGTGTTATTCGATAGATATCAATGTTTAGCATAGGGTACTGCCCGAACGAGATGGATCAACCTCCCAGGGTTTCTAGCACTTGTCGTACAAACTCTTCCGTGCTTTGATCCACGCCTAACTCAAGCGCCTTTTGAAGATCTCCAACGGCAAGATCGATCTGGTCGTTGAGTGCATAGCTGGTGCCACGGCTAACGTAGATGTTCCCATTCTCGGGGTCAAGTGGGAGCGCCTGGTTGTAACTTTCGATGGCTTTTTCAAATTCACCACGCTTATCGTAAACATCCCCTTTGACCATATAAGCGCCAACGAGTGTCTCGTCAAGAGCCAATGCGAGATCGGCATCCTGGATCGTCTCTTCGTAATTCCCCAGGTAATAGTTGGTGATCGCTCGATTCAACAGCGCCTCAACAAAGACAGGGTTCAACTTGAGTGCTCGATCATAATCTTCAACAGCACGAGCCATGTCGTCCATGTAAAAATAGATTTTTCCCCGATTGTAGTAAACACCCGGAAGTTCAGGGTCAATCTCGATTACTGCGTCATAATCGGCGATAGCCAGGTCGAGGTCACCCTGTACCACATAAAGCAAACCCCGATCGAGGTAGGCCTGAATAAACTTATCATCTACTTTGATTGCCAGCGAATATTCCTCGATGGCCGCATCGATGATGCCTTCTTGTTGATAAGCCAAACCTCGCTCGTAGTGGTAGGTTGCACCCTCGGAGACATTGGATGTGTTATCTGGAGTGGCCGTTGCTTGAAAAGAAGCTACCCCCGATTGAGACTCAGGTTCATTTTTGGACTTGGAACAACTTACCAGAAGTCCTATAGTGAGAATCGCCGTGAAGATTATACCCAACCTAGATGTCATCAAATCACCTCGTATTTGATAGCTACGATACTCAAGCTGATTACTTAATGCCTGGAATTATAACCAGCCCAAGTGATAGATTGTAATGGCGAAAGAGAAACACGGTATCCAGAATACGCCTTTTGGATACCATGTTTTCTTAAAAGGGTCGAAGTTGTGCGCTCGACAACTATGGGGTCGTCCTGATCATCCCTTCGCTCCACGCATACGCGGGTCGAGTATATCTCGAAAAGCATCCCCAACGAGGTTCCACCCCAGCACAAACAGCGTGATGGCCAGGCTTGGGAAAAGGATGATATACCAATACTTTGAGAGTACGGGGATCCAATTGCGGGCGAATGAGATGATCTGCCCCCAGTCTGAGTAGCCAACCTGCACGCCCACTCCTAGGAAGCTGAGGGCGGCAAAGGAGAGAACGTAGGTCCCGATATCCATCGAAGCCACAACCATGGTGGGAAAGATAGCGTTGGGCAGGATGTGGCGGGTGATGATGCGCAAATCGGACGAGCCGATCACGCGCGCCGCGTCCACGTAATCTCGATTCTTAACGGAAAGGACATCGCCCCGAATCAATCGGGCATAGCCTGTCCAGCCGAAGACGATCAACGCCACCATCGGGGTCCAGATGCCCTTCCCCAATCTGGGCTGCAGTACAGCGGCCATTGTAATCGCGGCAAGCAGGAAGGGAAAAGCCTGGAAGATCTCGACAATTCGCATCAAGACGTTATCCAGCTTCCCTCCGTAGAAAGCGGCAATCGTACCCACCAACAGACCCCAGACCAACGTGGCACTGGTTACTACTAAACCCGCTGTGAATGCTGTTCGGGTACCCCATACAACGCCATAGAAGATGTCATATTGTCCTTCCGTGGTTCCGAAGGGCACCTCGCGAGTTGGGGGTTGTGGCTCCGATGAATATCCATAACGCGGCATATCATATGGATCGCGTGCCCTGGGCGGTGGCGGTGCTATCGCAGGTGCAAACGCGGCGACTCCAACAAAGAACAGGATTAAGATGATCCCGATGAGCGAGCTCGGGGTACGAAGTAATTGCCGAATCATTTTGCGAGTCGTCATGACAACCTCACTCTAGGATCTATCGATGCGTAGAGCACATCCACTGTCAGGTTCCCCACAACGAAAAGCATGCTGTTGAATAATGCTAATCCAAGCAGGGTGATAATATCCAGGTTGAGCGCTGCGTCGGCGTACAGCAGTCCCATGCCTTGCAGATTAAAAATCGTTTCGGTGATCACCACGCCGCTCAATAAACCGATGAAGAGCAATCCACCGATCGTCGCGACCGGAATGAGCGCATTTTTTCGTGCATGGCGGTTGATCACGATCTTTTCCGGCAGGCCTTTCGCCCGCGCAGTGGTAACGTAATCCTGGCGTAACGTTTCCAGCATCGAAGAGCGCATGACTCTCAAGACCAACGCCATGTTCAGGTAAGAAAGACCGATCACAGGCAGGACCAGGTGCCGCAGTGCATCCAGGAAGATATCCAAACGCCCGTTTAGAAGCGCATCAACCGTAAACATATGCGTGTATTGCACATACCCGCTGCTTGGGCTGTACACAATAGCTTTCGCCCATTGGGATAGCCGCTCAGGAGGAAACCATCTCAGAACGGAATAAAAAAGCATCAACATCAACAATCCAAAGACAAATGTTGGAATCGAATACCCGATGATGGAGAGCGTTCTCAGAACCTGATCGATCCATTTATTATGATGCAACGCAGATTGCACCCCGAGGTAAATGCCAATTACAAGCATCGGCACCATGCTGAAAATAGCCAGCTCGGCAGAAGCCGGAAATCGTTGGCCAATCGCCTCTATCACGGTCATCTGTGCAGTATGCGACCAGCCGAAATCACCCCTAAGAATACCGCCTTTAACTTCTCCGGTATCCGTGTCCTTCTGCCCGACAAGCCAGTTCCAATACTGGATATGAAGGGGTTCATCTAGCCCGTATTTATGGATGAGCCGGTCAACCCCATCCGCGGTATGCGGGATATCCGAAACGTAGAGTGCGACTCGCTCCAAGGGACTGAGCAACATCAGTAGGCTAAAGATCAGCACTGACACCCCTAAGAGGATGATGGGCATGACAAGGAGCCTACGGACGATATATGCAGCCATATTTTCCCTTCCTGGTCAAATGGATAGAGATAGAAGAGAGAAAGAATAAGTCCAGAGACCTAGGCCGGGGCTCTACGAAGAGCCCCGGCCCACTAGTTTTTCTACGAATGGTTATTCGTTGGCTTTATCGATGGCATAGCCCTCAACCGTCTCATAGCCGAAGAAGGCATCCCAGAACATCCACTGCGGGCCAGCTGCACGATCCTGCAGCATACCGCGTACGATGGAGTAGGCAGCGTCGTGTGCATCCAGATCACCGCCAGCATGGAACTTGACACCCTCACGGATGTGGAAAGTGTACGTCAAGCCATCTTCTGAGATATCGAAGGTATCGGCCAGTTGGCCCACGAATTCGTCATAGCGCTCAGCTTTGGTATGGATCAACGGGTCGTACATGCGCCATACCGCACAGCTCGAGGCTGTGTCGTACATGTACGCTGGATCGAAGGTCTCGGGATCGCCGATGGTGTCTTCGACGAAATTCTTCGGATCCGGCGAGTCTGCGCTCTCGGACAAGCCGTACGCGAACCAGCATGGGTAGGAAGGATTGTTGAACCAGCCTTCCAGGTACAGTGGCTCATAGTGTCGCCCGACGGGTATGACGCCCCATAGGCTCGTCTGCTCCTCAGACGCCAGGCGCTGGATGGCCTTGTAGGCTGTATCCTGCGCGACCGGATCAATGAGCGCTTTCGCTTCGGCGATCATCGAGTCGAACTGCGCCTGGAGCTCTTCGGGTAAGCCTAACGCGCCACCATACGCTCCGGCTGAGCTCAGGTAAGGCTGCACCCAGTTGTGCGGGTGGTGGTAGTCTTCCAACCAACCGATGCGGTAGAGCGGGATGAAGCCGGAACGCTGCTGCTTGAGATACGCAGGCCAGGGCATCGCCAGGAGGTCAATCGTGAAATTCTCATTGATAGCCTCGATGTTGGCTTTCAACATTTCGGACGCAACACGGCGCACGTCGTTGCCGATGTTGTAGGCCAGGAGCATGTAGAAGCCCGTATTCCAAACATCGTCCTCGTCTTCGCCAGCCGGGATGCCGTCGTGATCAACATCCGCCGCCTTGAAGTATGCCTCGCAGGCTGCGAGATCGAATTTGACGGGTGCCGGGTCGTTAGGATCGTACCCAGGATAGTCCGGCGGGATGGGGCCGTTGCGCTGGATAGCCTCGCCCTTCTCGACGTCTTTGATGTAGGTATCGTAGTCGAAGCAGCTAGCAAAAGCTTTGCGAATGTTCAGGTCGGCGAAGAAATCAGGCGGGATTCCCGCACCGTCCAGGCTACCGCTGCCGATAAAGGTGGAGTCCTTATTGACGTCCATGGAAAAGAAGAAATCAGTCGATACGTTGCCACCACTCAGGTTCTTGTACAGCCGCAGAGTCCCGTTGGGATTCACGGTCGTACATTCGTAGGTGACCGGATCGCATTCTTCAGCCACGAGCGGTTCAACCTGATCAATGTACTGGCGCGGGATGTAGGTGGAGTCGGCATCGCCTGCCTGGAGGCGAGCGAAGCGGGTACCCCACTCATCCACGCTCTTGGTTGTCACGCTTTCATACCAGGCCGGACCACTCGGTCCGCCTTCCCACATGGGCTCTGTGCGCCAGTAGTTGTCATTGCGGACGTATCGGATCTCATCGCCCGGGCGCCAATAGTCCAGCTTGAAGGGGCCTGTGCCGTTCTCCACGTTGAAGATCGGACTATCTTCTGCCGCTAGATCATGGAAGTTAACCCAGGTGGAACAATTGCCGTCCCAGTCGCCCTGTTCTACCATCCACTCCTGGTCTAGCGGGGAAGCCCAGCCGTTGGAAAGCAGCTGCATAACCGGAGCGAAGGGGGCTGCTAGATGCAGAGTAAGCATCCGCGTCGCATCATCATATTCCACTGCGTTCTTGACATCCTCACAAACCTGGATGAGGACATCCTCGGGAACGTCAGCAAAGCTTTCGATCATTCCCGGCAAAGAAGGCTCGGTGGCTGGTGTTGCCGTGACGACAACAACCTCACCCGGTTGATTGACAACCACTGTCTCCACTGCGCCAGTTCCACAGGCAGCCAACATCAGCGCTAGCCCTGCGAACAAACCTAGGAGGATCAGGGTTTTCTTTGTTCCAAACATAGTATTCTTCTCCTCTTATTCGAAAATTCTTACAGCTTCCTATTGATACTTCACTTCTGTCTTTGATAATCATCGGCAGAAGTCAAGTGCATCTTGGATAGGTACCACCTCCTTTCGATTCGAAGTTATCCTCAGTTTACTCTTATGGCAATTCCCTTTTCGCAGATCTTCCAATTTATACGAGGTGACAGGAAACAAAGTGATCCAGTCCAATTTGCCGTAGCTCTGGCTCATCCACGGAACAGATGTCAACCGCAAGAGGACAGCGGGTGTGGAAACGACAACCGGATGGAGGATTTGACGGGTTGGGGACATCCCCAGTAAGAATTATCCGGCTGCGCTTTTCCTCAATAACGGGATCAGGAATGGGTACAGCGGACATTAACGCCTGAGTATAAGGATGTAGCGGGTAATCGTACAAGCTTTTACTCTGTGACACTTCAACCAGTTTGCCAAGATACATAACCGCCACTCTATCGGAGATGTGGCGAACCATGCTCAGGTCATGAGCGATAAACAAATACGTCAAGTCAAAGACTTCCTGCAGGTCTTCTAGTAAATTGACCACTTGGGCTTGAATAGAAACATCAAGCGCTGAAATGGGCTCATCGCAGATGATCAACTCCGGGCTGAGGGCCAATGCTCGAGCGATGCCGATACGCTGGCGTTGACCACCCGAGAATTCGTGGGGAAAGCGGTCGGTATAATTTGGATTCATACCCACTAGATCCAATAATTTCTCTACTTGCTCCCTGCGTTCCTTCTCCTGCATGGAAGTGTGAACAATCAAGGGCTCACTGATGATCTCTCCAATCGACATGCGCGGATTGAGAGAAGCATAGGGATCCTGAAAAATCATCTGCATGTGGGGGCGATAACTACGGAAGGCACCCAGTGACAAGCTAGAAACTTCAACGTCATTAAAAAAGACCTTACCGGCCGTTGCCGGGTAGAGCCGAAGGATGGTTCGACCCGTGGTGGATTTTCCACAACCCGACTCGCCAACCAGGCCTAGTGTCTCCCCTTTTTTAATTTCAAAGGAAACACCATCAACTGCCTGAATCGCACCCACCTGTCGTTGAAAAACAACGCCGCGAGTTATGGGAAAATGCTTCTTGAGATTTTCTACTCGTAGAATGGTTTCATTCGCAACTGAAGTCGTCATTGGCTCCATTCCCACCGGCTCTATGATGTTGACATGATTCAATCCAGCTTAATTATCGAATTAGATGTCCACCCAACAAGCAATCTTGTGCAACCCACTAACCTCCCGCAATGCGGGATTCTCTTCTCGACAGATATCCTTCACGTATGGGCATCGTGGCGCGAAGGGACAGCCTCTCATCTCTCCTACCATCTCGGGTGGGGCACCCTCAATGCCGGTAAGCTTTTCGTGCTTTCCATCCAGTCGCGGCAACGAGTGGAGAAGCCCTACAGTATACGGGTGGCGCGGATTGGCGTAAAGCTCTTTGACAGGGGCTGATTCAACGACGTAGCCGGCGTAAAAAACGATCACCCGCTGAACCAATCGCGCGACCACGCCTAGATCATGCGTGATCCAGATTACTGCCATACCCAATTGGTTTTGCAAACGATTAACTAGGTCAACAATCTGAGCCTGGATGGTGACATCCAGGGCAGTCGTAGGTTCGTCGGCGATAAGGATTTGGGGGTTGCAGGAAAGCGCCATAGCTATCATGGCGCGCTGACGCATGCCTCCTGAGAATTGATGAGGATAATCATCCTTGCGCTCACGCGAATTAGGAAGCCCTACCAGGTTAAGGAGCTCAACCGTGCGATCCGCAGCTTGGTCCTCAGTCATGCCTAGATGCTCGATCATCGGTTCTGCGATTTGCTTGCCAATGCTCATGACTGGATTTAAGGAAGTCATTGGCTCCTGGAAAATCATGGAGATTCTGAAGCCACGCACCTTGCGTAATTGGTCGATCGGCATCTTGAGAAGATCGTCGCCATTAAATATGGCTCTGCCCCGTTCAATTACTCCGGGAGGCTGAGGAATCAGGCGCAGGATTGAGAGCATCGACACGCTTTTCCCACAACCACTTTCACCCACAATTCCTATGGTTTCTGATTCATTCAAGTGAAACGATATTCCATTCAGGGCATGTACGATACCATCGGGGGTGTGAAACTCTGTGACCAGGTCGTCGACTTCGAGGATCTTTGGCATTAAATAATTGACTCCATGTGGGATGCTCCTCTTGAAAATTTTAGAAGAAGAGACGCTGCATGATTATACAGAAATCAAATTGTAAGTCAACCTGAGCGCTATTTGGCGCAGGAAACGCTCTATTACAGCGAAGTCACATTTTACCGTCCGGGCTTGAACCCTTCCTTTTTCTATTAACTCAGCGCTTATTCTTTGATAATTCAATTCCATTCCTTGCCTGAAGTCAGCCCTTGAGTTCCTATTAAACAAATTACAGGCATGTTAAATTGTCGCGGCTAATCGATATCCTGTATACAACGAATACGCCGCAGCATGATCTGACAAGCTCATCGATACTAGGGAAGAACTGGGCTGAGTATCATAATATCCGTGCCGCAGCACTCTGGGCTGCTCGGGGACCTCTATGATCAAGAAATTGTTGAAATCCTCGAGCATTCTGTGGAGAAATCTTATAATAGTTGATTCAAGCTTGTAACAAGAATTACTCTTGCGTGCCGCTCTTGTCACCAGACTCTCTACTGCCTCGGAAGGGAAGGGAGACATTGATCCATATTGTGGGTCAGAGGCCGTAACTGTGTTTGCCTGCAGACCATAGCTTTGAGTCCTCGGTATCGAACCAGCTTTGCGAATCACGTTCGCAATTCTGGCAAGGGCGCTCACAAAAATCCGTCTCGGTTGGATGTTCGGGCTGGATCTTGCAGCCCGGATCAAGTTCTCCCGGGAAGACTCGGGCAGTGCTGAATGCTCTACCCACAATTTTATGGCGCGCCCAAGGACGAGATCCGTTTTATCCTTCCTGATGACTTCACGAGAATTCATACAATACCTCTAGTACCATCTCAGGCCGCAAGCCGAGTTTCTTCCTGAGCGCGTTGCGCCCGTAATGCAAGCGCGATTTTACTGTCCCGACCGGGATGTCCAGTGTCTCGGAGATCTCCCTCAGCGACAAATCATTAACGTAGTACAAAGCAACGACAACTCTCTGCGGAAGTGGGAGAGAGGCAACCGCCTGCTGAACCCAACGAATCTCCTCGTCAATTTCTGCCATTCGCTGGACCGAAGGCTTACTCTCACGGGTAACCCAATCACCCATCTCGCGCAGGAATCGCAGCCAACGGCTTCTGCGCTTCATCCAGGTATAGGCCAGATTGGCGGTAATACGGTAAAGCCAGGGTTGAATCGGTCGGTCTGAGTCG
>Ga0315534_1002222_pt1 | contig 13198 bp, 10 predicted proteins | sample SalMarSW160240MG_FD_203094 | JGI IMG/M metagenome (GOLD analysis project Ga0315534, IMG submission 203094) | Salt marsh sediment microbial communities from the Plum Island Ecosystem LTER, Massachusetts, United States - Salt Marsh Sediment SW1602-40 ... | reverse complement strand
GCCATCGTAGCGGTTCTCTGGGCCCCGCGGCTGATGGCTCGGCTGGCGAACGCAGCCGACTGAGGCGACCGCTCGACAGACACTCCGCCCGCTGGAAGGGACCTCTATGAATCTCCCCAGGATCCGCCGTGCCTGCATCGACGATCGCGCGCCGGCGCTTTCCCTCGTGCTCGCCCTGGTCCTCGGACTGGGCTCGCCTCGGTTGGCCGCGGCCCAGGAGGGGGCGATGCCGGCCGACTCCGGGAGCGTCGCACCCGTGCAGCGCCGGGCCGCCGACGTCGGCCGTCTGTTCCGCGCGGATCCGGGGGGGTACGGGGACGTCTTCGCGCCGGCCTTTCTCGAGCAGGTTCCCGCGTCGGCGCTCGACGGGATCTTCACTCGCTACTACGGTCAGCACGGCCGCGTGACCGCCACCGAAGTCGTCGGGCCGTTCGCGAACGGCGCCACGATCGTGCGGTTCCGGTTCGAGGACGGCTCTCACGTTCTGGGCCAGCTCACCCTCGAGTCCGCCGACCCTCATCGAGTCGCCGGGGCGCTGATCGGCCCGCCGTACGAGCCGGACGAGTCGGGAGCGTATCGAGTGCGCGAACCGTCTTATCCCCGGGACGCGTACGAGACGAAGACGGAGCTGCGACTCCCGTTCGAGGGCGAATGGTGGGTGTTCTGGGGCGGCCGGAAGACGGAGGGCAACTATCACCGGGCCAACCCGCTCCAGAGATACGCCTACGATTTCGTGATCCGCCGCGAGGGCTCCACGCACGCCGGGAGCGGAGAGGAGAACGAGGACTACTGGTGTGAAGGGGCCCCGGTCCTCGCGCCCGCGAGCGGCATCGTCGAGCGCGCCGTGGACGGAATCGCCGAGAACGTCCCGGGCGAAATGAACGCCGACGAGAAGATCGGGAACCACGTCGTCATCGATCACGGCAACGGGGAGTTCTCGCTGCTCGCCCATCTGCGGACCGGGAGCGTGGCGGTCGAGCCGGGAGACGTCGTGGAGCCCGGGCAGCGCGTCGGCGAGTGCGGCAACAGCGGGAACTCCTCGGAGCCGCACCTGCACTATCAGTTACAGACGGGTCCCGACTTCTTCCAATCGGAATCGGTGCCCGCGCCGTTCCACGACTACGTGGCCGACGGCGAGCTCGTCGAGACCGGCGAGCCCGAGCGCGGCCAGACCGTCGCCCCCGCCGCCGGCGGGTGAGCGCGGGGGCTGGAGACGAGAATCACCTGAGCATACAAAGAACAATGGGAGCACCGATGGATACCACGACCATGAGCCATGACGTTCGCCTCGACGCCGACCACGAGACGGCGATCGAGCAGGTGACCGAAGCGCTCGCCGCCGAGGGTTTCGGCGTGCTGAGCCGCATCGACATCCACGAGAAGTTCGCCGACAAGCTGGGCGTCGCCTTCCGTCCCTATACGATCCTCGGCGCCTGCAATCCGGCGCTGGCCCACGTGGCCCTCGGCGCCCGTCCGGAGCTGGGCCTCCTGCTTCCGTGTAACGTGGTCGTCGAGCGCGACGGTGACGCCACGCTCGTGCGGATCATCGACGCCGAGCAGATGATGGACATGGGTGGATTCGCGGACGACCCCGAGATCAAGCCGGTGGGCGAGGAGGCCGACCTCCGGCTGCGACGGGTGGCCGAGGCGCTGCGGGCGTGATCGGGCGCTATGCGGCCGTCGCGGCGCAGCTGGCACTCCTGGTGCTCGCCGCCGCGCCCGCGGGATGCGCCGATGCCGTGCCGGCCAGCCGGACGCTCGAGGCGGACACGGTCGTCCGCTCGGAGCGCTGGCCGCCGGTGGCGATCGAAGTCGACCGCGCCTTCGAGCACCTCGGCGCGCGAGAGATCTCCCTCGGCGCCGCCACCGCCGAGATCCACGTGCTGGCGGACGTCGAAGAAGGCCGCGTCCGGCGCTTCTACTGGATCCAGTTCGAAGGGCAGCCGCCGGGCCGGCGGTATGACTACTCGGACCTCCCCTTCCACGACACGATCGGTGGTTACGTGTTCTCGACCGATGTCCGGCACGGCGCCTACACGGAGTCCGAGGTCCGTGACGAGCCCGACACGCGGACGGTCGGCGAGATCCTGGCGGCGGCCGGCTACGACTTCCCCGCTCCGATGATGCGGGCCCGCATGGCGACGGTCGACGAGAGCGGCCGGAACGAGCTGCTGCTCATCTACATGGAGGCGCTCGCCTGGAGCGGGCTCGCCGAGGACGAGCTGGAAGCGGATGCTGACGCCTGGGCCCGAGCGGCCGCCGCGCTCAGGGAGCGGGCGGCCGGCGGGCTCGGGGTGGCACCGGAATAGCGGTACCGGAGCCGTGGCTCGATCTCGGATTCGGGAAGCGGGATCGGCAAGCGGTCACGACTCCGGCGTACAGCACCCCCCGGGGCATCTGAACCAGAGCTTCTCGTCCCCTTCCCAACGGAGGCGAACCATTCCGGGGACGACGAGGTCCGCATCCTCCGGGTCGAGTCCGTAGAAGTCGATGCAGTAATGGCGCTGCTCGCCCGTCTGCATGTTCGTGTGCCGGGCTCTCCACTTGTCGCCGGTGCCGTTGGTCCGGTTCCGGGCCTTCTCGTCGATACTCGCACACCGATCATCCATCCCGGCGGAGTCGAGACCGTCGCAGTTCCCGCCCACGTCGATGCAGGCCTCGACGAGGTTCAGCTCGAGGCCTCGCGAGGAGCCGAAGTTCATCTTGTCCACGTAATCGGGCGATTCCCTCGACAACGCCACGCGCGCGACGGGAACCCACCCGCTCCGGAAGTCCTCGAGCCCGCGCTGGCCCAGGCTGTCATCGGGGACGGCGGCTCCCCAGATGCGCGGGTTAGCCGGCTGAAGGCCACCCAGTTTCCAACCGAAGATCTGCGCCAGCCAGGTCCCGTTCCAGAATCCGACGAGCGCGCCGGAACTCGGCTTGGCTGCCAGGAACTGCTCGTCGTGCCAGACGGCGGCATCGTACTTCACCGAGCCGGACGTGACCTGGGCGTTGATGGCCGTGAGTCCGGCGCGGAGATCGGGGGGCGGTGGTGCGGCTTCCCCGATCGCGCAGACCGCGTTGCCGCACTTCACGATGGCATATTGCTTCCACGTCTGCTGGTCGAACCCCCAGCGGGCCGCCAGCGGCACATCCCCGGGTTCGTAAGGCGAACCGTCGGGTCGCCGGTCCACGACGGTCACTCCCAACACTTTCAGACCGTAGTCCGACCTCGCGGCGCCCGAGCAGTCCAGCGTCTGGCCGACCGGCATCATCTGAGCCCGCCAATCGTCACCGGCGGCCTGCAGCAGCAGGCAATTGTAGCCGGTACGGATCCCGAGCGGATTGTAGTCGCCCCAGGCCCTGATCACGGCGACCGCGTGGACCGCCTTCCTGGCGCCCGGCAGACTGGCCGGGACCACGTGCACTTCGGGGACTTCGCCGCCGGCGAAGATGGCGGCCAGGGGTCCGTAGCGGGGGGCCGTACTGCTGCCTGTCATGAGCTTCTGGCAGTCGTTGTACTCGGGGATGTCGTCCCGCCCGCCGGTGAAGTCCTCGAGGGCCTTTCGGTTCTCTCGATCCACGGGATCGTGCGGGCACTCCCTGATGTAGTTTGGCCGCCACACGCCCAGCGAAACCAGGAACGCGAGCAGCAGGAGAGCCACGATGCTCTTCCAGTCGAGCGCCAGTGTGAACACGATGCCTCCTTCCGATTGCGATGGCGGTGGTCCGCCACTGTCGACGACTCAGTCGCCGCCGATCCGTCTCATGCGATCGCGGGTCTCGTGGAGCGGCGCGTCGGCGTCGCTCCACAGGATCGAAACCGCCCTTGCCCAGCGACGGGCGCTTTCTTCTTCCGCGTTTTCTCGGGCGATCACCGCGCGGAGAGCGGCGATTCGGAGCAGGCTCGCCGTGCGGATCGGATCCGAGAGAACGCCGACGTCCATCTGGGGGAGGGACCGCAGCGTCGGATCCAGCCAGTCCGCGGCGCCCCGAAAGTCGCCCATCGAGTAGAGGAGATGCGCTTCCGGATAGAGCGCGTCCGGCATGATGTCGTACGGTGCGAGCCCGGCCCGTCTCGCGGCCTCGGAGTTCAGCGAGGTGCGCACGCTGTCGAAGGCCCCTGTCCGGGCGGCCTCCTGGGCCGCGATGACCCAGTCCCAGGTCAGCTCGTGCGCATGGCGAAACTCGTGATCGGGATAGCTGAGGGACGCGGATCTCACGAGCCACGTGGCCAGCGCGGGCATCCGGGCATCCTCCGCGAGACGGCCGATGCCTTCCCACAACCGGGTCTCCAGCGCCGCGACGGAATCTGCCGGTCCTCCCAGGCATGAGAACATCAGGAGGGCGCGACCGTCCGACTGCAGATCGGGAGCGAGGGCCGAGCCCGGTTCGGGCGGGAGAGAGCGCGCGTACTGCGCAGCCAGGAACGTCCGCCCGGTGAGAGCGGCGAGGGCCGCCCCGACGTCAGGATCGAGGTTTGGCCCCGCCGCGAGCAGGGAGTCGGCGAGGGCCTTCACGCGGGAGAGGTCGGTGGGATCGTCCGGGAGCCCGAACGCGAGACGCAGCCACACCTCCACCTCGGCGAGCTCCAGGCGTTCAACCGGGGATTCCGCCAGCTCACGCGCCCGGACCAGGGAGTCGACGGCCGTCTGGTTGCCTCCCATCGCCAGTCCGAGGGACAGAGCCGCCAGGGCTCGGCCGCTCTGAGGCGAAGCCGCGGTCCAGGACCGCGCGACGTCGACGAACGTCCGGCGCAGCGCCGCCACGGCCGCACTGACCGCGGCCGCATCGAACTCGTCCGATTCGATCCCCTCGGGATAGGGAACGAAGGCCAGCGTGTCCGAAGACAGGGTCGGATAGGCCCAGAACGTCAACCTGTCGGGTGGGGGGCCCACCCCCCCTCTCACGGTCGTTCCCGCCAGATAGAACAGGCGCCTGAGCGACAGGAAGCCGTCCGAGTGAAAGGTCTCGAGAATCGAGGGCCGCAGGCCGAACGCATTGCGGTAGGCGGAGAGCGCTTCCTGGCGACTCGCGCGGAACCGCCACCCGGAGGGGGACTCCGAAGCCGGCATCACCACGGGGTCGTTCGAAAGGCAGATGGCGAGTCCATACCAGCCCGCGTAGTCCCGCGGCTGACGTTCCGCCAGGTTTCGCCACAGGCCGCAGGCTACCCCGAAGTCGCCGTTCGCCTGCGCGAGAACTGCGTCGGCCATGGCGGAGTCGCGATCCGTGAAGCCAGAACGATGCAGATCGGCCTGCCTGGCGGGAATCCGCCATCTGGCCGGATCCTGGTCACTCCACGCCCTGCTGAGTGCCAGCCACAGGTGGGCGCGACCGAAGTCCGGGTCTCTGGCGGCGGCGGAGTCGAAGTAGGCCTCCGCACGACCGAGATCCCATGCTTCCAGGGCCGTCGACGCGTTCTGGAAGGCGGCGAGGGCCGGATAGCTGCTCGACCCCATCTCGCCGCTCCGCTCTGACGGCGGGTTGCCGCGGAACAACAACTCGCTCACGAGGTCGCCGAACACCGCGTTGAGCTCGTCCGTGCGCTTCGCCTGCGCCTCGGCCCGGTAGAGGGCCGCGCCCTCTTCGTCGAAGAGGCCAGCCTCGATCAGGAGGGAGTCGTCCACGAGGGAGTAGCGGCCCACGATCGATCGCCCGGCTCCCTGCTCCGCCGCGATGCGAGCGGCCTCTCGCGGGGAAACGAAGCTCTGCCCGGTTCGGCGCAGGGCCTCCTGGAGCTGGGCGGATTCGACGACGGATCCGGTGATGCCACGCCAGCCGGTCATCGAGAGATAGATTCGCTGTTCTTCGTTCAGCCATATCCCGGGCCCCGCGTTGTTCTCGAAGGCGAAGATCGCGTAGCGCGTCGTGTCGACCTGGAGTTCGTCCAACGACGCCCCGCGTCCCATCGACCAGGGTCCGAGGAGCCAGGCGGCCGCACCGAGAGCGACGATCGTCAGGAGACCGGCCAGCAGGAAAGGGCGGCCGACCGCGACGGCCGGGGCCCCGACCGTCGCATCCGCGGACAGGCTCGCGAGGAAGGCGGATACGTCCGGGAATCGGTCGACCGGGGCCGGAGCGAGCGCGCGACTGAGCGTGTCATCGATGTGGGCCGGTAGGGACGCTCTGCTCTTTGCGATTCGTGGCACCGGTCGGCTCAGCTGCTGGCCGAGGACGGCGCGCGAGGTCCGACCCTCGAAGGGCCTTCGTCCGGCCAGCATCTCGAAGAGCACGCACGCGAGGCTGTATTGATCGGACCGACCGTCGATCACTTCGTCTCCCCCCGCCTGTTCCGGGCTCATGTAGCCGACCGATCCAACGGACAGCCCGGTTCGGGTGAGGTGATCCTCGGGGGTCCGATCGAGCGCAGCCGCGATTCCGAAATCCGTGACGACCGCGCTGCCGCCGGCGAGAAGGATGTTGCCCGGCTTGATGTCACGATGAACGACACCACGATCGTGCGCGTACGCCAGAGCCTCTCCGACGTCGCGGACGATACGGGTCGCGTCTTCCACCGGGAGCCGGCCTTCACGTGCCAGCCGTTCGCTCAGCGACTCGCCGTCCACGAACGGCATCACGTAGAACGGCCGGCCATCGACGATCCCGGAATCGAGCAGCGGGACGATGTGCGGGTGATTCAGGTGCGCCGCAATCTGAATCTCGCGCAGGAAGCGCTCGGCGCCGATGCCGGCGGCCAGCTCGGGGGCGAGGACCTTGAGCGCGACGCGCCGGTCATGCTTGCAGTCGGTGGCGAGATAGACGGTGGCCATGCCGCCGTGGCCGTGCTCGCGCACGATCTCGTAGCGGTCCGGCAGGTCCGCGGTCCATTCGTGGGCGAAATCGCCCTGTTCCCCCGGAGCAGGCACGTACACCATCCGTCGACCGGTAGCGTCCGGCAAAGAAGCCCGCACGATCCGGCCGCTCGCTGGTCGCCCGATCGCCCGTTGCGACCGGGGTGCTACAAGCCCTCAAACGAGGCGGCGCCGGGGCGGCAGGTCCGCCTCACCATCCTCAGGGGAACCATCTTCGAGCTTCCGAAGCTGTCGGAAGCGTCAGATAAACTAATGCAGGTCGGCGAACGAGGCGATTTTCGGGGACATTTCGCCCCGGCAAGCCGACCGTCACGCGCGGATGACAGGCCGACGACGGCCTGGTGACCGCCCCCGCCGATACTCCTCCCCGACCGAAGCGACGACCGCGCCGCGATGGCCGGTCTTCCGCCGGTCCGGAACCGGGAAAACCGGTCTCACCAACGAGGAGGAATGATGAAGAACGTCAAGCCGACCTACCGGCATCTGTTCAGCGGCTTTGCGGCGGTGGCCGCCGTCGTGACCGCCAATCTGCTGGCCGCGGAAGCGGATCGTGAGCCCTCCACGGACAGCGTTTCGTCCACGTCGATCGCGGTGCCGGCGGCGCCGGCCCCGATTGATCTCCGGGCAATCGACGCCCCGGAGGTGCCTGCGGCCTCGGATGCGGCCAACGCCGCCGAGTTCATCGTCCCGGTGCTGTCACGGCCCGATCTGCGGTTGCCGCCGCCACCGCTTCCTGCGGTCGGAGAAATCCGCCGGGCCGCCGAAGCCTGGCTCGGCAGGGGCGTCATGGAAGCCCCGGCGGCCGCCATCGCGGTCGAGCCGCCCGATGTGGAAACGTACGAGGACGCATCGGCGATTCGGGTGCCCGCCCTGGAGCGTCCCTCGCTTCCCGAACCGCCCGCGGTCCGATGACCCGCGGGCGACCCGGCTCCCGCGGTTCGCGCTCTCGTGCGGGGGCCGGTCCCCGGGTCGAATTCTGGAATCCCCGGGTTCGTTCGTCTAGCTTGTGCGGAGGCAGGAGATCATGGCTTCTCAGAAAGCCGCAGTCCGAGAGGACACCAGGGTGCAGGACGATCGCGAGGTGCGTGCGCAGGACGCGCGTGTAAGCCGCGACGAGTCGGAAACCGACTTCACAGATCGGGTGCGCCGCGAGCTCGAGCCCGAGCTCCAGGTCATCCGGCCGCTGGGGCGGAGCCCGGTCGCCGAGGTGTTCCTGGCCCGCGAGCCGGCCTTGAAGCGACTGGTCGCGGTGAAGGTCCTGGCACCCGGCCTGGCGCGCGACGACAAAGCCGTCCGCCGCTTCGCGCGGGAGGCCCAGTCCGCCGCGCGCATCGCCCATCCGAACGTGATCAGCGTGTACCGCGTCGGACACCTGGACGACGGTCTTCCCTACCTGGTGATGCGGTACGTCAAGGGCCGCAGCCTCGCCGCGCTGTTGAAGGCGGAGGGCCCGTGCGACGGAAAACGCGCGTGCAGCGTGCTCGGCGACATCGCGTCGGCCGTGGCCGCCGGCCACCGCCGCCAGGTCGTTCACCGCGACATCAAGCCGGCCAACGTGCTCGTCGAGACGGCCACCGGGCACATCTTCGTGGTCGACTTCGGAATCGCGGCGATCCTCGCCACGGGGGACGAGGAACCGGATCGCATCACCACGGTCGGTCACCTGATCGGCGATCCCCAGTACATGAGCCCCGAGCGCCTGCTCGGGGAGCCGGCGACCGAGCGCTCGGACGTCTACAATCTCGGACTCCTGGGTTATGAGCTCCTGGCCGGCCGGGGCCCCTTCGAGGCCGATTCGAACCGCGGCTGGACCGAGGCGCACATCAGCGCCGAGCCACCTCGGCTGTCGGCGCTGCGACCGGGGATCGACGAACGCCTCGACGCGCTCATGGCACGCTGCCTGGCGAAGCACCCCGATCATCGACCCGAGGCGGCGGACGTGGAAGAGACCGTCCGGGCCGTGTGCACGTCGACGGTTTCGACGGTTTCGTCGGTTCCGGTTTCGCGATCGGCCGCCGCGCCGGCGCCATCGGCGTCGCCGCCCGCGTCGGAGCCGTCCACGTCCAGGCCCCGCGCCCCCCGGGGCCTCCAGTCCCCCGCCGGCCACGCCTACCGCTTCGACGTGCTCGGCAGCCTCGACCTCGTCGCGGCCGAAGGAGGACGGGTGCTTTCCATCGTGGCGCAGCCGAAACGGGTCGCCCTGCTCACCTACCTGGCCACGGGAACGGACACGGCCTTCAAGCGACGCGATCGGATCGCCTCGATCTTCTGGCCGGAGCTGGAGGACGACCGGGCGCGGCACGCCCTGCGCCAGGCGGTCTACGTGCTGCGCGGCTCGCTGGGATCGGAGACGATCGTCAGCCGGGGCGACGACGAGGTGGGCCTCGACGGGGACGTGCTCTGGTCCGACGTGAGCGCCTTCGAGCGAGCGCTCGCGCAGAACCGGCCGGACGTCGCGATGGAGCTGTATCGCGGCACCCTCCTGCCGGGTTTCTATCTCACGGATGCGATCGACTTCGAGCACTGGCTCGACAACGAGCGGAACCGGCTGGATCGCCTCGCGACCGAAGCCGCATGGGAGCTCGCGGCGGAGCGGGAAGGCGAAGGCGACTGGGCCGGGGCGGTTCACTGGGCCCGCCGGGCCCTGGAACTGGCTCCGTTCGAGGAGTCCGTGCTGCGCAGACTGCTCGATCTGCATCTTCGGGCGGGAGATCGCGCCGGCGCGCTGAGCGCCTACGAGACCTTCGCCCGGCGCCTGCGCGAGGAGCTCGAGGCGGAGCCGACCGCGGAGACCCTCGCCCTGGTCGAGCGCGTCCGCGGCGGGTGAACGGAGGATCCGTCCGACCCGTCGCCGGTAGCATCTCCGCGGGCAACCCTACCTGCCCGCCAGTCGTCCCATCAGTGGCGAACACGAAAGGCACGAGGTGTCCGAAGCTCAGTTGATCGAAGCCGCGCGCGCCGGAGATCAGGCCGCGATGGGGACGCTGTACGCGACCCACGCGGACCGGGTGTACTCCGTCGTACGGCGGGTGGTCGGGGACGACCACCTGGCGGAAGACGTGTCTCACGACGCGTGGATCCGCTGCTTCGAGAAGCTGCACCTGTTTCGGGGCGACGCCGCGTTTTCGACGTGGATGCATCGCCTCGCCGTGAACGCGGCCGTCAATCGGCTGCGCTCGCAGGGCCGGCGGTCGAAGCTGGAGACCGCGCCCGAGCTGCGCCTGCCGGTGCAGGAGCCCGACGAATCGGTGCTCCATCAGCGGCAGCTCGCCCGGGCGCTCGACGCCCTGCCGGAGGGGTACCGGACGGTGCTCGTCCTGCATGACGTCGAAGGGCTGACGCACGAGGAGATCGGCGAACGCCTCGGCATCGCCGCCGGCACATCGAAATCACAGCTGCACAAGGCGCGAGCGCGGATGAGAGAGTTGCTCACGCCGCGGCAGACGCAGAATGAAGCAGGAAATCATGGATGAGCATCTGACACGTGAACAGATCGCGGCTCTGCTGGACGAGCCCGACGCGGTGCCCGGCGGCCTCGCGCATCTGGACGTGTGTTCGGACTGCGCGAGCGAGTTCGAGGGCATGAGCCGGATGCGCATGGCGCTCTCCGGGCTGCCGGACCTGGCGGCGCCGAAGGGGGGCTGGGAACGACTTCGGAGCGCGCTTCCGCGTGCCGCCGTGGAGCGCCCGCGGACGGAGACCGGGCGGTTGATCTCGCTGCCGGAATGGATGGGCCGCCGCTGGAGTCCCGTACTCACGGCGGCCGCGATCATCGTCTTGTTCTTCGGAGGACTCGGCGTCGGCCGTTCGCTGGCGCCTGCGGGATCGTCGGGGGCCGGCGGGGCGGATCGGCTGGCGGCCGAGGATCCGGCCGGGGCGCGTCCCCTTCCCCTCCCGGCCGACGCCTCGGGCGACGCGGCGCTTTTCGCATCGGAGTACCCGGAGTATCTGCAAACCGTGGCCGAGCTCCGGTCCTTGCGGAGCTCCGGGCCGAGCTCGGAGGAGATCGCCTCGGATCCGGCGCTCGCCGCGGAGCGACTGACCCGGCTCGACGCGCTGATCGAAGCGTCCCGGGAGGCGCTCCAGGACGCGCCGGCGGACCCGGCGCTGAACGACTTCCTGTTCGACGTCGTGGACGAACGCGCCTCGGTGGCGGGTCAGCTGGACCAGACCATCCGCCAGGCGTCGATGGAGTATTGACCATGCGGACCAGGTGGATCGACCGAAGGATGAGAAGGGCGGGGCCTGCCGCGCTGGCCGCGGTTGCGCTGGCCGGTGCGGTGGCCCTTGGGCCCCTGGCCCGTGCGGCGTCGGCGCAGCAGAAGGCGGTCGATGCGCCGTCGCCGGCCCCCGAGATACAGTGGCGGTCGTCGTCCTCCGGCGTCTCGGGGTTCTTCAGCCGCGAGTCGCCCAATGCCCGTCTCGGCGTGTTCCTGAAGCCCGGTTGCGAGATCGGTCCGGGCGTGGAAGGCGACTGCCCGGCGGCGCCGGTCGTCGCGGCGGTCGTGGACGGTACGCCGGCCGCGGAAGTGGGCATCGAGCCGGGGGACACCCTCGTGTCGCTCGACGGCGTCGCGCTGCGCTCGCAGGCCGGACGCCGCCGGATGGCGCAGTTGCAGGAAGGAGTTCCGGTGCGGCTGGAGCTCGGCCGCGAGGGTGGCCGCGAGGCCATCCGCGTCACGCCGACCGCCCGGCCCGCGACCGCGGTGTTCGAGATGAACGGGACGGCCTGGCGCACGGCGGCCCCCACGCCCCCGTCGGACGTGCACGTCTACCGCCTGCGCTCCGACGACGGCGGTGTGGCCGAGTTCCACCTCGCGCCGACGCCCGACGTCGCGCCCTCCCCCGGTGGCTTCGTGGTGTTCGGCGAAGACGACGCGGGCAACCTCCGGGTGACCGTGGGGGATGCGGACCTGGAGCTGCGGACGCTGGACGGCCAGCGTGTCGAGCTCGCGGAGCTCGAAGAGCATCTTCGGGGCCTGAGGAGCAAGCTCGCACAGCAGCCGGACGGGCCGCAGACGATCGACACCGAGATCGAGGTGCGGTCGACGGATGGAGCCGGCGGCGAAGCGCGCCAGCGACTCATCATCGAGAATGCTCCGCTCGCGAATCGACTCCAGTCGGTGCACAACCAGACGCTGGTGGAGGCGCGGGCCCGTATCGACTCGGTCGTGAAGCGGCAGGTGGAGCTGGCCCGGCGCGGTGAGTTGCCGCCCGGCGCCGCGGCGGGATACGCCTACGTCGTTCCCTCGAAGGCGCCTCCCGCCGTCAACCTGTTCGGGCGAGGCCTGCCGGAAGGGATGGAGCAGCGCCTGGCCGGTGCGGAGTTCTGGACGCTCACTCCGGAGCTCGCGGAGAACTTCGCCGTGGACGAAGGCCTGCTGGTCCTGCGGGTCGTGCCGGGCACGCCGGCCCATCGCCTCGGTCTGCGCGGCGGCGACGTCGTGACGGAAGTCGGCGGCCATAAGTCGCCGGACATCACCATGTTCCGGCACCTCGTCGCCGAAAGCCTGGCATCGCAGGACGCGCTGGAAGTAAAGTGGAACCGTAAAGGGGCTGAGCTGGCCGGCAAGCTGACGTCCCGCTAATCCCGATCGGGACGTCGGCGACGCGGATGTCCTCTCGGCAGCTCCACCTTGTCCCCCGGCGCGGCGAGGCGGCATTGTTCCCTCATGCACGACTCGCCCGACCCCCGTCGAGAGGTGCCGGTTCCCGACGCCCGCGCCGCGCTCGCTGACCGGCTCGAAGCGGCCTTCGAGGCCTGGGATGCGGATCCCCGGGCCTGGCCCGATGATCGCTTCGAGACGTTCGCACGCGAGGTGTTTCGCCTGCAGTTCGCGGCCAATCGCCCGTATGCGCGCTACTGCCGCGCACTGGGCTGCACGCCCGACGACGTCACGTCGTGGACCCGCATCCCTCCGGTTCCCACGGCGGCCTTCCGCGCCGTCGACCTGATCGTCGGGGATCCCTCCGACGCGGAGCTTCGCTTTCGGACGAGCGGAACGACGGGAGGCACCGCGTCGCGCGGCACCCACCTCGTTCGCCGCGCCGCCACGTACCGGGCGGCGCTCCGGGGACCGTTCCGCCATGCCGTCCTCGACGGCCGGGCCCGCGGGCGCCTTCTCGTGCTCCACCCGCCGTTCGCGGCCACGCGCGATTCTTCGCTGGCCTGGATGTTCGACGCGCTGCTCGAAGATCTCGGCGCCCCGGGCTCCGTGCGCGCCGCCCCCGACGAGCCCGACGCCGCGGATCGCGCCCGGGCGGTGCTGGAGGAAGCGGTTGCCGACGGCGAGCCGCTGGCCGTCCTCGGCACGACCCTCGCGCTGGCCGATTGGACCCGTCGACTCTCCGCGGCCGGCCTGCGTTTCGAGTTGCCCGCCGGCTCGCGGATCATGGACACC
>Ga0315534_1002220_pt1 | contig 13204 bp, 12 predicted proteins | sample SalMarSW160240MG_FD_203094 | JGI IMG/M metagenome (GOLD analysis project Ga0315534, IMG submission 203094) | Salt marsh sediment microbial communities from the Plum Island Ecosystem LTER, Massachusetts, United States - Salt Marsh Sediment SW1602-40 ... | reverse complement strand
GCGCCCAGCCGCACCACATACTTCTTTACCGCAATATCCTTTGCAGCCATGCTCGCCTCCGTCGCTCGAATCGCGACGGAAGCGAATCATCCAATCCTTTCAAATTAGTTGACGCAGCCGACTAGCCTTCACCTTGTTAGGCCGGTAGACATCCGTGTAGCCTGTTTCGATGTATTTGACGTCTTTGGATGCCGGATAGACGCCGAACATGACCTCGGAAAGAGCGTTCCCGCGTTCAGGTGAGACATAAAGGCTCGCCCGCTCGTCGCGCCGGACGAATTGTTGCTCGGTCGTGTATATGTGAGCGAGGATGTCGCGGATGTTCAGGCCGAACGCGGGCTCGGACCAGTTGCGGCCCGGTTCAGGTTCGAGAAGCTCTTTCAGCGTGATGATTTGCGGGTGAAGCGTGTGCTTCTGACGGAGCGCGCCGAAGCCGGCTTCCTCAATCAAACCCTTTTTGGTCTCTACGTACACGTCGGGCTCGAAAAACCGCGCATAGCCCTTCGCGACCTCGATGCCCCTAAATCGTCGGTAAATCTCCGGACGCCACTCTTTAGGCGCGCGCTTAAATACGGGAATGATCGGATTAAAGACGCCGCCCCATAGGCAGACGCAGGCGCGCATAATCGCGCGGACGGACACGAGATCGGTCGGCCGCGTGAGAAAGCCAATCCGGGTTGGTCTCAGAAGAATCTCAGCTGAGAGTTCAGGCATACCCTTTCATCCTGGCGAGCTTGAGATCGAAGGAAAAGAGCGCGCTTTTGAGATTCGATTAATATCCAACAGCAAGGGTAGCAAGCGTAGCCCGGATGGAGCGCAGCGCAATCCGGGTCTTCGTCTCCGGTGCGGGTAAATCCCGCATTTCGCTTCGCTTCATGCGGGCTACGGACTGGCTTTTCCTTCTCCCCTGGCGGGAGAAGGTGGCGAGCCGCATTGGCGGCGAGCCGGATGAGGGGGTGAGCCGGATGAGGGGGAGAGCCGCGGGCAGCACACCGGGTCCGACGCCCCCTCACCCGGCTCGGCCTTCGCTGTGCTCATGCCTCGCCACCCTCTCCCGCGAGGGGAGAGGGAAGCCGTCACTAAGTGCGGTTTCCCGAAGTGCGGTTTCCCGCGAAGGAACGCTCCCTTGGGACTGAGACTGTGACACGGTGTACGCGACGCAGGTCCCTTGCCGAAGAAAACAGCCTTCGCTAGCGTCCGCGCAAACGCGGGGACGCCGGCGCCATGCTGCACCCAATCAATTGGTCGCTCGCGCTGCCCTACTACTCGGCCGCGTTCGCGTTCGGCTATCTCCTCGGCTCGATCCCGTTCGGGCTGATCGTGACGCGGCTTGCCGGCACAACGGACCTGCGCGCGATCGGCTCCGGCAATATCGGCGCGACGAATGTGCTGCGCACCGGCCGCAAGGGGCTTGCCGCGCTGACCCTTCTCTTCGACGCATTAAAGGGAACGGTTGCCGCGCTAATCGCCTATCGCTACGGCGGGCAGGATCTTGCCGTGCTCGCTGCGCTCGGCGCCTTCCTCGGCCATCTCTTTCCGGTCTGGCTCAAGTTCAAGGGCGGCAAGGGGGTCGCGATCTATCTCGGACTCCTGGTTTTTTTCGACTGGCCAGTAGCGCTCGCATTCGCCGCGATCTGGTTCGCGACCGCGGCCATCACCCGCTACTCCTCCGTCGCCGCGCTTGCCGCGAGCACAGCGACGCCAGTGATTCTGTGGTACGGCGTTTTCTTGCAGGAGGCCAAGCTCTTTGCGCTATTCACCGCTCTGATCTGGCTCAAGCATATCGGCAACCTAAGAAGACTCATCAGCGGCCAGGAAGACAAGATCGGCCGCAGCCGACAGCCGACCGACGATGCGCCCGGATGACCTCGCGCCGGACGGCGCGCAAGCGCGGCAGTGCGGCCATATGACATCTCGAAAGCCCTAAGCCTGCTTCGCACCATATGACGCGATCGCGGGCTGGCGATTGCTTAGGGCGACGGGGGCTTTTGGTGGCCATCGAATGGGTGGACGACGACGTCGACTTTATTCGTCGGCGCTACGACCGCATTGGCAATCGGCACGACTTGATCGACTGGCTGCTGTTCCTGCCCTTCGGGCTGCGCAAAAGGGCGGTCGAATGGATCGGCCTGCGGCCGGCCGACCGGGTGCTGGAGATCGGATGCGGGACGGGGCCCAACCTCCGACTTCTGCGCGAGGCCGTCGGACCGGGCGGCCGGGTTTACGGCGTCGACATATCGGCCGGCATGCTGACCCATGCGCATGCGCTGTGCGCGCGCAATGGATGGACCAATGTGAGCCTGATGCAGTGCGACGCCATCGACTATATCGCGCCTCAGCCTCTCGACGGCGCGCTGTTCAGCCTCTCCTACAACACTATGCCGCACCACCGTTCTGTGCTGGCGCTTACGCTCAAGCAGGTCCGGCCGGGCGGCCGGATCGTCGTCATGGACGCGAAGCTGCCGCCTGGCGTCGCCGGCAAGATCATTCTGCCCTTCAGCGTTTGGTTGATGAAACGTACGGTGCTCGGCAACCCGTATGTAAAGCCATGGGAGCACCTCGCGTCCGCGACCATCGATTTCGCGATGCAGGAGCGTCTGTTCGGCTCGTATTATGTTTGCCGGGGAAGCAAACCTCAGGCCTGCGATCTGTCGAGTGGATGCGACCGTGGTGCATGAATTACGCCTGAGCGACGAGCAGCGGCTCGACTGGCTGCGCCCGATCCGCAGCGAGAATGTCGGGCCGCGCACATTCCGGGCGCTACTCAATCATTACGGCGGAGCGCGGGCGGCGCTTGAGGCGCTGCCCGATCTCGCTCGCCGCGGCGGGGCCTCGCGGCCGATCCGGGTCGCCTCGGCGGAAGAAGCCGAACGAGAACTGCAGGCTGTCCGCCGGCTCGGCATCAACCTAATCGCGCTCGGCGAACCCGAGTATCCGCGCAACCTACAGGCGATCGATGACGCCCCGCCGCTTCTCGCCGTGCGCGGCCGGCTTGCGCCGCTCGCCGCGCCGGCAGTCGCCATGGTCGGTTCGCGCAACGCGTCCGCCGCCGGCATGACGATCGCCGAGCGTCTCGCGCGCGATCTTGGTGACGCGGGATTCATCGTCGTCTCCGGCCTCGCGCGCGGGATCGATGCCGCCGCGCATCGCGGCAGCCTCGCGCGCGGCACCATCGCAGTGCTGGCCGGCGGACATGATCGTCCCTATCCGCCCGAGCATGTTGATCTGCTCGAAGCGATCGTCGCGCACGGCGCCGTGGTCTCGGAAATGCCGCTCGGCTGGACGCCGCGCGGGCGGGACTTCCCGCGGCGGAACCGGCTCATCGCCGGCTTGGTGTTCGGGGTCGTGGTGGTGGAAGCCGCGCGGCGTTCGGGTTCGCTCATCACCGCGCGCCACGCTCTCGATTACGGCCGCGAGGTGTTCGCCGTGCCGGGCTCCCCGCTCGACCCGCGGGCTGAGGGAACGAACGAGCTTCTCAAGCAAGGAGCAACTTTGGTGAGCAGCGCGCAAGACGTGATCGCAGCGCTTTCGTCGATGATCGACCGGCCGCCCGAGCGTCCGATGGAGGAGCCGGCCTCGATCGCGCCGCAGGTTGCGATTGCGCCGGACGGCGACGCGCAGCGAAGCATTACGCAATTACTCGGACCGACGCCGGTCGCGATCGACGATCTCATCCGCTGGTCGGGCGCTCCTACGCCCGTGGTGCTGACCGCGCTCTTGGAGCTCGAACTTGCCGGCCGCCTCACGCGCCAAGCCGGGGGCCGCGTGGCTCTGCTCTGATCCTGCGCGCCGACCGCAGCGCCGCCGTTCGGACTATAGCTCAGCCCTGTCTCAGGGTGGGATTTCCGCTTCGAAGAAACGTTTCACGGGCGCGGACCAGTAACGACGTGGTCGTCGTGCAGCTTCGCGATCTCCCCTTCGCTAAACCCGGTTTCGGCAAGGATTTGGTCGGTATGCTCGCCGAGAATCGAGGCGCGGCGCGGCGGCTCGCGTTCAAGCGCGCCGAACTCGATGGGGAGGCCCGGCGCGAGGTAGCTGCCGATGCCTGGCTGCTCCAGCATGCTGAACATCGGATTCTGCGTCGAGCAGTCGGAATCCTCCTCCACCGCCTGCTTGAACGAGCGGAACACCGACCAGGTGACCCCATGTTCGTCGAAAGAGCGGGCGAAGTCCTCGACGCGATGCGCGCGAAACCAAGGCTTCAGCAGCGTAGTGATCTCGTTGCGCGCCTTGAAGCGCTCGCCTTCGCGGGCGAGACTGACGCCGAGGCGCAGACTGAGTTCCTCGAACTCCACCTGCAATCCCGTTGCCGCCCGCAGCCCGTCCCACTGCCGATTGGTCAGGCCGATCACCATCACGCGCCGCCCATCGGCGGTTTCGAAGTCCTGCCCGTAGGCGCCATACAATGAATTGCCGTATTTTGCGCGGTCGACCCCGTTGACCATGACTTCGCCGAGAATGCCAAGATGGCCGAGCATGGCGAGCGCGACGTCTTTTAGGGCCAGCTCAATAAGCTGGCCGTGTCCGGTATTGCGGCGGTGCCGTTCCGCCGCCAGCAGGGCCAGCGCCACGGTCTGCCCGGTGATGCAGTCCCAAGCGGGCAGCACGTGGCAGACCGGCTCCTCCGAGCCCTCCGGCCCAGTCGCAAAAGGAAATCCGACCGCAGGATTTATGGTGTAGTCGACCGCGGGGCGGCCGTCGCGGGTCCCGCGCAGGGAGACCATGATCAGGTCTTCGCGATGCTTTTTCAGGTTGTCGTAATCCATCCAGCCGCGCACACGCAGATTGGTCAGGAAAAGGCCAGCCTCCGGCCCCGGCGCACAAATTACGCGGGTGACGATCTCTTGTCCGCGCGGGGTCGACATGTCCACCGCCAGCGAGCGTTTGCCCTTGTTCAATCCCGCCCAGAACAAGCTCCTATCGTCCTTGGTCACCGGCCAGCGATAATGGTCGAGGCCGCCACGGATGCGATCGAACCGGATGACGTCAGCGCCCATCTGAGCGAGAGTCATGCCGGCCAGCGGAACGGCGACGAAAGCGGATCCTTCCGCCACGCGCATGCCCTGAAGGATTTTCGTCATCGCTCTCTCCGACTGGCAACACGATCCACGTCGCGCCGACCAATATGAGGCGGCGGCAATCATCAGACCACCTACGTGTGCTCAACCTGCGTGAAAGCGCGAGCAGTCGCCCGCGAGCAGCAGGCCGCTTGGACCCGATACTTCTCAAGATTCAGGCGCTGATACAAGCTTTCAGCAAGTGCTACTACCGCCTCAAATTTCCAAAGTGACGGCGAGTCTACACGATCTCCGCGCCTGGTTGGCTCAGGCGAATTCCATGATCAGCGCGTCGACCGCGAGGCTGTCGCCCTTCTTGGCGAGGATGCGGGCAATCACGCCGTCGCGCTCCGCCCGGATCACATTCTCCATTTTCATCGCCTCGACGATGGCGAGCGTCTCGCCCATCTTGACTTCCTGTCCCTGTTCGACGTCGACCGACAGGACGAGGCCGGGCATCGGGCAAAGCACCTGTTTGGCGGACCGCGCCTCCGGCTTCGCGGGCATGATCCGCGCCGCAGTCGCCTCCCACGGCATGTAGACGAAAGCCTTCACGTCCACGCCATGAAAGGCGAACTCATAGCCGTTGGGGATCGGACGCAGTTGCACCGCGACCGGGTCATCGTCGATCACGCCCTGCCAAACCGGCTCGCCCGGCTTCCACGCCGATTCGGTATAGCGTTTCGGCCCGCGCTTTCCGCCTTCGATGAAATGCACCGCGATGCCATTGCTCTCGCGCTCGACCTCCAGCTCGACGTCCATCCGGCCGAGCGCCACGATGCGCCGCCGCTCATGGGTGACGTGCGGGCTCGGCATCTGCCCGCTGATCAGCCGGCGGCGTTCGGCAAGCTGGAAATCGATAATGGCCGCGACTGCCGCGATGACTTTCGCGGATTCGCCCTCCGCAGGCAAAGGGTGGAAACCGTCCGGCCATTCCTCGGCCATGAAGCGCGTTGACAGCTTGCCGTCGATCCAGCGCGGGTGCTGCATCAGCGCGGCGAGGAACGGTACGTTATGGCGGATGCCTTCGACGCAGAAGCAATCGAGGGCGCGCGCCTGCGCATCGATGGCCGCCGTGCGGGTCGGCGCATGGGTGACGAGCTTGGCGATCAAGGGGTCGTAGTAGAGCGAGATCTCGCCGCCCTCGTAGACGCCGGTATCAACCCGGACGGTGATCGGATCGATTTTATCGCCCTCCCGTTCGACCGGGGTACGGTAGCGCACAAGCCGCCCAATCGAGGGTAGGAAGTTCCGGTACGGGTCCTCGGCATAGACGCGCGACTCCACCGCCCAGCCATTCAGCTTCACGTCGCTCTGTTTGACGGTGAGCTTTTCGCCCGCCGCGATCCGGATCATCTGTTCGACCAGATCGATGCCGGTAATCAGTTCGGTCACCGGATGCTCAACCTGCAGGCGCGTGTTCATTTCCAGGAAATAGAAGCTGCGATCCTGGCCGGCGACGAACTCGACGGTGCCGGCGGAGTCGTAGCCGACGGCCTTGGCGAGCGCGATCGCTTGCGTGCCCATTTTCTCACGGGTGGCCTCGTCGAGCAGAGGCGACGGCGCCTCCTCCACGACCTTCTGGTTGCGCCGCTGGATCGAGCATTCACGCTCGTGCAGATAGATGACGTTGCCATGCTTGTCGCCCAGCACCTGGATTTCCACGTGCCGGGGATCGACGATGAATTTCTCAATAAAGACGCGGTCATCGCCGAACGAGGATTTCGCCTCCGAACGGGCGCGGTGGAAGCCCTCGAGCACCTCCGCCTTCTCATGGGCGATGCGCATTCCCTTGCCGCCGCCGCCGGCGGAGGCCTTGATCATGACCGGGAAACCGATTTCCTCGGCGATTCTGAGGGCGTGTTTGTCGTCCTCGATCACGCCGATATGGCCCGGCACGGTCGAGACATTCGCTCTGGCGGCCGCCTTCTTGCTTTCGATCTTGTCGCCCATCGCGGCCATCGCCTTCGGATTTGGTCCGATGAAGACGATGCCGGTGTGTTCGAGAGCAAGCGGAAAAGCCTCGCGCTCCGACAGGAAGCCGTAGCCTGGGTGAACGGCTTCCGCCCCGCTCCGTATGCACGCCTGCAGGATTTTCTCGATGACAAGGTAACTTTCCGCGGCGGGCGGCGGGCCGATATGGACGGCCGTGTCGGCCATTTCCACATGCAGCGCATCCTTATCCGCATCGGAGTAGACGGCGACGGTCTCAATTCCCATCCGGCGCGCCGTCTTTATGATTCTACAAGCGATTTCACCACGATTGGCAATTAGAATCCGTCTGAACATCCCACGCTGTCCGTTTTACGAACTTATCAGAGGCCTGACGCGAGCCCCCGAGAGGCTTTGCCGTCGCACTGCAAAAAAGTCAACGTCAATCCGCCGCGCCGCAATGAGCTAGCTCAAATATGCAAGGCACGCTCGCGGCGCGTGAGCCTACGTCTAGCATTTCCTTCCGCTTCGGCATCTCCGTCCATTTGCGCATCCGTCTCCGGGCTCAAGGTCAGGGATGCTGCACCCGGTCGCCCGCGAATGGAACGGATAGGCAAATGGAACGGATAATAATGTAGGAGGAATTGCTTTCGCGAGCGTTCGACAGAGTGCCGATTGCTTCAGATTTGGAACCAAACGAAAGGAAAAACTTATGTAGGTTCTTATGCTTATGGCCGTTTACGCGGCCGGGCAAGACCCTATATAGGGCTCGCGCCTGCCGCCGGCGCATTCGCGGGACCGGCTCCCCGAGCGGCACAGGAGGAAGCACATGACTCTTCAAATCGGCGACCTTGCGCCGGACTTCGAGGCCGAAAGCACGCAGGGGCGCATCCGCTTTCATGATTGGATCGGCAATTCATGGGCCGTACTGTTCTCCCATCCCAAGGACTTCACCCCGGTCTGCACCACCGAGCTCGGCTATATGGCAAAGATCGCGCCGGAATTCACCAAGCGCGACGTCAAGATCATCGGGCTTTCGGTCGATCCGGTCGATAGCCACGCCAAGTGGGCGCTCGACATCAAAGAGACCCAAGGATTTGCGCCCAACTACCCGATGATCGGCGATCCCGATCTCAGAATCTCGAAGCTTTACGGCATGCTCCCGGCCGCGGCATCGGGAGACGCTTCGGCCCGCACGCCGGCCGACAACCAGACCGTGCGCAATGTCTTCGTGATCGGGCCGGATAAGAAGATCAGCCTCATTCTCGTCTATCCGATGACGACCGGTCGCAACTTCGACGAAGTGCTGCGGGTCATCGATTCACTGCAGCTCACGGCCAAGCACCGCGTGGCGACGCCGGTGAACTGGAAGCAAGGCGAGGACGTGATCATCGCGGGCTCGGTATCCGAGGCGGAAGCAAAGCAGCTCTACCCGCAGGGCTGGGCGGCACCCAAGCCCTATATCCGGATTGTCGGTCAACCCCGCTGAGGGTCTTCCGGAAACAGCTGCTAGAGCATTTTCCGGCGAAGTGGGAACCGGTTCGCCGCAGAAAATGCGGCCACTAAAGGAAAACAAGAGCGAATTCCGATTCCACCGGAACGGAATTCGCTCTAGGAGTTCTGTGCGCGTCGCGCGGAGCGGCGCGCCGGTCGTTTGTGGCACGACACGCCAGCGCGTGACCTTTTGGCAGGCGCCCGGTGCGCGTAGGCGTGGGCTGCCTCTAGGATTGCGGCGACGAAAATACCTTCGACAGGCCAGTCAAGGACTCCGTGTTGCGGGTCGCGAGCTTCTGCGCGAGCGTGCCGAGTTCCGTCGTCTGGGCGGTGACGGTTTCTAATTGCTTGTGGGCGAAGCTATTCGACAGCTCGATGAATTCGGTGGGCGATTTCACCGTGGCCAGTCGCTCCGCGTATTCGAGCATCGAATTGAGATTGGCTTTCATGTACTGGAACATGCGTGACCGATATTCCTCGGCCGCCTGGGTCGCGGAAGAGATTTCGGTTAGAGCGGGCGCCGACAGCCCATGCTCGCGCGCCTTTCCTGCGGACAAGCCCATGAAGTCGGCGGGCCATTTGATGCTTGCGAGATTGTTCGCATAGTCGAGCGCGGCATTCATGTTGATGCGCATGTATTCGAACACCCTATTGCGGTAGTCATCCGCGACCCGGCTCGCCGCCGACACGTCGTAGCCCATATTTGCCATCGCACTCTCGGTGCGCGAGATCGCTTCATCGACGCTTTTCTTCACCTCGTCGAGCATCTGTTCGGCGGGGTTGGGGTTTTCGTCCGGCATGACGGTCTCCATTCTATTCGCGTAGCTCAATAAGTCTGCCCCCTCCCGGACCCGCCTGTTCGGGTCTCGGCGCGACATTGGACAGGTCGCAGGGGAGAAGGAGCTTTCCGGGTCGACGTTTACCTTACCCTTTTCGCAGCTCTGCGACAGCCGGAAAATGCGCGCTCCGAGCGCCTGACGTGCCATCAGCGCGCCGTCCCGCCTGGCCATCGGCGGCGCCGGTCCGTTGACGGGCAATTTCCGCAAGGCTTCCCCTCGTCTCGCCTCGCCCCTATAAGGGCGGCCGGGCTGCCGAATGAGTCGGTTCGGACCATGCTCTCTCCGCGGAAGGCATGCCATGGCGCAAACGGTCTATGTCCTCAACGGCCCGAATCTAAACCTGCTCGGAATGCGCGAGCCGGAAATTTACGGCCATGCCACGCTTGCGGACATTGAGAAGCTGTGTCGCGCCGCTGCTGAGCCGCACGGGCTCGCGATTGAATTTCGCCAATCCAACCACGAGGGCGAGTTGGTGGGCTGGGTCCAAGAAGCCGGAGCAAGGCACGCCGCTGGAATCGTGCTCAACGCCGCCGCCTACACCCATACGTCGATCGCACTGTTCGACGCGATCGCTGCCTGCCCGTCGCCGGTGATCGAAGTGCATATCTCCAATATCCACGCGCGTGAGGATTTTCGTCGGACTTCTTATGTGGCAAGAGCAGCAAAGGCCGTAATCTGCGGCTTCGGCCCGCTGGGCTATGCGCTGGCGATTTCGGGACTGGCCGCGATCACCGAACGGGGAGCTAAGTCGTGAGCGCGGACGAACAACGCGTCGCAGCGTCCAGCGTGAGCTCCGGCGGCGCAGGGGATGAAAACGCCTCCGCGCCCAGCGAGCAGATCGTTCGCGCTTTGGCGCGGCTGCTGCAGGAAACCGGCCTCACCGAGATCGAGATTGAGCAGGCGGGTCTTCGCGTGCGCGTCGCCCGTCAGGGGATATTGATGGCATCCGTCCCCGTGGCGCCGCCAGGGGCACCCGCGCCCTACGGGCTTACGGAATTCGTGCCTGCCGCCACCGCGGATCCGGTGAAGCGCCCGGGCCTTATCGCCTCGCCGATGGTTGGAACGGCCTATCGGGCGCCGGAGCCGGGCGCAAAACCTTTCGTCGAGGTGGGCACCGTGGTGAAGGCGGGGGACTCGATCCTTATTATCGAAGCGATGAAGACGATGAATCTGATCCCGTCTCCGCACGCCGGGACGGTTACGCAGATTCTGATCGAGGACGGCCAACCCGTCGAGTTCGGCGAACCGCTGATGATCATCGAGTGACGGATTCGCATTCGCCTGCCCCAGCGGAAAGTAGCGCAGGTGCGGCCTCCCAAACATTGGTGCGTCGCAGGGCTGAAGCGATAAGTTGAACGGGGCGCCATGTTCGAGAAAATTCTGATCGCCAATCGCGGAGAGATCGCGCTGCGGGTACTGCGCGCTTGCAAGGAGCTCGGCGTCGCAACGGTCGCGGTGCACTCGACCGCGGACGAGGACGCGATGCATGTGCGGCTTGCCGACGAAAGCGTGTGCATCGGCCCACCGCCGGCGAAGGACAGCTATCTCAACATTCCGGCGCTGCTCGCCGCCTGCGAAATCACCGGCGCGGACGCCGTGCATCCGGGCTACGGCTTTTTGTCCGAAAACGCCCGCTTTGCCGAAATTCTCACCGAACACGGGCTGCATTTCATCGGTCCCAAACCCGCCCACATCCGGCTGATGGGAGACAAGATCGAGGCGAAGCGCACGGCGAAGAAGCTCGGCATTCCAGTGGTGCCGGGATCGGAAGGCGCGGTCGGCTCGGGCGCGGATGCGCTGGCGATCGCGCGCGATATCGGCTTTCCGGTTCTGGTGAAGGCGGCGGCCGGCGGCGGCGGCCGCGGCATGAAAATCGCGCGCACGCAGGCCGATCTGGCAAGTGCGCTTGCAACAGCGCGCGCGGAATCGATGGCCGCCTTCGGCGACGACACTTTGTATGTCGAGAAGTATCTCACCGAGCCGCGGCACATCGAGTTTCAGATTCTCGGCGACGGCCACGGCGGCGTCATTCATCTCGGCGAGCGCGACTGTTCGCTGCAGCGGCGCCATCAGAAGCTCCTGGAGGAAAGCCCCTCGCCGTCATTGAACGCCGACCAGCGCGAGGCGCTCGGCGAGACCGTCGCCCGCGCCATGCGCGAGTTGGAATATCTCAGCGTCGGGACCGTCGAGTTTCTCTATGAAGGCGGCGAGTTCTATTTCATCGAGATGAATACCCGCATCCAGGTCGAGCATCCGGTGACCGAAATGCTCACCGATTTCGATCTGGTGCTCGAGCAAATTCGGGTCGCCGGCGGCGCCCGGCTCGCGATCGAACAGAAGGACGTGACCTTCCACGGCCACGCCATCGAGTGTCGCATCAACGCGGAAAATCCAGTGTCGTTTTGCCCATCGCCGGGAAAGATCGTGCACTATCACGTGCCAGGCGGAATGGGCGTGCGCGTCGATTCCGCGGTCTATCAGGGCTACACGATCCCCCCGCACTACGACTCGCTGATCGGCAAGTTGATCGTGCACGGCAAGTCGCGCTCCGAATGCCTGATGCGGTTGCGCCGCGCGCTCGACGAATTCGTAGTCGACGGCGTCGACACAACGCTGCCGCTGTTCCGCGCGCTGGTGCGCGACAAGGACATCCTGGACGGCGCCTACCACATTCACTGGCTGGAGCAATTCCTCGCCCGCCCCAGCGTCGAGGATTGACCTTCTCTAATTCTTATAGGTGCAGTCGGGAAACCCGAAACTCATCGCGCATGCGCATTGCGCTGACGATATTCGGTCGCGCGCCGCGCGTATAAACGAACGATTAATCATGATCGCAGAATTGTCCGACGGCCGCCCGAAACGCACCGTGCAACAATAGAAGCGCGCCGACATTTGATATGGGGTTGACCTTCACGCCCACCCCGGCCAAGCGGGACCGTGGCGCGATCTGATCAGGCGCTCGCCATCTGCGCGACCTTCTTGCAGACATCGGCGAGAGCGTAAGGTTTCGGAACGAAGGTTGAGCCCGGCACGGCGTCGGCCACCGACTTCATCGAGCCCGATGCGTAGAGCACGGCCAGTTCGGGGTGTAACTCGCGCGCCCGGCGCGCCAACGCCGACCCGTCCATATCGCCTTCAATATTAATATCTGTGAACAAGACGTCGACCTGCGGCCCCTCGGTCAAGACTTGAAGCGCCTCGCCAGCACTGGTCGCCGTATAGACCTCGAAGCCGAGCGCCACCATCGCGTCCTCGATCATCATGCTGATGAGCACTTCGTCCTCGACCAACAACACGCGGGGCGCCCGCGAACGACTCTGGTCCATAGCTACTCTCCCGCCCCGCAGGGCGTTTACTCGTGGAATACTGTTCAGAAAATTTGATTTCGTTTCCTTGGAGAAGTACGTATCGCCGGTTAGCAACCCGTTAAGCGCGTCGGCGTGATCCTTCACGATCCGTTGAACGCCGAAGGAGTCGACGCCCGTTCGGCGGCGACGACGGCCGACAAGCGCGAGAAGAGGTCTGGCGGAGACCATGCGATCATGCAGAACGCGCGGAGCGAATTCCGAACGCCGTCAGTTCGTAGCTCCCTCGAACCGATCGGTCGTCTGATGGCGCGTCGCGATTCCGCTTCGGTCGAGATTACGCCCGAGGTGCTGCTCAAGGCCTATGCGTGCGGCATCTTTCCCATGGCCGAGAGCGCCGACGATCCGGCGCTCTATTGGATCGAGCCCGAGGAGCGCGGCGTCGTTCCACTCGACAGCTTCCATATCCCCTCGCGGCTCGCGCGCCTCGTGAAATCCGACCGTTTCGTCGTCCTCGCCGATCGCGATTTCGATGGCGTGATCGACGGCTGCGCCGCACCGGCGCTGGGCCGAACCC